>Ga0209510_1002205_pt1 | contig 20419 bp, 18 predicted proteins | sample BiotimSIPDNA_FD_185749 | JGI IMG/M metagenome (GOLD analysis project Ga0209510, IMG submission 185749) | Anaerobic biogas reactor microbial communites from Washington, USA - Biogas_R1 time_0 SIP DNA (SPAdes) (version 2) | ecosystem: Engineered > Bioreactor > Anaerobic > Unclassified | place... | reverse complement strand
TATCCGGACAACGGCTACCTGTACTACATTACAGATGCCAATAAGACCTATGCGGTGATTGACAATAGTACGGCATATAATGGCGGCGATTTTGGCAGCTACTTAACTGAGGGTGAGATGTATTACTTCAGCATAACTGCCCTGTATAATGACAGGAATGTAGCAGGGAATGTTATTCAGGTGCTGTTCAATGACTAAGATAGTTCTGTGCGATTCCATGCACTAAAGCATTTTACTTTTAAATCTATTTTGTTATAATAGGAGCGAGGCACTCCACGAAAAAGCGGAGTGTCATCGCTTTTTTACGTAATAGCCATATGCCAAGCATATCCGGCCATTTTTATATTGGAGGGTCAGGGATGAATATTGATGTAGTAGGTGTGCCGATAGATTTGGGTTCAGACAGAAGAGGCGTTGACATGGGACCTAGTGTGATACGCTATTCCGGACTCATACAGGCGATTAGAGAGTTGAACATAAGCTGCAGGGATCTGGGCAACATTAGTGTCCCTGTGCCTCAGGATGGTGATAATGGGACAAGCCACTCTCCGAAGGCCAGATTTGTAAATGAAATAACCAAGACGAATGAAGTGCTCTTTCATACTGTCGCGCGAAGCTTAAGAGAGGGCAGCATGCCATTAGTTCTCGGAGGAGACCACAGCATTGCTACCGGCAGCATTCTAGGCGTACAGAGTGTAAAAAAGAATATTGGGGTAATCTGGCTGGATGCTCACGGTGATTTTAATACAGAACAGACGACCTTGAGCGGCAATCTGCATGGAATGTCTCTTGCTGCTGCAACCGGAACAGGCATGTACGCAATGAGCAGCTTCAAGCCCGAGGATGTAGCTTTTGTAAACCCGGAGAAGGTGGTAATTATTGGAGCCAGAGACTTGGATCCGGAGGAGGCTCAGCTGCTGCTGAAATCCCGCGTAACGGTGTATACTATGGAAGACATAGATATGTACGGCCTTCGGGCAGTAATGCACAAGGCGATTGATATTGTAGAGGATGGTACGGAGGGTTTTCATCTGAGCTTTGATATGGATGTTGTAAGCCCTAGCGATGCGCCTGGTGTAGGCCTCCCTGTAAAGGGCGGACTAACTTATAGAGAAGCTCACCTTGCAGTTCAAATGCTTTCATCCAGAAAGAAGCTTTGCTCACTTGAATTTGTTGAATTAAACCCTATCCAGGACAATGCAAATTTAACAGGCGAGCTTGCAGTATCATTGATATGCTCTGTACTCGGAAAGAGGACTTTGGGTTCACAAAATGACTTGACATATAGGAAGTAAGTCATAGAATAGTATGTATGCTATAAAACATGGAAGAAATATTGAAAAGGCGGAATAGAGCAGTTATGGGTGGATTATTTGGTGTAGTTTCAAAAGATGATTGTGTAATGGATTTATATTTCGGGACAGACTATCATTCACATCTTGGCACAAGCCGTGGCGGCATGGCCGTGTGGACTGGTAATGGTTTTTCCAGATTTATTCACAACATAGAGAATGTACAGTTCAGGGCAAAATTCGAGGGGGATTTAACCGAGATGTCAGGTAATATGGGCATCGGCTGTATCAGCGACACAGAGGCGCAGCCCCTGACCATATGCTCGCATCATGGGCATTATGCTGTCACTACAGTAGGTCGTATCAACAATATTAATTCCCTGGTGAAAAAGGCATTTGCAAATAACTATATACATTTTCTTGAGATGAGCAGGGGAGAGATTAATCCAACTGAGATGGTGGCAGCGCTTATAGATCAGGAAGACACCATTGGCGAGGGCATTCTGAGGGCTCAACAGGAGATCGATGGCTCATGCACCATGCTTGTTCTAAATCATCAGGGCATTTATGCATCCAGGGACCGCTTCGGACGAACGCCGCTTGTAGTTGGTGAAAGGGAAGGCTCCTACTGCGTTTCCTTTGAAACGAGCGCACTGCCAAACCTGGGATATCGTCTGGAATATGAGTTGGGGCCGGGTGAGGTGGTTTTACTGACACCTGATGGGATAGAGAAAATATCACCGGCACGGGAGAAAATGAAGATATGTGCCTTTCTTTGGGTTTACTATGGCTATCCCACCTCATCCTATGAAGGTAAAAACGTTGAACTAATGCGTTACCGCAGCGGGGCGGCGCTTGCGCAGTATGACAAAATGGAGCTTGATATGGTTGCGGGGATACCGGATTCAGGTGTTGCCCATGCTATTGGCTATTCAAACAAATCAGGCGTACCCTATGTGAGGCCCTTTGTTAAATATACCCCTACCTGGTCGAGAAGCTTTATGCCTCAGGAGCAGACCGTACGTTCACTTGTTGCCAGAATGAAGCTGATTCCAATACCCGAGCTGGTAAAGGACAAGCGTATCCTTTTCTGTGATGATTCTATTGTACGCGGAACACAGCTGCGTGAAGCGGCAGAGCTTCTCTATAGCTTCGACGCAAGGGAAGTGCATATTAGACCGGCCTGTCCGCCTTTGCTTTATGCCTGCAAGTATCTGAACTTCTCAAGATCACGCTCTGAGATGGATTTGATTACACGTAGAGTTATTATGAAGCTGGAAGGTAGTAAGGATGAAAATGTGGATGAGGGCGTCCTTGATGAGTATAGCAACCCCGAAACCGAGAAGTATGGCTGTATGCTAAAATGCATAAAGGAAGAAATGAAGGTCTCAAGCCTAAAATATCAAAAGCTGAAGGACATGATTGATGCCATTGGACTTGAAGCAGACAATGTATGTACTTACTGCTGGAACGGCAAAGAGTAGGGCTTTAGGGTCTTATTGTGTTCATCATCATTTGTTCGGCAAGCTCGGCCAGTTTTTTGGGCGGTTCCTTCATACCGTTCATAAACCACGATCGAATCAGCCCTACACAGCCTGATGTGATATAGGAATAGTAGAACTCATAAAGTCCTTCCTTTGCATCTCCGAAAAGATGCTTCCATTGGTTCAAATCCTTGGGCTTGTTCATTTCAATGAGCCTTGACAAGAAAGCAGTATCATTTGTTTTCAAAATTGCACGGCATATATCCGCATTTTGCGTCAGAAACTCCAATGCGTCAGAAACCGCAGGCAGCGGAATTCCTTTGGGAGTTTGCTGTACATGCCTCTTTATTATGTTGTTGAATTTATCTATTATTTCTCCTTCTGTCTTTTCGTAAAGGTCATAAATATCGCTATAATGCAGATAGAATGTACCTCTGTTAATGTCAGCAAGCTCCGTGAGCTCCAATACACTTATGTCCTTTAGCTCCTTTTCCAAAAGCAGCTTGGTGAGAGCCAGCCTCAGATGCTTCTTTGTCCTTCGCACCCTCCGATCCGCCGTTTCCTCTGACATATCAATTACTCCTTTTTTTCAAGATTTCACACACTTTTTATTCTTTTGTCTATTATAAAACAATTCGCATAATCCTGTTTATTGAATCTGCCCTACAGTTTAAATATAATATACATGTGACAGAAAATCAACACATGTTTATTAAACAGTTATCTGTTCATAAATATGTCAATAATAATTAATAGCGAATATCTATACGTATATGAAAGAAGAGGTTGCCTATGAATAAGATAGCAGGGCTTATTTTGAAGCACAAAAGGAGTATCATAATCATTAATGTTTTGCTCCTGGCAATAGGTGCATTGCTAATACCCATGATTGCTGTGAACTTTAACCTTTCCGACTACTTGCCCGATAATGCACCGTCTACGGAGTCTCTCAGAGTTATGGAAGCCAGCTTTTCCGATGATATTCCGAATGTGAATGTCTACATACCTGATGTAAGCATTCCCGAGGCTATCGGATACAAGGAGAGCTTGGCACAGGTGTCCGGTGTAAGCTCAGTTCTTTGGCTGGATGATGTGGCGGACATCAGGATACCGTTGGAGATTCAGGATCAGAAGACGGTTGAAGCCTGGTATAAAGATGGTGGAGCACTGTTTGTGATGTCTGTAGACCAGGATAATGCGACAGCTATTGTGGAAGATATAAGAGGTATCGCTGGCCCTAGCAGCAGCCTTTCGGGCGAGGCCGTAAATCAGGCATCCGTGCAGTCCACAACTATGGGCGAAATTTCCATGATAATGCTTTATGTTATTCCCATAGTGATTATAATATTGCTTTTATCCACAAGTAGCTGGTTTGAGCCGGTTCTGTTCTTAATCACAATTGGCGTTGCAATAGCAATTAATGAAGGAACAAACATTTTTCTTGGGGAGATTTCCTATGTGACCAGGGCCACAAGCGCTGTTTTGCAGCTTGCCGTGTCTATTGATTATGCAGTCTTCCTGCTGCACAGGTTTGCAGAGTACCGAGATGAAGGAGCGGACCTTAAGCTGTCTATGAGAAAGGCTATAGTAAAGTCTTCGTCAGCAATTGCTGCAAGTGCGGCCACTACGGTTTTTGGTTTTCTGGCATTGACGCTAATGAAGTTTAAAATCGGAGCGGATTTGGGCTTTGTACTGGCAAAGGGAGTCGTAATCAGCTATATTTCGGTTATGACACTGCTACCGGCGATGGCTGTCTATACAGCGAAAATCATGGATAAGACTCGTCACAGGCCTTTATTACCTTCGTTTAAAGGGTTTGGGAGGCTGACGGTGAAGGTGTGTATACCCCTGGCTATTATTATTGTGTTAATTATGATACCAAGCTTTATGGCTCAGCGGCATAATGAATTTTTGTATGGCTCCTCAGGTATGCACAGTGAAGGCTCCCAGGTCAAGAATGAAGCTGATGTCATAAACGGTATTTTTGGTCAGTCACAGCAGATGGTCTTGCTGGTACCCGAGGGCGATATTGTCAAGGAGATAGCTCTGACTGAAGAACTAAGCAGTGTCGATGAGATAAGCTCAGTTGTTTCTTACGCCGGAACTGTGGGAGCATTGATTCCCAGCGATTTTCTCGACGAAGACACAAGGTCTCAGTTTTATTCCAACGGATACAGTAGGATGGTTATTACCGGGGCGATTGCCGATGAGGGAGATGAAGCCTTTGCCCTCACTGAGAATATCAGAAGCGTGGCCCAAAGCTATTATGGGGAAGGTTATTACCTGCTTGGGCAGAATGTTGTTAATTACGATTTGAAGGAAACTATAACCAACGATTATCTGCCTGTGACCCTTGCTTCTGTCATTGCTATTGGCCTTGTGCTGGTTATTACCTTCAAATCTATTACTGTTCCACTGATTCTGATGCTGGTAATAGAAGGTGCAATATGGATCAATCTTGGCTTGCCCTACTTTGTGGGCGATAGCCTGAATTATATCGGATATCAGATTATCAGCGCAGTTCAGCTTGGCGCGACCATTGATTACGGGATACTGTTTGCACAACGTTATCTGGAGAATAGAAGGATATACGATAAAAGGGAGGCGGCGAGGACTGCTGTAGCCAAAACTGCTGCATCTATCCTCACTCCGGCAGGAATATTGACCGCTGCAGGGCTAATACTCGGCTTCATTTCCACAAACGGCATTATCAGTCAACTAGGATCGATACTGGGGCGGGGCGCGGCAATATCGGCTGCGATGGTATTACTCTTCCTGCCGGCGCTGTTGATTATTTTTGATGGACTAATACAAAAAACAATGAAGGGCTATATAAGAAAGCAAGAAAGAGAGGATGAATTGATATGAAAAGGATAATTACAGTTGCTTTGCTAACGATCATGGTCTTTTGTCTTCCTGTGAGTGCCGCGCAGGTCGATAATAGTATTGTTAAGGAAGAGAATATCTATGCTTCCCTGGGGAGTGATGGGTCCTTTGAAGGTGCTTATGTGGTAAATAGCTTTACTCTGGAGAAGCCTTCGCAGATTGAGGATTACGGCGAGTATGAAAAAGCCATTAACCTGACTACAAAAGACCCCTTGCAGCTTGATGGCGAAAAGGTCAGACTTGATGCTCCTGCAGGCAGATTCTATTATCAGGGTAATACAAGCAAGCTGGAACTGCCCTGGCTCATTAGCATTAAATACCTCCTGGACGGCAAAGAAGTATGCGCTAATGAACTGTCCGGAGCCGAAGGCTTACTGCAGATTCAAATAGAAATACGAAAAAATCCCAATGGGCGAGGCAGCTTTGCAAGTCATTACACAGTACAGACAACGATTACACTCGATGGAGAGCTTTGCACCCAAATCGAGGCAGAGGGAGCGGCCATAGCCAATGCCGGAGGAAACAAGGTGATTACCTTTACCCTGCTGCCGGGCGGAGAGGGTGATTATGAAGTAGCTGCAAAGGTTACCGACTTTCAAATGGAGGGGATACAAATCAGCGCTGTTCCTGTCTCTATGAACATAGAAGTGCCTGATACAAGCATGTTTTCTGATGAGATATCTCAATTAACGAAGGGAATAGCTCAGTTGGACGAAGGTGCTAAAGAACTTGATTCAGGCACAAAGCAGCTTAGCGATGGAGCCGGTCAGCTTAAATACGGTATGATGAAGCTACAGCCCGGGATTGCAGGCGTAAGTGAAGGCTTGCAGGCACTTGACGCACAGGGAGCGGGCCTGACAAACGGATATGAGGAGCTCTTAGGTGGCCTCACTAGTATTACGAACTCACTGCCTGAGCAGATGGCTGAGCTGAAAGGCGCCCTAACCCAGGTGGTGGAATCATATAAGGCGTTGAATAGTGGCTTGCAGGCCTATACAGGCGGTATATCGCAAATCACAAGCAATAGCGCAATGCTTAATGAAGGATACTCGGGATTGATAAGGGCAGCAGGTGCTTTATCATCAGGCATTTCAGGATTGAGCGATGGCACAGGACGCTTGGCGGAAGGCACAGAACAGCTTAAGAAAGGCACATCAACCATAGACAGCGATGTGAATGCGGCAGTTGACAAGCTGATGGAGTCCTTTACCGGAGGAGATTTTGAGCAGGTTTCGTATATGTCTGCAAAGAATAAGGATGTGGACTATGTTCAGTTTATAATGACCACTGACGGGGTCGATGAAGTTATCGAGGAGCTGCCGGAAAAGGCAGAGGAAAAGAAGCTCACCTTCTGGGATAGGCTCTTGGACTTGTTCGGCCTGTAGGATGGGTGAGCCCTAAGTGAATAGTGTGCTTTTGAATTTTCGTGTGGATGGCCTAAAAGGCCATCCACTTTTGTGTTTAAGGCGTGGTGACGCAGATGCAAGCAGTCGGTTGGTCTCAAACAGGCTGCTTGCATCTGCGTCACCACGCCTTTATAAAAAATATTTTAGAAAAGGTGTTGACAAATATTAACCACTGTATTAATATGATAGTACACTAGTGAATTGGTAAGGAGGTAAAAATATGTGATTAAGTTTAATGAAAACACACCAATTTATTTGCAGATTGTTGAAAAGATTAAAGCCGATATCGTTGCCGGAAAGCTAAAGGGTGGAGACAAGCTACCATCGGTAAGAGAGATCGCTGAAAGCTTCAAGGTCAACCCAAACACAGTTCAAAGAGTCTTTATGGAGCTTGAAAGGGAAGGCGTAGCCTATCCACAACGAGGAATCGGAACATTTATTACAGAGGGGGAAGAGGTTGTGGAAAAACTCAAGTCAACACAAGCCGGCAAGTTTACCAAGAGGTATGTGGATGAAATGAGGGAGCTTGGAATGGGAAGTGATGAAATAGTACAGTGTATAAAACGCATTTTGGAGGAAGATAAGAATGATGATATTAAGAGCTGAGAAGGTCAGCAAGAGGTATTTCAATAAGGTAGCATTATCGGATCTGGATATTTCTCTGGAGCAGGGTAAGGTGGTTGGATTACTTGGCCCAAACGGAAGCGGGAAGACTACATTTTTGAAGCTGATAAATGGATTTATCAGACCTAGCAGTGGCAAAATAACAGTATGTGACATTGATATTGGATATAGAACAAAGGATCTGGTTTCCTTTTTACCGGACAGCGAGTATTTATACGACTGGATGACTATTAGGGAGGCAGCAGATACATATGCTAAGTTTTTCAAGGATTACAACAAGGTGCGTTTCAACGAACTGCTGGACTTTATGCAGCTGACTGCGGACATCAAAGTGAAAAGCCTTTCTAAGGGAATGAAGGAAAAGCTGGCACTGGCATTGACGCTTTCGAGGGATGCCAGGCTCATTGTTCTGGATGAACCGCTAAATGGGGTCGATCCCGTTGCAAGGGAGCAGATATTGGGCGCTATCGTCAGATCCTTCAGCCAGGATAGTACCATTCTGATTACCAGCCATCTCATCAACGAGGTAGAATCCATTTTGGACGAAGCATATTTCCTTAAGGAAGGCAGGATTGTGCTTCATGACACCACAGATAATCTACGAAGTGAAAGGAATAAGTCTCTTGATGAGCTTTACAGGGAGGTGTTCGCATGTTAGGAAAGCTGATTGGATATGAATTCATAAAAAAGTGGAGGACTTCAAAATTTGTTTTACTTGGATACGCAATGATCCAAGCCGCCTTGCTGCTTATCATGAGAGTATTTTTGTGGAATGAACATGTTGCCAAAGGTTTCCAAGTAAAGCTTGACGGTGTCATTATAAATGAAGGGAGTGCTTCTGGAGATGTTGGAGCTGCTTTTGCAGTATTATCAGGGATATTTTTTCTGCTGGCCCTCTTCATTGGAGCCTATCCTTTCTTAGAGAGTATATATAGATTTGAAAGGGACTTGTCCGGGAAGCAGGCTTATCTCGAACTAATGCTACCTGTTGCTGCTTGGAAGAAGGTGCTAGCGAAGCTCATAACAACACTGGGAAGTCTGATTGTGTGCGGCACACTCTCACTAATGTCAATGTTCGTATATTTCATGGTAAACAGTAATTTCAAGTATTTTCTTGAGATAGTTAAGGCGTTTATGGAAGCGCTTCTACGGGACGGCCTAAGCATTGTACTATTGGTATTAAACATGCTCTTTGCCTTCGCATTCTTTTATCTAGTAATATTCTTATGTATCACAATAGCAAAATCATTTACCCATAAGAATGCAATTGCCGTGCCCATAGGAATACTTGCTTTCGTATTAGCTATAACAGGTATGGCTGCATTAGAGGCACAAGTGGACAAGGTACCAATATATACATATTCTATCTTGGGCTCAGAGTTCACGGTAAGCTCAATTCTGTTGGAGTTAGCATTATTCGTGCTTGCACTGATGGGTACCAGTCAGCTCATGGAAAAAAGAATAGAGCACTGATAAGGGACATGAAATAGGATAGGTAGGGCATGATTCTTGCAGTCTACATGCGACAAGCAGAATAGAGAATCTTCCTACCTATCCTTCTATGTTCAGTCTACATCGGGCTGCAGATCCACAGGTGCTACCTCAAGCCTTTCCGGATGCTGTATAAATGTCCTGTAGAGCTTAAAGGCAGTGGCGTAGTAGTGTCCGTCTACAGTTCTTTCATCTGTTACTACTTTCATTGAAATATATCTTCGATTAACAATGTTGTTGTTTTGGTCAAGCTCCTTTTCTCTCATCTTTATGCCGAAGGAAACAAAAAAGGATGTTGTGCCAAAATCATAGAGATGATGGAATATAGGCTTAATACCCAGAGAACCGAGGTCGGTTATGAAAAAGCTTGTGTGAAATGGGCTTAATTGATTAATGATCCGAGGCATCAAGCCGAAATAGTCCAGACACCTAATGACAAAAACAATGAACTTGACCAGCCACCCGGGGCAAATCATTATTAGGCGTGCCAGTTTATCTGTATCATTGCTGGTATCAAGAACTTTGTTTTCCGAAATCAGTATATTCATTTTTTCAGCTACCTCAGATAAGGTATCTGTTGGCTCGAATTTAAACTTAATGGTGGTTTCGGGGCTGTCTAAAGTCAACTCCTTTTTTATTGCAAGAGAAACCAAAATCTCGTTGCGGGCGTAAATTCTCTGGCCTGCGATAAACCTGTTAAGTGCCGGCCTTAAAGCTATAGTTCTTACCATTGCAGCTATCAGTACATGCAGCATGCTTACATTGACGTTTGAGTTTTTCCTTCTTTTCCTCAGATAAGCCTCAGTATGGCTGATTTCGATTTTATCCTCAAAATAGTTCTGAGAATCCACACGGTATCGCATTATATAGGGAATTATCTTATAAAAGGGGTCCAGGGATCTAAGTCGCCTACCGTCATACCTATCACCAAAACGTCTTTTTCGCTCTGCCATTAAGAAATCCTCCTGTTAGCTGTATCTCGTTTTGTCTTCTATAGTGAGCCGTAAATAACACTTCTTAGCCTTGGGGCATGAAGCTCTTCTAAGCTTGGTTGCAGCTGCTGCATATATGTTACAGTTAAATCTTCCTTACGATCAATCATCATCCAGGTACCCAGCATGCCCGACCAGCCGAATTCTCCCAGGTTTCCATTGCAGCCGCCCTTTGCTGTATCTATCATAACCCGAACACCCAATCCGTAACCGTAGCCGGCATGATGAGACCAGCTATAATCAGTAAGCTGCTGGTCAGTGAGATGATTTGTTGCCATAAGGTCAATCGTTTTTCTGCCGAGAATCCTTACGCCATCAAGCTCACCGTTATTACACAGCATTTGAATAAAGCGATGATAATCGCCAAGAGTTGAAAGAAGACCAGAGCCTCCGCCATCATAAATATCGTCCGGGTGAATAAGGAAATCCATATCTGTGCTTTTTTGCATGGCTCCATCCTCATGCCTGTAATAAGAGCTGCACAGATGCTTCTTTTTATCCTCAGGGACCCGATGAAAGGTATTTTTCATTCCAAGGGGACTAAATATCTCATCCTGCAGGAACTGGCTAAATTTTTTACCGGACACGACTTCGACAAAGGCAGCCAGTATGTCATGGCTCATGCCGTAACGCCAGTGTGTTCCGGGATCAAAGCAAAGGGGGATGGAGGCAAGTATTTTAGAAACATCACGGATAGTGAATTTCGTTCCGGAAGCCGCTAATTCTTTGTATTTCTCTTCAACCTGACGCCCTGTTAGAGTATCATTGCCATTATAAGTGATGCCGGAGGTCATTGTAAATAAGTCTCTGATGCGGATGTGGGAAAGTGCCGGTGATGCTGAGATCTCGCCGTTGGGTGAGGTCCTGTATACCATCAGATTCTTAAACTCGGGAAGGTATTCATACAAGGGGTCATTTAGATAATAAAGTCCACGTTCGTATAGTATAAGGGCAGCAGTACATGTGATTGGTTTAGTCATGGAAAAAATTCTAAACAGAGTATCAGGGGTGACCGGAGTTTTAGTCTCAATATCGGCATAGCCAAAATACTCCTCGTATGCCTTTTCTCCCTTGTGTACAACAGAACATGAACAACCTGAAGGGCCATTTTCTACAAAGCGTTTTAAAAGTGGGGTCAAATTGGCAAAACTGTTCATATAAAGCAACCTCCATTCGAAATACTAATGATAGTTTAGCACCCGGCATGCTCTTTTGCAAATTATATCAAACCTTACACTGTATACTAGCTGACGGTACATAAACAAAAAAGCCGGAATATGTGGTTGATAAATTCCGGCTCTTTAATGCTATTTTGTCATAGGTATTTTTGCTTGGTGGCTTTATTTGCCCCTGGCCTCTTTTATCTTTGCCACAAAGTCAGCTGCCAGCTTGGTTATGCCGGCGTAATCTCCGGTTTTAGCACCGGCAGTAAGACTCCCGCCAACACCGACCGCTACGGCTCCTGCCTTTATCCATTCTCCAACATTTTCAATGCTGACTCCGCCGGTTGGCATCATATTGGCTTGTGGCAGAGGACCCTTTATTGCTTTTATTATCTTCGGGCCGAAGGCTTCTCCTGGGAATATTTTTAATATATCTGCACCCAGCTCCATTGCTTCAACTACCCCTTCAACTGTCATAACGCCTGGCATGCAGGGAATCTGATATCTATTGCAGAGCCTGAGAGTCTCGCGGCTGAGAAAGGGACTAACGACATATTGAGCCCCTGATAGTATCGCGATTCTTGCCGTTTCTGCGTCTAATACAGTGCCCGCACCGATGATTATTTTCCCGGCATATTCTCTGGCCAACTCTTCAATTACCTTTGTTGCTCCTGGTACCGTATATGTGATTTCGATAGCGGCAGCTCCGCCTTCCAGACAGGCATCAGTAATTTTCTTAGCTGTTTGGGAATTATCTGCCCTTACAACTACCACCAGACCGGAATCGGTAATCTTGTTTATAATCTCCCATTTCTTGCTCATTTTAATCCTCCTCATTTCTATTACTGCCGTTTCTTTAAAAAATCCGGCAATGTTCTATTTCCATCTCGGATTGTTAACGATTACAGGCTCGCCGTCCTTTTCGACGATAAGCTTTCTGTATCCATTAGCTTCTATTGTACCATAATCATGTCCTGCATCGGCTCGAAAAACAAAAAAAGTTACCAACCTTTCATTGCCGGTATTTATACTTCTATGGGCATACCTCTTCGGAACGTAAACGGCTTCCCCGGGAGTCATTGGCTTAGCATCCCAGTCACCCTCGGGGCTTTCCATCAGCATGTAGCCCTTGCCGCTAAGACAGTAGTAGACCTCTGATGTATCCAAGATTGCATGGAAGTGGCCCTTTGTCATGAAATATTCATTACCAACTTTGCCGGGGTACACTATACTTGAGCCAAACAGAAGATCACCCGGTGTTTCGGGAAGCTTAAGCTCATAAAACTCATAAACCAGCTCGTCATTGGCTTTTAAAGCCGCTTCGAAGGCTGCCGCGTCGGCATACATTCCCTTCATGTTTGAAAGTGTACGCCTGGTTGGCTGTTGTTCCCTGGATAGTCCTGTCTTCAAATCAAAAAACATGCTAAAGGGCTTTATATTAAGATCACTCATTTTTCCATCTCCTTTTTCCTAATTACCGTTTCAAGTACTATTGTTATCCTTCTAGCAGCTGCCGTAAAATGGCTAATAGTTCAACCGTTACTGCGTATTTTATTGGCAACACGCTCACATTCATCAAAGAGCTCTCCTGAGATATCGATGTGAAAAACCTCGGCAATGACCTGAGTCCAACCGTGTACAAAGTATATCCAGCCATCCTCCACATGAAGGTTTTTCCTTTCCTTCTGAGCCAGAGCCTGGCGCATAAAGAGCAGGTCACCTCTGTAATTGATTTCCCAAACAAGGCTATTCTCGGGAAAATCAACCGCATCAGTCAGAGGCGAACCGGGTCGATCCTTGCCAAGTCCGGTTGCGTTGACGATCAGGGAATAGGGCTTCAGGCTTTTAACAAGCGCATCATTTTGCCAAGGCTCGGCAGTTAGGTGGAATTGTGAATCTACATCCGGGTTAATTTTCGCAACATATCTGGCAATAGCATCAAGCCTTGGCATACTCCTGTTGCCGACAATAAGCCTTGAGGGTATATTGTCGCCTTTATCCTTATTGAGTAAATATGCGCTCATGGCAATTGCGCTGCCGCCTGCTCCGAGCAAAAGTACATCACCGGCATGCTCCCTGAAAAAGTTGTCCGGAAGGAAGGCTTCAAGAGCAAGACCACTGGATATTGGATCCTTAGCATAGCCCTCAAGTCTGCCGTCCTTCTTTGATATAGATGAGAGCTCGCCAAACATTGAAGCATAGGGATCCAGATATTCGAACATGTCCCTTGAGGCATTGAAAAGATCGATTTTGTGTGTTGTCACGAGTGCGCCGAGAGAAAGCTCATCACTTTTTATGAAATCGACAACCTCCCTGTACACCTCAGGATTTGCATGAATCTCTATGTCGATACCCTTAATGACCACATTATTTAGGCCCAAAACCTTCGCCCATTGCGGGAATACCTTCATTATTGAGGATTGCTTTGTTGTTACGCCAATAAAATAAATAGTTGGCTGTGTTGCTTTTGACAGTAGATTCATTATTGTTCTCCTTTTTGGTTGTGTGTTTTTATTGAAAATGCCATTGCAGGATTGCTAATGGTAAATTTCCCGATAATGTCATTATCTATTCCAAAGCTTCGAAGAAGGGGAAGGAAGCTTGTAAGCATATAGTCAAGTCCGATGGCGCCACCATAGCTTCTCATACGCTCGCGGGTGGTATCAAGGCCGAGCAGTATTTGATTCTCATGGCCATTGTCAACAAGCTTTGCTATGAACCTGGCCTCGTCCTCGTCAGAATGATATTTAGGTCTTCCGATGGTGTCAAGCTCCAGGTAAACGCCGGTAGAAGCGACTTCCATCAGATATTGCATATCGGTCAGTACCCGGTCAAGATGGCAGATGACAATGGATTCCGGTGCTATATGATACTCAGAAAAAAATCTGATCTGCTCAAGGGCACACTTGCCCATTTCTGTGTGGCTTAATACTGTTAGGCCTGTTTTTACTGCTGTATTGGCAGCCGCATGAAAGAGCTTTTCATACTCACCTCCGGGACCTTGTTCGTCTGAGGCGGTTTTTATCACACCGGCCTTGGCATTGATTTGCTCAGATGGCTTTGAATCATCGCATCTAACATACATTCCCTTTTCTATTTCCTGTGTAAATAATTGTGTCAAATGGTCTGAATCCATTTGATGAATCCAGTGCTCCTTAGGATAAAATATTAGCTTGTGAAACCCCGTGGATGCAATGACCTTAATGCCTGTACGCTTAGAAGCCAGCAGATGGAGATCGGCCATCCTGCTACAGCCCACAGGCTGTGCGTCTACAACGGAGCGACCGCCTATATTCCGGTAGAGCTCAAGCTCAGCACAGGTTGCCTCAAGATCATCAAGCCTTAAGGCAGGATACTTCCTGGCAATAGGTCCGTCTGCAAGAAAGAGATGCTCGTGGCTCTGGCAATAGCCCAGCTCATTGGGATGAATGGTTCCGGTCACTGTCTGGACAGCGCCATCGTTTTTGCTTATGATATTTGAATTCATGCTGTTTTTGTGCATACATTTACCTCTCGTGTCCAAGCATTTCCAGCAGATTATAGGTAGACACAAGTGCCATTCTTTCACCCGCTTCACCCGTTAGAGCGCCAATATGGGGGGTTAGAATAAAATTGTCAAGCTTCAAAAGCTTCTCGTCCTTTGATGGCGGTTCGCTTGAGAAAACATCCTGTGCGGCACCGGCTATTTTTCCCGATGTCAGAGCATCATATAAAGCCTGTTCGTTTACCAGCTCGCCTCTTGCGGTATTAATAAGAAATGCATTTGGCTTCATCTTAGCCAGCGCACTCTCGTCAATCATTTGCCTTGTTTCCGGGGTGGCAGGCACATGGAGTGACACAACATCACTTTTTTCAAGCAGGGCATCCAGTGTATCGAGCTTATCAATTCCATATTGCTCAAGAAAGCTATCGTACCTGAAATAGGGGTCAAAGATAGAGACCTTCATTTCCAGTCCGCGGGCTCTTTTGGCAACCTCACGCCCTATCATACCGCCTCCGACAAGGCCCAGTCTCTTACCGGTTAACTCAAAGCCACTGATGCGAGTTGGATTTGCGTTTCTTACAAGGGATGAATTCTGGGGAATCCACCGTGCTAACGTAAATATCAAGGCTATGGTCAGCTCAGCAACAGATATATTGTTAGTACCTGTCGCATTCTTCACCTTTATTCCAAGCTGTGCTGCCTTGTCCAATGCAATATTATCCATACCAACGCCATACTTAGATATGGCCTTTAAGCCCTTTAGCTGCTCAAGCACAAAAGCGGGGAGGGGGTCCACTCCAATGATTATGCCGACAACATCATCCTTTGCTATGTCAATGATTTCCTCTTCGGTCAGTGGCCGGCCAAAATTGTTTTCAATTATTTCATATCCCTTTTCCTCAAGAAGGGGATAGGCCTCTTTCTTGTGGTTTCTAAATGATCTTGGGGTTATAAGTATTTTGTTTTTCATGTTGGGCAAATCCTTTCATCGTTAGTTTGCCTGTAAGTCACGAAATCATGTGTAATAATGTATAAATGTAAATACATAGTTCTCCGAGAATTTATATAGAAATTTTGTCAACAATCACCGGCAAAAAATGCTGCCGGTATTGCCAAGACTGCCTTAACTGGCCTTTATCTAAATTGTCTTTTTAACTCAAAGGTAAACTTGCTTCTGTCACTTCTGTATTTTGCCAGAGAATACTCAACGGGCGTTCCATCCTCCAAGCATACCACGCTTTCAAAGAACTGAATAGGCGCACCCTTTGGGATACCCATTAATTTCGATTCGAAGTCACCGGCAATAATGGATTCCAGAGATCTTGTGGCATTGGAAATCAGCATGCCGCTTTCTTTTTCTATAATCTCATATATGGATTCCTTCTCGAGATCACACTCCATAAGCCCGGGACATACCCGGTAAGGGATATATGTAATTACAAAGACAATAGGCTCGTCATCTGCGTATCTTAACCTGTTAAGCCTTATTACTTGTTCACCCAGGTTAATTTTAAGAGTTTGAGAGACCTCTTCATCACTTTCTATCAGCTCTTTTGCAAGGATTTTCGTAGACGGCGTAAGTCCCTTCTTTTTCATCTCACTATTAAAGCTGTCAAGGATAAGTAAAAAGTTCTGCACTATTTTTGGCTTTGATATGAAGGTCCCCTTTGCTTTAATTCTATAAAGATAACCCTCTACAACCAACTCGTTTATAGCCTGACGCACAGTTGGTCTGCTTATACCAAAGTGTTGACTGATATCAACCTCAGTAGGAATTGGTTCTTCAATATCTACATGCTCATTTTTTATGTACTCCAATAATATGGTTTTCAACTGATAGTACAGAGGAATAGGTATGTTTTTATTTAGAGATTTGTTCCCACTTAACAGCATCCATAAAACCCCATTTCACAAGTGTTTCCTTAATTTGTGAGCCTTTTATATTCTAGATTTTTTGTTATTATGTAATTACATTATGTTGCTATTATTATACACTGTGAGGAAAATAAAGTCTATAGTAAAAAATCATGATACTTGTAATTGCTTTGTATGAAATACTGTTTTACTCCTTCTGTGCGTTGTTTTTCAAAGTCCTAAAGCAGTTTATTGAATTAACTAGGCGCCCATAAGCATATTATATCAATGAAGGGTGTGATTTGGATGCCAAGAGGTAAGGGTAGGGATATGTTCCTGGGAGCTAACACCTGTAGAGGATTTTTCAGCTTCTACAGTTACATTATCAGCCCACAGGAGGCTAAAAGAGTATTTATTCTTAAAGGTGGGCCCGGGGTAGGGAAGAGTACTTTTATGAAAAGGGCTGCCGAAAGAATGCTTGATTTGGGCTATGAAGTAGAAAACATGCACTGCTCCAGCGATAGTAAAAGCCTGGATGGCATAGTGATACCGCAGATCGGGATTGCGATGATTGATGGTACTGCGCCCCATATGATTGATCCAAAGTACCCCGGCGCTGTTGATGAAATCATTAACCTCGGCGAGTTCTGGGATCATAGTATTCTGCACAAGAAGAAACAGATAATACTGGAGATAAGAAAGCAGATAAGCCAATGCTATGCTAGAGCATATAGACATCTGGCAGCGGCGGCCTGTATATTCGATGATAATGCGGCGCTGTATGAGTCCGGCTTGGACGAAGCAAGGGTCAATATTGCAACAGCCCAGTGGATTGATGAAATGTTTGATTTACAAAAGCCTGCCACCAAGGTTGGATCACAAAGATGCCTTTTTGCAAGTGCAATCACGCCGGAGGGCTTGAAAAACTATCTTGATGGGCTAATGACGCAAGAAAATATTTATATGGTCAAGGGCTCTCCATGGGCAGGGACGCAAGAGGTGCTTGAGTGTGTTAAGACAAATGCTTTGATAAGGGGATACAATGTAGAGGCATATTACTGCGCTTTCAACCCTTCAAAGCTTGAGCATATTGTCGTACCACAGCTGAATATGGCCCTCACGACTGTTAATGAATACCACACTACAGATGTATGCACATTAAAGGAAATAGATTTTGCACAGATGCTGGACCCGGAGATTACGGCTAATAATGAGGGTGAAATAGAGGACAACAGGTCTATGTTTGAAGACATATTGAACAAAGCAATTGAACTTATGCGCCATGCAAAGGTTCTGCACGACGAGCTGGAAGCATACTACATTCCGGCAATGGACTTTACAGCAGTTCAAGACAAGTGGGATATGATCATGGAAAGGATTCTAGATATATGAGGCTCTTATCCATATGAAAATATTATTTAGTATGAAGCTAGGAACAAAAGTGGGTTAGGCAAGGCAAGGCAAGTGTGTCTCTAATCGTCTTGGTCGACAGTAGATATCAATTCGACTGCAACTCTGGCATTTTCTCTGGCTTTATCCTTTAGTGAAGGAACTAACTCCTCAAGCTGCCGACTGATAGCTTCACGGTTCTGCCATACATCTTCCAGCAGTTCAAGTAGATATTCATAATCCAGGGTACGCACATCGCCTGCTGATGGCTGATTGATGCAGTCCAGGAAGCCCTGAATCTTTGGATCATATACAAGACCTACGATAGGTACGGCTGCAACAGTTGCAAACACAAGGGAATGAAGCCTCATACCTAAGACAACGTGTGTCTTGGATACTAGGTCAAAGGTCTGAATAATATTCAGCTTTTCTTTTATAATGAAGCTTTGACTTTTCATCTTTGCTGCCACATTTTCCAGTATTGGCACGTCGTCGGGATTCTGCATCGGGAAGAATACCGGATAAGCACCATAGACCGATGCCATGTGGTCGGCAGCCTTTGCGATGGCGGATTCATACTTTTCGTGCTCTATCTTTTCATGGCCGGGATACTTTCTCAGCGATATGCCCAGCAAGGGCTTATCATTTTGAATGCCCAGCTGTCTTAGTATGCCTGTATCAGTGCTTGCGAAGCTGTCACTAATGGTCAAGGCAGCGTCATAGGTCAAAAGAATGCGAGGCTTGGCAATATCGAGCATTTTAAGCTCCTCGAAGGACAATTTTTCCCTAAGGGTTATTACATCTACCCGGTCAAGAATCTTTTTTGTGAGCAGTCTATTAGTGGGATTCTTAAGAGGCCCAATACCATTGGCATAAAACATCACCTTGAGATTTAGCGATTTCGCCAACCATACCGTACTCAAGTAATAGAAGAGAGAACGCGTACTGGTATTGTCCTGAAGCAGGTTACCTCCTCCATAGATAAATACCTTGGAGTTTTTCATTGCCTGGTAGATGCGGAACATATTAACTCTGCTGATGGATGCCACGTTAAAATCCTTTGAGGTACCGATAGGAATTTTTGATAAAATCATTAGGCGTATATCAGGCTTGAATCGCTTCAGATCATTAATAATCGACATGAGCAGAGCATCATCGCCGATGTTCCTAAAACCGTAATAGCCAGAGATAATTGCATCATAGAGCTTTTGTCCCTTATCAAGCGAAGCCTGCTTGTCGAGGATGCTTGTGTAGATGGCACTCTGGGTCCTAGCCATGCTTTCCACGGAAAAATCGCTGAGTGCTTTCTCATAGAGCCTCTCGCCCATGCTATGCCGTTTTTCCTCATCCTGTGCAAGCTCCAGAATTAACTGGGCGAAATGGTCATAATCACCCGGCTTAAACAGGTATCCGTTTTTATCGTTTTCAATCAGGTCTGGAATGCCGCCAACGCGTGTACTGATTGTCACCTTTTTGAACTTGGCCCCTTCAAGTATGGAATAGGGGAAGCTTTCGCTGATGGAGGTAAGCACACTAATGTCGATGCTGCTCATGAGCTCATTTGGGTCGTCCAGCCAACCGAGGAAATATACCGTGTCCTCTAAACCGAGGCTAGAGGTAAGTGCTTCCAGCTGTTTTCTATCCTCGCCATCGCCACCAATTAGAAACTTCACCTTAGGATTCTTTCCCTTAACAAGGTGTGCTGTTCGCACAATTGTTTCAATGTTTTTTACGGGATAAAGTCTCGCAGCGATACCGACTATTATGTCGTCATCCGCTATGTCAAGCCTATACTTTTCTATAAGATTTTGTCTGGAATACTGGGCTGTTGGGACTGAAAAATCCATGCCATTGTAGAGTACATAGATGCCGAGTGGGTTAAATTTCCTGTCAATAAGCATTTCACGGAAATTTTCAGAAACGGCAATGTGATTTCTCATAAAACGTAATGCAATTGTATTTATTAACCCGATTGTCATCCGTTTAGGGAAGCTGTGCATGTAGTCCAGACGATAGTCGCTGTGAACTGTTGTGACGGTAGGAATACCGGCCTTTCGTCTTGCTACGAGAGAAAACATATTGGCTTTCGCGCCGTGGGAATGAACGATATCATATCTGCCCTGACGAATTATTTCTGTTACCTTCTTAATATCAGAAAAAATATTTCTAGATTTGACAACAGTGACATCGATGCCCATATCACGGGCATCATCGGCAAAAACACCGGGACGAAGACTTATGAGCTTAACTTCCATATGACGGGACAACTCCTTGAGAAGGTACAATACGTGCGTCTTTGCACCTCCTGTGTCACCACCGCCGATTATATGAACAATCCTCATCCCGGACCTCCT
>Ga0209510_1002204_pt1 | contig 20422 bp, 13 predicted proteins | sample BiotimSIPDNA_FD_185749 | JGI IMG/M metagenome (GOLD analysis project Ga0209510, IMG submission 185749) | Anaerobic biogas reactor microbial communites from Washington, USA - Biogas_R1 time_0 SIP DNA (SPAdes) (version 2) | ecosystem: Engineered > Bioreactor > Anaerobic > Unclassified | place... | reverse complement strand
CCCAGTGTTTTGAGATCGAGGATGAGAAAATCTTCGAGACTCTTATCAACCGTTCTGATAAACTTCAGCATTTTATACAGATTTATGAACTAAAAATGGCAAGTTAAGGAACTTGCGAAACTTGAATAATGTATATATGGCAAATTTCATTGAGAAAACATTAGAGAAAGACGAAAAGGTCATCTTCAAGGGACGTTTGCACTGGTCATACAACTTTCGCTACACAGCATGGGGCATTCTGCTCATATTGCTGGGAGTAGCAGGAATGGCACTGATTGCCTACACACACTACAACGACTTCAACAATAACATGTTGGCACTCTTTTGCCTGTGTGTAATAATATGCTTTGCAGGAATAGGACTCATAGGTTTTGGCCTCTTCGTCCGCAACAGGACAGAGTTTGCTGTGACCAACACCCGCTTCATCCAAAAGGATGGCATCTTTGATGTGAAAATGACAGATATTCCACTCTTCAAGGTGGAGACAGTCAATTTCTATCAAACATTCTTCGAACGTATGCTCAACACAGGTGCTATTGAACTTGTGGGCAGTGGTGGTACAGCCCACAGAGTGGAATACGTACAAAGCCCCTACAAGGTGCGCAACATCATTGCCACCTATATGAAGAACAAGAAAGCCGCCGAAGAAACACTCCATGCGTGAAAAAGAAGAGAGTCTCCCTGAACGGAAGACTCTCCCTATATCTTTGACGCTTACAATCGGACGAGCAAACTTATCTACGGAAAAAAGGACGAGAACGATGTAAGCCTCCAAAAGGTGGTCGCATGCGCTTGATAGAACTGGACACCTGCTCCATATCCTCACCAATGGTATAATCCACAGCACCAGGAGCCATGACAATTACATCAACGGTTTCATCAGATCTTTCAAGAGATTCGAGATCACGAGCAGTGATATTAAGCACACCGTCCTTCACTTCCCAAGAGATAGCGGAAGTCATTTCGGGATTCTTTGAAGCCACTTTGACTGAAGATTGACGACTTGGTATAATCACAAGACGAACAGGTGCATTGACACTTACAGAGTTGATGACTTGTGTTTCAACTTTCTGTGCGTTTGCGCTAATGGCGATAACTGCTGCAAGAGCAAGAGATAAAAACTTTTTCATAATTGCGGTGTTTTAAATTGTTTGTTATTTATTGTTTTATGAATCTGTCATTGTTTTCTGATGACATTGCAAAGTTACGGACAATCAGCATGGCTTTCAAACTGAAAAACCCCATTTGGTAGGGGTTTTCCTATAACAGATTTAGGGGATTGGATTTAAACCTATTTACAAACGACTAGAAATCAGTTAATTGCAAATATCACTCTCGCCTCAAAACTAAAGATATTTCCATCATACAGAAGAAAAATATTTATTCAAGCATGAAAAAAATAGGATTACTCTCCGACACACATGGATGTTGGGATGACAGATACAAGAAATATTTCAAAGAGTGTGACGAAATCTGGCATGCAGGTGACATTGGCTCAATGGAAGTAGCAGACCGATTGGCAGAGATTGCCCCACTGAAAGCAGTGCATGGAAATATAGATAGCGGCGATGTGAGAACCCTATTTCCAGAACTGTTAAGATGGAAATGCGAGGAAGTAGATGTGATGATGAAGCACATTGGTGGCTACCCCGGCAAATACGACGCAAGCATACGCAAAAGAATCTACGCCAACCCACCCGCCCTGTTCATCTCTGGTCACTCACACCTGCTCAAAGTGATGAACGACACGACACTCGACTGTCTTCACATCAACCCAGGCGCATCCGGTCGCCATGGCTTTCATGAAGTGAGAACACTGGTACGCTTTGTGATAGATGGGCGAGACATCAAGGATCTGGAGGTGATAGAACTGAACGACGAGGCATGAGCCACTTTTCAAAAAGCATGGAAATATTTTGTCATCTTTGACAAAACCCCTAACTTTGTACTGTCAATATTCACACATATATAGAGAATTATGCCCATATCGGTTGTTATTCAGACCTACAATGCTCAGAAATATCTGAAGCAGGTGCTCGATACAGTAAAGGATTTCGACGAAATAGTGCTTTGCGACATGGAAAGCACAGACAGCACTGTGGAGATAGCAGAGAGAGCAGGATGCAAGGTGGTGACTTTCCCGAAGAAAAATTACAATATCTGTGAACCAGCGCGAGATTTTGCCATCCACTCAGCCACAAACGAATGGGTGCTGGTGGTAGATGCTGACGAGTTTGTCACGCCTGAACTACGGGAGTTTCTCTATGACTATATCACGCATGCCGACCACGATGCTCTGTATGTGCACCGAAAGAACATGTTTCTGGGCAAGTGGATCAAGGCGTCCTATCCCGACTCTCAACTGCGATTCATGCGACAATCCAAAGCCATTTGGCCACCCACCATCCACTCCATACCAAAGATTGACGGCAAAGTGGGACAAGTGCCCAAGGATGTGAAATATGCCTTGGTGCATGCAGGCTTCAGCGTGAGCGGACAGATCAGGAAGATGAACGATTATACAGAAAATGACTTGGTGAAACGTGGAGAGAAGGATGCATCATTGGCAAAAATGATTTTCTCGCCCATGTGGCGTTTCATCAGATACTACATCTTTGAGGGAGCATGCCTGGAAGGACGCGCTGGCTTCATCAAGGCCATGTTCTCTGCTATTGGAAAATTCTATTATTTAGCCAAGGTACACGAAAGGAATATTGAACACACCAAAACTGAAACAACGTGAGTTCAATAACACCATCATGCCCCACCCTTATCATCAGAAAGAATCAATAAAAGTGGCTGTGTGAGAGATTGGAATAGTGTCATTTCCTTTCAATCATGCACCTCTAATGATTGAAGCCTTCTACATGCTCAAACGAACAATTGTTCAATGGGCAACGCACCATGCTTCAAGTGCCAATGAACAATGGTGCGTTGGGCATTGAACCATGCATGCGTTTTTCCCCTTATAAGCATCAAGCCCTTGCTTTCCATAAATCATTGTATTTTACACCTTTATAAAGAAGGGCATCATCCCTCGTCTTTCGGGAAGAGCTGCCCAGTGACCAAATACACCAAAATCACTTTACCTTTTTCTCACAGCATGTATCTTTCAAGTGAATGATGCTTGATTTTGGGCGAAAAAAGCACTTTTTCTTGTTCTCTCTCCAAAAAGTGTATGAAAATCATACAGTTTTGTGTATGATTTTCATACACTTTGCATTTTCGGCACAAAAAAGTGATGCGGGAAAGAGTGGAAAGATGTAATTTTGTGTCAGAAATAAAAAAACAAAAAGAATATGATGTTTTTACATAACCTAAAGATTGCATGGAGAAATCTCCTGAAGTATAAGTTGCAGACCTCCATCAGTATCTTCTCACTGACGGTAGGCATGGTTTGTTTCGCTCTCTCTGCCCTGTGGCTGAGATATGAGAACAGTTATGACAGTTGGTGGCCAGACCACGATGACATTTATATGCTACGATACAGGGACATCGGAAGCAACTTGGATGATGGCTATTCCAATTTCATGTCTTATCCTCAGAGCGAGGAACTCAAGAAACTCCATCCTGAGTTTACAGAGATGGGCAGGTTTATTCCTGAGCATAAACTTGATTTCAAAGTTTCAGAGGATGCCAACCCTGCCGTATCAGGAGTCAATGGTCTCATGATAGCCAATGATTTTCAGGAGTTCTTTGGCATCAAAGTGCAGGAGGGACGCAAGAAGTTGGACCTCCATGAGGATGAGATCGTTCTCACACGCTCTTTGGCTCAGCATCTTTTCCCTGATGGCAAGGCAATAGGTCGTGATGTGTGGAGCAGCAGAATACACTGGCATGTGGTGGCTATCGTTGATGACGCACAAGAGCCTTCTTCTTTCTCGTATCGCTTCTTGACAGGAATGGATATGGATGTGTTCAATGACAATGCCTACATTTCCACTTATGTTTTTGTAAAAGTAAAGTCAGGGGATGTGGAAAGATTGACCAAGAAGATAGAGGTGGATACTATACCAACCACATGGACAGGCATAGAAATTATAGCAGCCGATGGCACAAAGACCACAACAGAGATAAAAGGTTATAAAAACCAATCTTATAAGATGACTCCGATGAGTGATGTGCGTGAAACCATAAAAGAACTCTTTGTCCAACAGATTGTTCAGCGCAGTCACCTCCAACTCTTTGTCATCTTGGGTGTCATCGTCATCTGCTGCGCACTGTTCAACTATTTCACCACGCTCATCACACGCATCCGCATTCGTCGCCGCGAACTGGCTCTGCGCTATGTGAATGGTGCTACTCCACGGCAACTCTTGATGCTGATAGCCACAGAACTTTTGGTCATTCAGACGATTGCCATTCTTTTGTCGGTCTTTCTTGTTGGATTGACCATCGACCCATTCAAGACCATCTGTTGCATCAATCAGCCCAACTCCTTCTTCTTGGGATGGTTCTTGCTCTATGCCGTCATCACCGTGATTGCATCCATGCTGATTGCCGCCGCTATTGTGTATATCACCAATCGCAAGCAACTGGGGCAGGCTCTTGACAAACGGACTGTTCGTCCAGATGGCGTGTGGAGTTACCGCATCAACATCTTCCTCCAGTTGGCCGTAAGCATTGTTGCCATCTTCTGCTCTCTGGTCATGATGAATCAGGTGGATTATCTCTTTCAATCACCTGAGATGGGTTTTACCAAACATAACATTGCCACAATGAAAGTGGTGGGAGGTCCTGCACATGGTGCAGATGTGGCTGTCAAGGCGATGGAGAAAGAACTCAAGGCTATGCCTGAAATGGAGGAGGTGATGACAGACCTCTCCTATCCGATACCTAAAGGATTCTTCAACCATTTTGTATGTGACGAGTTCTATGACTTGGGGTTCAGTACAGTCTTCTCAGATGAAGCCTATTTCAAGTTCATGCAGATGCAGATGATAGAAGGCCAGTTCCTGCATGGACGCAATGAGATGTGCATCAATGAGACTGCGGCAAAACTATTGGGTGACAAGGGGAAAATAGGTGCTTCCTTCGAGTCTCAAGACTGGGGAGCATTAGTGATCACTGGTATTGTGAAGGATCTTTTCTATATGTCGCCAACGACTCCACCCACTCCTCTGGTCTTTATTCACAGAGACAACTTCAAAGGACCTCTTTCCAAATATATCAGCAATATTACCATCCAATGGAAAGAGGGAACAGATGCTGACGTGATGGAGAAGAAGGTTCAGGCGATAGCAAAGAAGCATGATGCTGGCAACAATTGGTATATGGAATATCATGATGCTGAAAAGACCTACGACAAATACATCCAGTCGGAGCGTGCCCTCTGCAATCTCCTATTGCTGGTATCCCTCGTATGTGTGCTCATTGCTGTGTTTGGAATCTTCAGTATTGTTTCGCTGGCTTGTGAACGCAGAAGGAAGGAGATAGCCATCCGCAAGATTCATGGGGCTAAGTTCCGCACCATCATGGGCATGTTCCTGAAGGAATACCTATATCTGCTTCTCGCTGGTGCCGCAGTGGCTTTCCCTGTCGGTTACTATCTCATGCACCTGTGGCTCATCCAATATGCGAAGCAAGCCCCCATCTATTGGTGGCTCTACCCTGCTGTTATCCTTAGCATGGCTCTGCTCATCTTCCTCACCATCTTCTGGCAGATTCGTAAGGCAGCCTATGAGAATCCTGCAGATGTGATTAAGTCTGAATAGAGTAGAATACAACATATTTCATCATAAAGAGAATAGAAACAGGCAGCGCAGGACTGAGAAGTTCTGCGCTGCCTGTTTGTTCTGAGAAAGAGGTGGTGTTCGCAATGTCTTTTTGCGAAACATGAAAGACTTTCTTACTCGAAAGAGAATCCTGCTCCAAAATAAGAATAGTGATTGTTGTCAGGATTGACCACAATTTGTTCTACCACCACTTCTGGATCTATCATGATGAGACGAAGGGTGTGCTTGCCTGGAGTAGAGCCAGAAAGGTTCACGTCAAGCCAGCGGAGGTTGTCAAACACATCCTCTCTGCGAGGAAGTCTGCGACCATTCATATAGCCATTCAACAGCAGTGAGCCTCTGGGTGGAAGAGGCTTGAGCACCTTGGACACAGCAAGATTCTGCTTGGTATATTCACCAAACTCATCTCTCATGCCTTGACGGGCATCGAGAATCTGCATGGGCTGATTGTCGAGTTGCACTCCAATGCGAAGACCACGTGCTGGATAAACATCCTGAGTGGGCAGAATGCCGATTGCCACCTGTGGAGTGGTTGCGCCTTTCAACTCTATCTCATATTCCAACGTTGCCCCATTCCCTGTCGTGTCGCTCATGGCCATTACGTTGTCAATACCCATGCAACCCTTTCCTCTACCAAGGTCTGGCAAGAAGATCCATTTGGCATCCTTGCCATTGGTGGTCTTCTGAAACTGATAGGAAGGAATGGAATATTCATGGGTGGCACCAGGAGTGATATTGTGGTTCACCCGAAAGCCCAAGCTCATGGGATTGGCATTCTTGTTGGGGATGGACCACTGTGTGTAGCCGATATGATTGTCGAGCATCATGCCGTTCCATTTGCCACCTGCCATCTCCTTATTATAATAATTAGTGAGTTGCTGGTCGCGCTTCATCAGTGCTTCAATGCTCAACGAGTCGCCTACAGTGGCGCAGTTGTATATTTTAGACACTCCAGCACTGCCCATCACTGGATAATAAACCAATTGATAGAAGGCATCCTGCAGGTCGGCAGGCAACTGTTGCTTCACTGCCTCCGTGCGAGCCATCAAGGCATCCCACAGGTTGTTCACCTTGATAATTTCCTTCTGATTGTAGATGCCAGGATATTGCACCTCTGGCTTACGCCAAAGATTGTATTTACTATACTTACTGATGATGTCGGCAATTTCTTCTGCCTGTTCTTTTCCAAAGATACTTTCTGCAAACTGCTCCAGATAAGCCTTCTCATCACCAGGCTGAATGGCATCAGGATTCCACGCATAACGCATGATGAAGTCAATGGGCATTTCTTTGGGCTTGAGGTCGCCCACATTAATAATCCAGATACGGTCAATGCCACTGGCGTATGCCTGATGCAGCTGTTCTCTAAGTTTAGGCACAGTGGTGGTATTAATCCATCGGTCATTCCACGGACCACCATTCATGTCAATATGATAATAGAGACCCAAGCCTCCCTTGCGCTTGCGCTCAAAGTCACGACCTTTTCGGCGGATGTATCCCCAGTTGTTGTCACAGAGAAGCAATGTCACATCATCAGGCACACGGAAGCCTGCATCATAATATCGCTGCACCTCTGTAAAGATAGCCCACAATTGTGGCACTTCACTTGCTTTCTTGCCTGTCACCTTAGAGATGATTTTTCGCTGGCTGTCTTTTACCTTTGCCAGGGTCTGCATGTTCTCTGCATCATTGCCTGTGCCCATCGCCACATCACCGTCTCCTCTCATGCCGATAGTGATGATGTTCTCATAGTTCTTAGCATGTTCTATACCTTCGGTGAAGAACTGATTGATTCTCTCTGGATTTTTAGCATAGTCCCAAGGACCCACCTCATTTCTTCTTGAGGTATATTCCTTATGGGCACGCATCATGGGTTCATGGTGTGAAGTGCCCATCACAATACCCATCTCATCTGCTATCTGTGGAGAAAGGGGATCATCCTCATTGAAGCGACTATCCCACATGGCAGGCCAGAAGTAGTTGGCCTTGAGTCTGAGAAGCAGTTCAAAGATATGACTGTATGCTTTTGAGTTCACACCACCAAACTGCTGAGTGCACCAAGTGCCAAACGATGGCCACTCATCATTAATAAATATGCCACGATACTTTACCTTTGGAGAGGGTTGCACATAGCGTTCACCACTGATGACAAGGCGGTTCTGATATTGAGGAGTGGCATCAGCCATCCAGTACCAGGGCGAAACACCTATCATCTGTGAAATGTCGTAAATGCCATAGATCGTACCCCTCTTGTCGCTGCCTGCAATCACGAGGTTGCCATCCACCACGGTTCTTACATAACTTTCCCATTGTCCTTTCACCGCCTTCACATCGAGTTGTCCACGTTTGATCATGTTATCAATGAGAGGACTCTTGCCAATAGTGCCTATGATGACACCTTTCAAGCCTTGGGACTGTGCATTGTTGGTGAGTTGAAGAGAGGCGTTCACACGGCTCACTCGGAAGATGTCGTCCTTCAGGTCTTGTGCGGCTCTATGCACGCCCTTCCAGTCTTCCTCGCTCACATAAATGTTTTGAGATTGTTGGTTCTCTACTAATACAAAGTCTTCAGCTTTGCAGATTACACTGCTCACAATGTAGAACAGCATTAGGAGTGTAAAAGATTTCTTATACATATATATAATTGATTGTTTCCACTATATAATTGATTGTTTCCACGGCAAAGTTAAGGATTATCCACCGTCCTCTTCTTTCCTCATGTTACATTTGTTTCTTCTCTTGTTACATCCTTCCGCTTTCCCTCATTTCACCTTTTCTTCATTCAAAAACAATTCTATATCTTTGCATCAACAATCAATTCTATCAACAGATGATGCCCAAAAACCTTTTGTTATCAGCCCTGTTGCTGGTTTCCTCCATTTTTTCAACTCTGATGGCTCAACAGTCTGATGCCAATCAGTTTGGTCCTCTCCCATCCGAGAATCAACTTCGATGGCAGGACATGGAGATGTATGCCTTCATTCACTATTCGCTCAATACCTACACCGACCAGGAGTGGGGATTTGGTCATGAAGACCCTATGCTCTTCAACCCTTCAAACTTGGACTGCCGTCAGTGGGCAAAAGTGTGCAAGCAGTCGGGCATGAAGGGAATTATCTTCACTGCCAAGCATCACTGTGGCTTCTGCATGTGGCCTTCTGCTTATACCGACTACTCTGTCAAAAACGCACCTTGGAAGAATGGCAAGGGCGATGTGGTGCGTGAGCTGGCAGAGGCTTGCAAGGCTGAAGGACTCAAGTTTGCCGTCTATCTTTCTCCTTGGGACCGCAATCATCCTGAATATGGTCGTCCTGAATACGTCACTTATTTCCGCAATCAGTTGCGAGAACTTCTCACCAACTATGGCGAGATATTTGAGGTGTGGTTTGATGGTGCTAATGGAGGAGACGGCTGGTATGGAGGTGCTAATGAAACTCGGCAAATAGACCGTACCACCTATTATGAGTGGCATGAGACCTACAAGATGATACGTGAACTCCAGCCTCAGTGTGTGATCTGGAATGATGGCAGTGATAGAGGTGACCTCCGCTGGGTGGGCACAGAGGCAGGCAACTGTGGGGAGACCAACTGGAGTCTGCTCTACAAGACAGGTGACGTGCCATTTCACATGCTTCATTTTGGTGTGGAGAATGGTGATGTGTGGTGTCCTGCAGAGACCAACACAAGCATTCGTCCCGGATGGTTCTACCACAAGACCGAGGATGAGAATGTGAAGAGCCTTTCAAAACTTATGGATACTTATTATAAGTCTGTGGGGCGCAATTCCACACTCTTGCTCAATTTCCCCATTGCTCCTAATGGTCGCATTCATCCTACAGATAGCCTTCGTGGCATTGCCTTTGCTCAGATGATTCAAGAGATATTCAAAAAGAATCTTGTCAAGAAGGCAAAGGTGGTTAGAGAAGGAAATCAGACCATCCTTTCCTTCAAAAAGCCTACAGCCTTCAATCGTTTCTTGGCTGAAGAAGATATAGCCAAAGGGCAGCGTGTGAAGAAGTTTACGCTTGAAGCCCTGGTGGATGGGCAATGGCAATCTCTCAAAGATGCTTTGGTAGAACAGGGGGATGGACTTACCACTATTGGGCATAGACGCATTATCTGTTTTCCTACAGTCACTGCCACCAAGCTGCGTTTCACCATCACCGATACTAAAGCACCCCCACTCATCTCTAAGTTAGGTATATATCTTGCTCCCGACCTCACGAGCGACATTCCTCATTCGGGAGAAAAGAAATCATCTGCACTCCACATCTTCTTCAGCAGTCCTCAAGAGATGATTATCAACTATGATACTGAGCAGACCATCAACGGTTTTCGCTATCTGCCTCCTCAAGACACTAAGGATGGAGTCATTACCCATTACACCCTGTGGACTTCTACAGACTGGAGTCATTGGACGAAAGTCAGTTCGGGAGAATTCTCCAATATTGTCAATAACCCTATCTGGCAAACCATCCAGTTTCCTCCAACCAAGGCACGCATCATCCGCTTTAATGCCGACCGTCTCTCCTCGGGCGACCGCATGGGCTATAGCGATGTGGAGGTTGTGACTGAAGAATAAAATAGAATCAACAATATCCTAAATAACCAAATTACAAAACAAAAACATGAACATGAAAAGACTATTTACTGTTGTGATGGCACTATTGCTGTTGGTGACAACTCATGCCAGAGACCATGAGGGAATTGTTGCTGACACAATCAGCAGTGGACGCTTCACCCTTATCCAGCAATCTCAACCCGCTCAGATTCTGATAGATGTTGCAGACATGAAGGGAATCCATATTGCTGCTCAAAACCTCCAGAAAGATTTCGCCCGTGTGTGTGGAAATGAGGCACAGCTCTTGACCGCCTCTCCTTCAGATAGATGTATCATTGTGGGCAGTCTGCAGAGTTCTCACATCCAGCGACTCATCAAGAACAAGAAACTGAATGCAAACGATCTGAAGGGGAAGGTGGAGAAATATGTGATGACAGTGGTGGAGAAACCTTGGGCTGGAGTAGATGAGGCTTTGGTCATTGCAGGTAGCGACATGCGTGGCACTATCTATGGTATCTACGAACTCTCTGAACAGATAGGCGTGTCACCTTGGTACGACTGGATGGATGTGCCAGTCATTCAGCACAACAACCTATCCATTGCTAAAGGAACATATACTGCAGGTGAGCCTGCTGTGAGGTACCGCGGTCTTTTCCTCAATGACGAAGACCCTTGTCTCACCACTTGGGTGAGGAACACCTACGGCACTCGATATGGAGACCACCGATTTTATGGTCGTGTGTTTGAACTCATTCTTCGCTTGCGTGGCAACTTCCTTTGGCCTGCCATGTGGGGATGGAGCTTCTATGCCGATGATTCAGAGAATTCCAAAACAGCCAATGATATGGGTGTGATTATGGGCACAAGTCACCATGAACCGATGGCACGCAACCATCAGGAATGGGCTCGCCACCGTCGTGAATATGGTGAGTGGAACTACGAAACCAACCAAAAGGTGATTGACCAGTTCTTCCGTGAGGGCATTCAGCGTGCCAAGAATACAGAAGACCTCATTACGATTGGCATGAGAGGTGATGGCGATACGGCTATGGGGGCAAGGGAAGGTCATGACGACGAGTTTGTACCTGACGACCAAGCCACCATCAAACTTCTTGAGAAGATTGTGAAGAATCAGCGACAGATCATAGCAGAGGAAACGGGACGTCCTGCCAAAGAACGTCCACAGGTGTGGGCTCTCTACAAAGAGGTGCAACGCTACTACGACCAAGGTCTGAAAGTGCCAGAAGATGCCATTATCCTCTTCAGTGATGACAACTGGGGGGATGTCCGTCGTGTGCCCAAAGAGGAAGAGCGCAAGCACAAGGGTGGCTTTGGCATGTACTATCATGTGGATTATGTGGGTGCTCCACGCAACTCCAAGTGGCTCAATGTCACACCCATCCAGCACATCTGGGACCAGCTCACTCTTACCTATCAGTATGGCATAGACCGTCTATGGGTGCTCAATGTGGGTGACCTCAAGCCAATGGAATATCCTATTTCCTTCTTCATGGATTTTGCTTGGAATCCTACTCGCTACAATGCCAAGAATCTCATGGATCACCCTCGCAAGTTCTGTGCGCAACAGTTTGGTGAGGATCAGGCAGAGGAGGCAGCACGCATTCTCAATCTCTATAGCCAGTATGCAGGTCGTGTCACAGCCGAGATGCTCGATGCTCATACCTACAATCTGGAGACAGGCGAGTGGAAACAGGTGGTGGAAGAGTTTGCCAAGTTGGAGGCTGAAGCCCTTCGTCAGTACATCTCGCTTCCTGCTGAGCGCCGTGATGCCTACACCCAGTGCATCCTTTTCCCTGTTCAGGCTTTGGGCAATGTATATGAGATGTATTATGCACAGGCGATGAACCAAAAGCTCTATGCCGAGGGCAATCCTGAGTGCAACGTATGGGCAGACAAGGTGGAGGAGACCTTCCATCGTGATGCAGTCCTTTGCCGTGCCTACAATAAGGAGATGGCAGGAGGCAAATGGGATGGCATGATGATTCAGAAGCATATTGGCTACACCAGTTGGAATGACAATTTCCGTGCTGACACAATGCCAAAGGTTTCCCGTATGGAGGGAGAGGACGCAAAGGCTACAGGTGGCTTTGTCTTCCAACCTTCCGAGGGTTTCATTGCAATGGATGCAGAGCATTATTTCAGTCTGCAAAACAGCAAGGAAGGTGAGTGGACGCTTATTCCTCACATGGGGCGCACTCGCAGTGGCATCTCCATTCAGCCCTACACAGCCTCTACTGATGGTGCCAGCATCTCCTATCGCATGGAGATTCCAGAGGGACACAGCGAGGTGGATGTACACATCATCACTGCTTCCACCCTTGCCTTCCTTCGTCAGGAGGGTCACCGCTACTCTGTTGGTTTTGAAGGAGAAAAAGCCGAGGAAATCAACTTCAATGGCGATCTCAACGAAGAGCCTGAGAATGTCTATCGCATCATGTATCCAACCGTGGCACGTCGTGTGATTGACAAGACCGTGCATCTTCAGGCAGGGGCAGCAGGCACGAAGACTCTCACCATCAAGCCTATTGACCCAGGTGTGGTGCTTCAGAAGATTGTTGTTGATTTGGGTGGCTATCAGGAGTCATACCTTTTTGGCAAGGAGTCTAATTGCAGGAGAAAATAAGAAACTCTTTTTCATTTTAATTAGTAGAGGCTCTGAGAGACATCTAATGCTCTCAGGGCTTCTTTGTTCCTTGCCATGAAGTGTGTGCAGTCAGGAAGGGAAGTCTCTCCAAAAGCAGAAATGAATGAGTGTGAGAAGCCATCACAAATAGTTGGAGGGCGCATGTTTTTTCTTGAGAAGAAACATTAAATATTCCCCTCTCCTCTTTCGAAGGCATATCGAAGGGCTATCGAAGGCATATCGAAGCCTTGTTAAAGGAAATTTCCTCCTTTTTTAAAGAGAAGACTTTCTTACAAGAAGACTGATACGTACTTGTATTTTTCCGCAAAAGAAGCCTTCCTCTATTTGTTCTGCTGGCGAAACTCAGAGGGAGTCATGCCTGTGTTGCGCTTGAAGAACTGGGTAAAGGCTGTCTGGTCAGGAAAGTTGAAACGAAGGCTGATTTCTTGAAAGGAAAGGCTGGTGGTGAGCATCGTGTGGCGCATCTCACTGATGAGATGCTCGTTGATAAACTCCTTGGGGGTGTGCCCAGTCTCATTCTTACATATCTGAAAGAGATGGCGGACAGTGATGTGAAGACGGTCAGCGAAATACTGGGTGTCGCGATGCAAACGTGCCTCTGGCTCGCTGAGAATCTTGAAGAAACGGCTCATGATGTCAAACGACTGCGCATTGGTCTTGGTGCGCATGCGGTCTATTCCATTGTAGAAGGTCAGGTAGATGTGCGCCAGAAGATATAGCAGTAACTTACCCTGCTCCAGCAACTGGTTGTTTTCAAGCATGAGTTCGAGTTGCAGAAAATCATGACAGAGCATCTCGTTGATGACAGTCCCCATATCGTGAGAGCAGACAAAAGGAGTGGAGAAAAGGCTGTTATTGACCTCGCTGCCCAGATAGGAGTAGAGCGTTGCCAGATGGTTGTAGGAGGCAGAGAACACCTGTAGGTGGAAATCTCTGCTTCCCTCCTGAATGCTAAACGATATGCTTCCCATCACCAAAAAATATACACCTCCTTCTTGATCTGCCTTCACTTCAAAATCCTTGTAGTTGTACAGAATGTGGATGCTGCCTGACTGAAGCCAGCACAACCACACATCGTCGTTGGCATGCTTGGTGATAGGATAGCCATCCATCTCATGACCTCTGAGCTCTATCCGTTCCACCTGTATTTGGGAGGGTATTTGCACCTTTTCTTCCATCATGCTCCTATTTTATTTGCAAAGATAACTCTTGTTCCGAAAATATACAATCCTTGACCGAATTTATTCACAAAAGGAATAGAAAAAAGCCGTACCTTTGCACCCGAAAAAACAAAACGTGTCCAAAATACATGAAGAAATTATTATTTTTATGCGCTGTGATCTTGTCTGCTTGCACAGGAAGACAGCCACAGATTGAAGAAGGAGCGAAGGAATATGAACTCCTGACAGTAGAAACCAAAAATCATACCGTAGATGCAGAATATGCCGCCCAGATACGTGGTGCGCAGGACATCCGTATCATTCCCCGTGTGGACGGTTATCTACAAGCGGTCAATGTGAAAGAGGGCGATCAGGTGAAGAAGGGACAGTTGCTCTTCGTGATTGACCAGGTGGCTTACCGTGCTGCGGTGAAGACCGCTTCTGCCGGTGTGCAGCAGGCAGTGGCGCAGGTGGCAAAGGCTCAGCAGGATTTGGAAGGAAAGACCATGCTCAGAGAGAGACAGGTCGTTTCAGACTTCGACCTTAATCAGACTCGCCGTGACCTTGATGTGGCTAAGGCGAATCTGGAAGCAGCCCGCGCTCAACTGGAGGCTGCCCGCAACAACCTTTCATTCACAGAACTTCGCAGTCCTTCAGATGGTGTGATTGGTCGTTTGCCCTATCGCAAGGGCGACTATGTAGGCCCATCCATTCAAGATGGGCTGACTGTGGTGAGCGACAACAAGCAGATGTTTGTCTATTTCTCAATGACAGAAAGCCGAGTGATGGATTATCTGGCAGAATACTCTTCCATGCAGGAAGCCATCAGCCACATGCCCGAATTGTCATTGGCACTGGCTGGAGGCAAGATGTATGATAAGAAGGGCTTTGTGGAAAGCGTGAGTGGCATTGTGGACGACCAGACAGGTTCGGTGAGTGTTCGCGCCATCTTTCCCAATGCCTCAAGCCGTCTGCTCTCAGGTGGAACAGCCCGTGTGGTCATGCCACAAGTGCACAAAGACGCCATCGTGATTCCACAGGAGGCAACTTATGAGATTCAGGACAAGGTATATGTGTACAAAGTGATTAATGGCAAGGCTTCCTCTACTATTATAGATGTGGAACGCCTGCATGACGGCACTCACTTCATTGTCAATAAAGGCTTGAAGAAAGGTGATGTGATTATCGCCAAGGGCGCAGGACTGGTGCGTGAAGGTGCTGAAGTAAAGACGAAGAAATAAGGAACTATGAAAGTAACGAAGTTTATCGACCGTCCGCTGCTCTCTATCGTGATCAGCGTAATTATTGTCACCGTGGGTGTCATCTCACTGCTGACATTACCTATAGAGAAATACCCCGATATTGCTCCACCTACCATCAATGTCTCTGCCTCCTATCCAGGAGCCAGTGCTGATGCCGTTCAGAAAGCAGTGGTGGCTCCTTTGGAAGAAGCCATCAATGGTGTGGAGAACATGACCTACATGACCTCTCAGTCCAGCAATGGAAATGCGAGCATCACCATCTATTTTGCTCAAGGCACTAATGCCGATATGGCCTCTGTCAATGTGCAGAACCGCGTGACACTGGCTCAGTCCACCCTGCCTCAAGAGGTTATCCGCTTGGGTGTGACCACTCAGAAGCAACAGCCAGGTCAATTGCGTACCATTGCACTTGAATCTCCTAATGGCACTTACGACCAGACTTTCCTCTCCAACTATTTCTACAACAACATCCGACAGAAGATTCTGCGCATTCAGGGTGTGGGACAAGTGCAGGTGTTTGGTGCTCAGTATGCCCTGCGCATTTGGCTTCGTCCTGATGCGATGGCAGCTCGTCATTTGGTGCCAAGCGACATCACTCAAGTGCTCAACGAACAGAATCTGGAGGCAAGCATCGGTGCTCTGGGCGACAATTCCGACAATGTGTATCAGTATGTGCTTCGCTACACGGGTCGCAAGGCATCTGTAGAGGAGTTTGAGAATCTGGTCATCACCTCTCAGACCACAGGCGAGGAACTTCTCTTGAAAGATGTGGCCGACCTTGAGTTAGGTCTAAACGACTATGGCTTTCGCAATCAGGTGAACGGTCGCAATGGTGTGGTCGGCATGATTTCACAGACCTCTGGTTCTAATGCCACCAAAATCAATCTTGAAATAGACGATCTGTTTGAGCAGTTGGAGAAGGAACTGCCCAAAGACATCCGTCTGGTGACTTTCGACAACACCAACGACTTCCTCTTTGCCTCCATCCACGAGGTGGTGCTGACCCTCATCATTGCCATCCTGCTCGTGCTCTTGGTGGTGTATTTCTTCTTGCAGGATTTCAGAGCCACACTTGTTCCTGCTGTGGGCATCATTGTTTCGCTCATCGGCACATTTGCCTTCATGCAGATAGCAGGATTCTCCATCAACCTCCTCACCCTCTTTTCCCTTGTGCTTGTGATTGGCACAGTGGTGGACGACTCCATTGTGGTGGTCGAGGCTGTGCAGGCACGTTTTGATGCTGGCTACAAGAACTCCATCCATGCAGCCAAAGATGCGATGGAAGGCCTGACCTCTGCCTTGTTCACCACCTCGCTTGTCTTCATGGTTATCTTTGTGCCCGTATCGTTCATGGGTGGCACTACAGGTATCTTCTACAAGCAGTTTGGTTTGACAATGGCGGTGGCTGTGGGCATCTCGTTTATCAATGCCATCACCCTTTCATCCACCCTGTGTGCACTCCTGCTCAAGCCTATAGATGAGAGCAAGCGCGGTCTGGCTTATCGTGTACGTACAGCATATAATGTCACCTACCACGCCATGTTGGGCAAATACACCAAGATTACCATGCAGTTCATCCGCAGAAAGTGGCTTGTGGGTGCAGGCATTGCTGCTGCGGTCGCCATACTTGTGGTGCTGATGAAGATTGTGCCAACAGGCTTTGTGCCTGATGAGGACACAGGTGCTGTCAATGTGGACATTGCCACCCCAGCAGGTTACACACAAGAGAAGACCGAGAAGATTCTCACTCGTATCAGCAATCAGATCAATGAGATTCCAGCGGTGAGCGATGTGGGCAGTGTGGTTGGTTTTGCCTTCACTGGTGTGGGCAGCAACCACGGCATGTGCTTCGTGCAGTTGAAACCTTGGGATCAGCGAGAAGGTCAGAGTGTGGATGATGTGTTGGTCAAGATTAATGAAATCTTAGCCAACGAGCATGAGGCGAGAGCCATGGCGATTAAACCGGGTATGATTGATGGATACGGCAATGGCGGTGGCTTTGAAATTTCTTTGACCAACAAGAATGGCAAAGACATCCACACCTTCTTCCAAGTGTCAGAGGATTTCATTGGAAAACTCTGTCAGCGTCCTGAGATTATGGCTGCATATAGTGGATATGATGTCAATTATCCACAGTATGCCGTAGATGTAGATGCCTCCCGATGCAAGAAGATGGGAGTTTCCCCAGCCTCTGTGCTTAGCGAACTCAGTGCCTATATGGGCAGTGCCTATGTGTCCAACTTCAATCTCTTCAACAAGGTCTATCAAGTGACCATGCAGCTTCGCCCTGAGGATCGTGCACGCATGGAACAGCTTGACCAAGTTTTCATTCGTTCAGAGAAGGGCGAAATGATGCCTGTCAGTCAGTTTATCACGCTCCGCAAGGAGTTCCGTCCACAGGTGCTCAACTCTTTCAATATGGAAGGCTCTATTGGCGTCACAGGTATGCTCCCTCCAGGAGGCAGTTCTGGCGACGCCATCCAGGCTATTCGCGAGGAGGCGGAGCAGCATCTGCCAGCAGGCTATGAGGTGGAATTCTCTGGTATCACCCGTGAGGAAAGTAGCAGTAGCAGTAATGTGATGCTCATCTTTGCCATCTCCATCTTCTTCGTCTATCTGGTCATGGTGGCACTCTACGAGAGTCTCTTCATCCCATTAGCCGTGATGTTGTCTGTACCATTTGGCTTGGCAGGCTCTTTCCTCTTTGCCATGCTCTTTGGTGTAGAAAACAACATCTATCTTCAGGTCGGTCTCATCATGCTCATTGGCCTCTTGTGCAAGACCGCCATCCTCCTTACGGAATACGCCACTCAATGCCGTCAGGCAGGCATGTCGCTCAAGCAGGCAGCCTTCTTCAGTGCCAAGATGCGTCTGCGTCCTATCCTGATGACCTCACTCACCATGGTGTTTGGCATGTTGCCACTGATGTTTGCCACAGGTGTGGGTGCTAATGGCAGTCGCACGATTGGTGTGGGTACAGTGGGTGGAATGCTCATTGGCACACTCGGACTGCTCTTCATCACTCCTGCGCTCTTTGTCATCTTCCAGGCCATACAGGAGAAAATCAAGCCTATCAAAGAGTTCATCCCAAGCGATGACCCACTCATTCAGCATGAGTTGGAACTGATTGCCGAATATACAGAAAACAAGAAAAAGAAGAATTCATGAAACGTCTCGTCATTATTATATATATGTGTCTGAGTGCCTGTGTGGGCACTTGGGCACAGGATAGCATCTTTGTGGATGCACACCTCAAGACCCTCATTCATGAGGCCTTGCAACAGAATTCCGACATTCGTGTTGCTGCGCTCAATGTGAAACAGGCTTCTGCCATGATGAAGAGTGCCAAGCTCACCTATCTTCCCAGTTTTGCCTTTTCCCCTTCGGGCACACTCAGCAAGGCACAAGGCTCATCGTGGACCAAGACTTACTCTCTTCCACTCACAATGGAATGGGAACTCCTTTTGGGTGGTGGACAGAAGGGAGAGAAACAGATGGCTACTGCTCAGTGGATGCAGGCTCAGGAGGAACTCCGCCATCTTCAGGTACAACTCATTGCCGAGGTCGCTAATTCATATTATACCTTAGTGATGCTCGATCGTCAGTTGGACATCACACAGGAGAGCATCCGCAATCAGGAGTCCAACCTCAATGCCATTCGTGCCTATATGGAAGTAGGTCAGATGGACGCTTTAGCGGTCAATCAGGCCAATGCCGCCTTACAGGCAACCAAGACCTCACTCACTGACCTTGAACTGCAACGCACCAAGGTAGAGACGGCCTTGTCGCTTCTCTTAAATCGTGAGGCAAGCCACATTGAGCGTTCTGCTTGGGAAGAGGTGCAGACCATCAGTCTTGACCCATCCGCTCCTATAGAACTCCAGCAACTTTCTTCACGTCCTGACGTGAGAAGTGCAGAATATGCCTTGGCTGCAGCCTGTGGCAATGCGAAGGTGACACAGTCTGCTCTCTATCCTTCTCTGCGCATCTCTGCCGATGCTGGCTGGACCAACAATTTAGGACAGATTATCAATCCAGGCAAACTGTTGCTCAACCTCATTGGCTCGCTCACCCAGCCTATCTTCAGTCGTGGCAAACTGCTGGCACAAAAGAAGGTAGCTGATGCCCAGCGCGAACAAGCCGAGATTTCCTTTGAGAAGGCTCTCCTCACTGCAGGCAGCGAAGTGAAAGATGCCCTGGAGGAGTGTGCATCCTGCCAGCGTCGTGAGCCTCTCCGCACTCAGCAGGTGGAAGCAAGCCAGAAGGCTTATGAGGATTGTCAGGCACTTCTGCAGTATTCGCAGTCAGTGACCTATCTGGATGTACTCACGGCTCAGTCTTCATTGCTCACTGCCCAACTTCAGCAGTCTGCCGACTGGCTCGAACAGCAACAGGCACTCATCAATCTCTACAAGGCGATGTGTCCAGCATCTTAGGATGTTCACACACACATTGACAACCCATGCAACTACTTCCCCTACTGTCCCAGTAACTTCTGGGGAGGATGTGAAAAAGGAGGTATTTGTGAGGAAAAACTGTGGGGATTTCCATGCAACTTGGCACATCTTATGACTGAAGCCTTCTTCATGTTCCAACGAACAATGGTGCGATGACCAACGAACAATGCTTCAAGTGCCAATGAACAATGGTGCGATGACCCATGAACCATGCATGCGTTTTATCTCATACAGGCATGGAGATGTTGAACATACATAAGTTGTTGTGTATAAATAAGGTATAAACATTTATGGCAACTAAAAGAGTTTCAGTTCTTCCCTCGGAAAAGTCGTTCAGCGACAACATCTGTCAGAATCGCTCTGCCATTTTTCCACTGAAGGAAAAAACTTTTGATTAGTCCATGAATTTTGATATAAAATGAACGTGAGTTCGACGTAAAATGAAAGGAAGAAACGGCGCACCCGACAAACCCTGTGGGGAGAATGTACGGATGCTAACCCAAAAACTGTCGCTAAACGATACACGATTGAAAAAAAGTTAGTACCTTTGCAGTATGAATCGTAACAGCAATATAAACATGT
>Ga0209510_1002203_pt1 | contig 20425 bp, 17 predicted proteins | sample BiotimSIPDNA_FD_185749 | JGI IMG/M metagenome (GOLD analysis project Ga0209510, IMG submission 185749) | Anaerobic biogas reactor microbial communites from Washington, USA - Biogas_R1 time_0 SIP DNA (SPAdes) (version 2) | ecosystem: Engineered > Bioreactor > Anaerobic > Unclassified | place... | reverse complement strand
CTTGGGACTTTCCCATTGTGATGAGAAAAATCCCTGTCCTATGCACCACTCAGTAGTGAAGATCAGGAAGAACATGTTTAAGGTATTGCAGCATACCAGTCTTCACGACCTGGTAACCAAACAGAATAATATGGAACTGATATTAAAGCGATAAATTTTTTGCCTCTATTTACGACATATTTATCGTAAATATAACAGGAGAATCCGTCATAAGTAAAACCATAATGAACTTATATATGCATCCAATACAGCAAACAATAAAACAGGTCACACTACCGGTCACCTTTCTATGGATCGGATTCGTCTCAGCCATCAGTTTCATGGAAGCCTGGCTAAAGTTCAGGGCTCCTGGAATAACCCTGCCCCTAGGTTTGGGAATTGGCAGCCTGGTCTTCAAGGCATTGAACATGATGGAGTGGCTTTTCGCTCTGCTCATCGCTACACGGTTCATCCTGAACCGAAGAAGTGAGACGAGAAGAAGCGTTTCCCAATACATGATCATCCTGTTACTGCTTCTAGTCCAGACACTCTGGCTGTTACCAGCACTCGATGCACGCATTCCCCTCTATCAACAGGGACTGGAGGTGCCTTCCTCTCCTTTACATATTTATTACGTGGTGGCAGAAGTGATCAAGGTGACACTTCTCTTCATCGTTGGAATCGGATTTCTGAAAGAAGCGAGATAAACCAATCAATCACCCATTAACAAAAGAACAACCTATGACACAGAAAAAACTTTGGATTGCATTCGCCCTGGTAGTCGGCATCTCCTTTGCCGTACTGCTATATTACGGCAACCAGATTTATCAGCAAGCGCCGCCTGTACCTGAGCTGGTCACCAATGAAGAGGGAGAACTGCTCTTCACTGGCCAGGACATCAAGGATGGCCAGAACATTTGGCAGAGCATCGGCGGCCAGGAGGTAGGCAGCATCTGGGGACATGGTGCCTATGTAGCGCCCGACTGGACTGCCGACTATCTGCACCGCGAGGCACAATACCTCCTTAACCGCTGGTCGCAGGAGGATTTGGGAAAAGCATTCAATCAGCTCACCGAGGTGGAGCAGGCAACCATGGAACGCCGTTTGCAGGTTTTTCTGCGAAAGAACACATACGACGAGACAACCTCCACTCTTGTAATTCATAGCCAACGGTATGATGCCTTCCGGGAACTCTACGGTCACTATGCCGGTCTCTTCATGGATGAACCCGCACTCGACGAGCTGCGAGCTGATTATGCCATCGCCCGCAACAGCATCCGCTCGGAGGACCGAATGGAGAAGATGGCGCAGTTCTTTTTCTGGGCCTCCTGGGCCTGCGTCACCGAGCGTCCCGGTTCCGATGTCACTTATACCCATAACTGGCCACCCGACGAGCAGATCGGCAACGTGCCCACCAGCGACCTTGTGCTGTGGACCGGTTTCAGCATCATCATGCTGCTACTGGGCATCGGCATCATGATCTTCCTGCAGGCACGCACCCGTGAAGAAGAGCCCCTGAAACCGGTCTCTGATCCGTTGATGAATCAAACCATCACCCCTTCCATGTGGGCAGTAAAAAAATACTTCTGGGTTGTAAACCTATTGATCCTGGCGCAAGTGCTGCTGGGAGTCATCACCGCACACTACGGTGTGGAAGGTGACGGCTTCTACGGCATTGACATCGCTTCCTTTATCCCCTACTCCATCACCCGCACCTGGCACATCCAGATTGCCATCTTCTGGATTGCTACCGCCTGGTTGGCAACCGGTCTCTACATCGCACCTTCACTTAGCGGCAGGGATCCAAAATACCAGAAACTGGGTGTCAATATCCTCTTTGGTGCGTTGCTGATCGTAGTTGGTGGCTCCCTTATCGGACAGTGGTTCGGTGTGATGCAACGGCTCAACCTGGTAGACAACTTCTGGTTCGGACACCAGGGATATGAATATGTGGACCTGGGACGCTTCTGGCAGATCCTACTGGTAGTGGGCCTCTTCCTGTGGCTAGCACTGATGGTGCGCCCCATTCTTCCTATCATCCGCAAGGGAACCTCCGAAAAGGGGCTGCTTATCCTCTTCCTGATCTCCTGCGCCGCCATTGCTCTCTTCTACGGGGCAGGTCTGATGTGGGGACGCACAACCAACTTGGCAGTTGCCGAATACTGGCGCTGGTGGGTGGTACACCTCTGGGTAGAAGGATTCTTTGAAGTATTTGCCACGGTGGTGGCCGCCTTCCTCTTCACCCGCATGGGACTGCTGGGCATCCGCTCCGCCACACACAACGTACTGTTCGCCACCATCATCTTCCTCACGGGTGGTATCCTGGGCACGTTCCACCACCTCTACTTCACCGGCACACCTACAGGTGTGATGGCTTTGGGAGCTACCTTCAGCGCACTGGAGGTGGTACCGTTGGTGCTGATCGGCTTTGAGGCCTACCACAACTACCGTCTGAGCAGGGCCACCGAATGGTTGAAAGATTACAAGTGGCCCATATACTTCCTGCTCTCGGTCTCCTTCTGGAATTTCCTGGGTGCCGGCATCTTCGGTTTCATCATTAACCCGCCCATAGCCCTCTTCTACATGCAGGGATTGAACACTACACCGGTGCATGGACACGCTGCCCTCTTCGGAGTTTACGGTATGTTAGGCATCGGTCTGATCCTCTTCGTGCTGCGTAGCATGTACCGCAAGCAGCAGTGGAACAACAAGCTAATCAGTTTCACCTTCTGGTCGCTCAACATAGGACTGTTGCTAATGGTCTTGCTGAGCCTTCTGCCGGTGGGACTGATGCAGACAGTGGCCAGCGTGAAGGAGGGGATGTGGTATGCCCGCTCGGCCGAGTTCATGCAGGAGCCGCTGGTCAACACCTTCAAGTGGCTGCGCACCATCGGTGACACCATCTTCGCAGTGGGTACGTTGACCCTCTTCTGGTTCGTATACCGACTCACCATCCTGAAAAAATAACATTCACCGGGAGGAGAGCATCCCCGGGAGCCGGCAACGGTTCCCGGGAAACCCCTCCCACAAACATCAAGCTTATGGAAATCAACAGAAACAGTAATATCGGACAAATCGTGGCAGAGAACTACAAGGCTGCCGCGGTGTTCAAGAAACATGGCATCGACTTCTGCTGCAACGGCAACCGCACCATCGAACGGGCCGCCGGCAAGAAGGAGGACGGCCCTGATCAATTGATCCGGGAACTGAAGGAGGCCGTGGCAGAGAAAAACAACGGCAGCATCGACTTCAAATCCTTCCCGCTCGACCTGTTGGCCGATTACATTGAGAAGACACACCACCGCTACGTGACGCAGAAGATCAGCGAGATCACCCCCTTCCTGCAGAAGATCGTACAGGTACATGGCATGAACCATCCCGAGCTGATGGAGATAGAACGGCTCTTTATGTTGTCAGCGGGCGACCTGTCGGCACACATGAAAAAAGAGGAGCTGGTACTCTTCCCATACATCCGGGGAATAGTCCAGGCACAACTCAGTGGCGGCAACAAGCCAAATAGTGTGATTGACTCGGCTGCCAGTTACATCGCCGAGATGGAGAAAGATCACGATGCCGAGGGAGAACGGTTCCGCACCATCAGCGCGCTGACCGACGAATATACCCCTCCGGAGGATGCCTGCACTACCTATCGTGTTACATTCAGCATGTTGGAGGAGTTCGAGGATGACCTGCACCGGCATATCCACCTGGAGAACAATATTCTGTTCCCAAGATCAGTGGAGTTGGAAGAGAATTTTTAAGGTGTGAGGGGATGAGAGGGTATCCACCCTCTCTCCTTTTGCCCTCTTCTAACTTTATCTGTCGAGGGGTAGTCAAACAGCACAGGCGGTGCCGGCATTCTGCGCCAGTCAACAACAGCGGGGGAACTGGTGCGGGTGGTTCCGCTCCTAGATGCGTTACGATTGATTTCATCATAAGCCAGAAATTCCTCCAAAGCGAACTCCTCTCCCCCTAACTCCTTTATTCGTTTGAAGATGGCCATACGACTGGGAGCATTAAATCCGTCACCTTCCCAATGATAACGCATAATACTGTTCTGGCGTGAACGATACACACCCTTGGGATAGAGGTAAGCCCCCTCATACACTCCCAGATTCTCATTTACATATCGCTCATCCTCAAGGAACAGGTTCCATGCGACCTCACTGGGATTGCTCACGATGTCCACATTGGTGTAATACCCCAATGACTGCCAGTACTTAAGACCGCGTATCTGTTCATCTGGAATTACCCCGGTATTACCTTGTTCCACATACTCGTCGGCCAGCTTACCAAAGCCATGCCCTCCGGCTTCGTGTGCCACGAGTCCCTCTTCCTCACCGGCCTGGAAACAGAGTGTCACTGCAAAGCCATCAGAGTACATCAGGCAGAAAGAACGGAACTCTTTTACGTTATTGTTCATGAGCACGATTACCACCAACTCTGATTTCGGTATATTGCCATCCTCATCCTTAAACTCATCGATCGTCTCCAGCAATGCTTCTGCACCGCCATACGCGGCATCATTGCTGATCGAACTTCCATCGAAAACAGTGCCGAGGGCAGTGGGATCATTGTATAACCGATCAATATATTCATTCTTCGACACAGCAGTGACCGCATAGAAATCAAAATAATCGCGATGAGACCGGTAGGGTTCGTACTTGAAAAAATTCTCCATTGCTCTCGTCATCGCCTGCATATAGGTGCCGTCGGCAACCATCCTGTCGGAATAACCATCGCCCATCACCACAATCTTGATCCCTTTGCCTTTGGTATGACTGTTCAGCAGATGCACCTTGCCGTGCTCGGAATAATCGGTCGATTGATAGATATCGAATGTCAGCTCATAGCCATCACGTTGTGGGAGAATATCACTTATGATCCATACATTCATCCACTGGGGCGAGCCATACAGTGAAGGGGGGATAAGTCCGCTGAGACAGTTTTTACTCAGTTTCAACACACTTAACGAAGGGATATCAACAAACCCGACCGGTATCGTTCCCGTCAGATAATTATCATCGAGCCGCAACACTTTGAGCCTACTCAACTCAGTGATACCTGTAGGGATATCCCCCTCCAGAAGGTTACCGGAAAGAGATAGAAACTCAAGATACTCAAGCTCTCCTATATTGCCGGGAATAGCTCCTTCAAGATTGTTCTTTTGCAACATCAGGTTGGTGACACGACCATCTTTCATCTGTACACCATACCACTCATTCAGCGGCAAATCGCTCCCCCAATTCGTACTATTGCTCCATTGCGAGCCGTTTGTTGCGTCATACAATGCCATCAGCGCCTCCCTTTCAATCCGTGCCGGATTGTTTGCTTCGTTGGCATGCTGGTAGATGGTGACGGTATCATTGATCGACTCATCACCCTTTGCGTAGAAAAGAATCCTGGCAGTACGTGATTCAGGGGACTCATTGGCTGAGACCTCGAAATGAAGGGTATGGGTAGACAATGCCCTTGTGGTCACCTCGCTCACCCATTCAGCACCGGCAAGAAAACGCGATCCGTATTCAACTGAACTGTTGATCTCGACCACAACGCTCCCTCCTGTATCGGGTATATCGAAGTGCTTCTCTGCAAGGGTGATATGACGATGGAAATCCTGGTAGACGGTAACGGTATCTGACAATGCCTCGCTGTGAATCACAATCTTACCTACACGCGGTTCACCGCTTTCGTTCGCTTCCACCTGGAATGTCAGATTCGTGGTCTTCAAAGCACGTGTTGTGGTCTCACTAATCCAGTCCGCCAGTAGATCAACCTCAAAATCGATGTTGGCTTTTACCTCCACTTCCACTTCACCACCAGCCCCTGCAATCTCAAATTTATCGGAAGTGACCGTGAGCGCATTTTTTTGTTTTAGCGTTGCAACAATGGTGACTGACTCGCTGCCCGATTTCAGTATGATTGAAGCATTCAACTCATCGGGCGTCTCATTCGGTTTAACGGTTATGGATAATGTACCCTTTCCTTTTTTCCCGCTGGTGGGTGTAAATGAGATCCATTCAGCGGCTCTTTCATTCGACAGCGATGCAGTCCAGTCGCCCCCGGCAGTGAAACTGACAGAGGCTGATCCGCCTTCCGGAGTAAATACCGGTTTCACGTTCTCCGATGCAGCCACAACCATTTCTGGACCTTCCTTCTGGGGTTCAGGTTGCGGCACGTTGGGATCATCCTTGGCACAACCGGCAACAAGGATGAGCCAGATGCTCATCGTGAACCACAGATACTTCGTATGTCGGATGTCCCATCTCAAAAAATTGATGGGCAGTCGTCTATAATCTTTAGATTGTTCTAATTTCATCACTTTAACAGCGTATAGTCTATGAATATTAGTGCAAAGTAACAAATATTTCACGAAGTTTATTCGATCTGGACACTTTTTGACAAATAAAATGAGTTTTTCACTCTTATTCCCACCGATTGTAAGGTGGTTAAGTAACGAAATCAGGGCAGAAATGGATTGACATTGCATACACTTTCGTACCTTTGATCAATAATTGTTTTTATCCATGACAGCTTCCCATTCGACATCCGCCGTGATTATCGCCAACGGTCGTTACCCGGACCATCCGTTGCCGCTGTCCCTGATCCGGGAGGCATCCTTTATCGTTTGCACCGATGGTGCAGCCAACGACTTTATCGCACGTGGAGGCAGGCCTGATGCAATTGTGGGCGACTGCGACTCCATCTCACCGGAGAACAGGGAGCGCTTCGCCGCCATCATCCATCCCAGTGCCGATCAGGAGACCAACGATCTAACCAAGTCGGTACAATACTGCGTTGCAGAGGGTCGCAAGGAGATTGTCATTGTGGGAGGTACCGGTAAGCGGGAAGATCACACCCTGGGTAACATCTCTTTGCTGGCGGATTATTGCCAGTTCGCACAAGTGATGATGGTCACCAACTGGGGACGCTTCACCCCCATCAACGGTAGCACCACATTCAAAAGTTTCAAGGGGGAACAGGTATCGATATTCGCCATCGATGCTGTGACTCTGACCACCAGAGGACTGAAGTATCCACTTCAACAGAGGGTGTTGACCAACTGGTGGCAGGGCTCACTCAACGAGTCACTCGGTGACAATTTCAATATTGAAACGGAAGGAAGAGTGATCGTTTTTCAGGCTTTTGATGAGGAGAGCAACGTTCAGTAAAGGAATAGCTTCTTCGGCCATCTGCACACTACAGTAACCACCAGCCTGTGAGCTTGCTTTTCATCCCAGCTCCCGCAGGACGTCGAGTGATTTGAGTGGGGGAAAGTCGTAGGTGTGCAGCCGGAAATACCCCAGCAGGGAGTCCACAATCAGGTTGCGTTGGCTGCGCGACAGGCGGAAGAGATGCATGTTGCCGTAGTGCATCCGTTGCAGCAGTTGGAGATAAGCACTCTGTTCTCTGTTCAGATAGTGTGTATGCAGGGGCACATGGCGGGTAAACTCCCCATTCATCAGATCGAAAAAGTGGTTGCGGCCCGCACCCTCCATATTGGGGTAGATGCCCATAAAGCGAGTCAATCCCAACATAAAGGCAAGATGGAAGTTGGCCACCCCCTTTTCGGTCGCCTCCAGTGTCTCCACCGAATTTTTCAGATAGTCGAAGAGCAGCTCGTTGTGATCCGACTCATGCAGCAGCCGGGTGAGCAGCTCCGACAGGAAGAAGGTCAATGAGATCTTGGTCATGTGGCTGTTGATGTCATACTGGGGAAACTGACGAGTAGCATCCCTGATGCGCTGCAGGTCGCGTAATGGCTTGTGTTCAACCTCCAGCCAGAGCAACGTCAATGGGGCAAAGAGTGATGCATTTAACTTCGATTTTCTACTCTTTGATCGTGGCAACAAGTAAGAGACCCTTCCAAAGTCACGCGTGAAGAGCTGCGTGATGGAATAGGTGTCGCTATAGGGAAAGGTGGACAGGACAATGCCTTCTGTTTTATGCAACATCTCTTCGCTTATTGCTTACAACGTAAAGCTTACCGTTACAAAAATAACAAATTCCGGGGGGCTGAAAAGAAAAACGCCCCGGAATCTACCGGAGCGTTGCGATATCTCTCATTCAGCGAATGATCAATAGAGTCTCTTCTTGATACGGGCAGCTTTGCCACGCAGTTTACGCAGATAGTAGAGCTTGGTTCTGCGAACCTTACCCTGGCTGTTGAGCGTGATCTCCTCGATAAAGGGAGAGTTCATCGGGAAGATACGTTCCACGCCAATGTTATCCGACATCTTGCGAACAGTGAAGCGTTTTGCATCACCATGGCCGGAGATCTTGATCACCACTCCGCGGTAGAGCTGGATACGCTCTTTGTTACCTTCGGCAATACGATAGGCCACCGTAATGGTGTCACCGCTCCTGAAACTGGGGAATTCCTTCTTTTCTTTGGCAAAAGAGGCTTCCGCTACTTTAAGTAAGTCCATCCTATAATAAGCTTTATGTTAATAATTAACCAGTGTGAACGCAATGTAACGGAATATTGACCGACAGAGATTGCGCAAAGCGGATGCAAAGTTAGTAAATCCATTTGAAATCACCATACAAATAACGAATTAATCCACATTTTTTATGCAGCACTTGATGCACTGGCGAAAAAACCCTATTTTTGAGCTGCGTAACATCTGTTTCAACACGCCCAACCCAACTATGAGATACAACAGCATGAATATGAAAACGTTCACGATCCTTCTCACGGCATTGATCCTTCTCTCCTGCAAGCCGCAATACCATATTGCAGAGATGAGTGGCAGCATCACAGAGATAAATAGCAGCTTCGACACCCCACAACATGCAGCCATGCATGCCCTGGTACTCTCCTACAAGAGTGAACTGGATGAAAAGATGAACGAGGTGATCGCCACCTCCGAGCAGGCGATGATGTATGGGCGACCGGAGAGTCTGCTGACCAATTTCACCTCCGATGTAATGAAAGCATATGGCGACGAGCAGCTGGAGGAAGGTGCAGATGTGGCGATGATGAATGTGCATGGCCACCGTGCCTCAATGCCCAAAGGTGAGGTCACGGTGGGCAATCTCTTTGAGATCTACTCGTTTGACAATGCCATCACTTTTCTCGAGATAAAGGGGAGTGACTTGATGGAGCTCTTCAACTCCTATGCACGCATCGGAGGGGCGGGCATCTCGTCCAATGTACGGTTGATCATCGACAACCGTAGCGTCAAGGAGGTAACCATAGACGGAAAGGCAATTGATGCAGAACGGATATACCGGGTGGTTACACTCGACTATCTGGCAGAGGGGAACGACAACATGAGTGCCATGCGCAACGCCATCAAGCAGCACAACACCGGCGTTACCCTTCGAGACGTGATGATTGATCATGTGAAAGAGGAGACCCGCCGGGGCAACCCTATCCGCTCAACCCTCGATGGACGAATAACCATAACCAACCAAGAGTGAACAAGATGAAAAAAAATACTCTCACCCTGCTGCTGTTGCTGACAATCGTCGTCACGGCCACTGCCCAGAAACAACTAGTGATCCTGCATACCAACGATACCCACAGCCGCATCGAGCCACTGCCCGCAAGCGACCGCAATGCTCCCGACAAGGGTGGTGTGGAGCGGCGCATCAACTATATCCAACAGATGCGTGGAGAGCATGAAAACCTGCTGCTCTTCGATGCGGGTGATTTCCTGCAGGGCACCCCCTACTTCAACCTTTTCAAGGGAGAGGCAGAAGTAAAGGCGATGAACCTGATGGGATACGACGCCGTGACCCTTGGCAACCATGAGTTCGACTATGGCCTGGAAGTGCTGGAGCAGGTGGTAAAGGCAGCCCGCTTCCCCATCATCTCTAGCAATTACGATTTCAGCAAGACCCCCCTGGCGGGAAAGATCAAGCCCTACCTCATCCTTAAAAGAGGAGGCGTCAAGATCGGCGTGATGGGAATCAATATCCAGCCAAGGGGGCTTGTCTCCACGTCCAACTACGACGGCATGGAGTACCTCGACCCCTTTACCACCGCCAATATGCTTGCCTACCGGTTGCGCACACAATACGGGTGTGATCTGGTGGTGGCTCTCTCTCACCTCGGCTACCAGCCCGATACAAGGCTCGCTGAAGCTTCGCGCAACATCGACATCATCATCGGCGGACACAGTCACACCTACATGGAAGAGCCCGATATCCGTAAGAACATGGACAACCGTGAAGTGCTAATCTACCAGACTGCCGGCAGAGGAGTGTATGTGGGACGGATCGACGTGACCATGGCGAAAATCAAGAAATAAGAACATACAGACCTCCACGAGACAATGCGAAAATGTGTACTGCTTTTTATCCTGGGTGCATTCCTTTATTTGGCAGAGGCACAGTCACAGGTGCCCGTCACGCTCTATGAGCAGACAGACAAAGAGGAGATGAACCGCTGGGTAGATTCCATCTACACCCAACTCACCACGGAACAGAAAATAGGACAGCTCTTCATGCCGATCGTGGAAACCGGTAGCGGCTGGAAAAAACGCATCGGGGGATATATCGAAGAGCAGAAAATTGGGGGATTGCTCTTCTCAAAGAGCAGGCTGAGCAATCAGGCCGACGTGACAAACTATGCACAGAGCCACTCACCCGTACCGCTGCTCATCGCCCTCGACGGAGAGTGGGGTCTCGCCATGCGGCTGACCGATGCACCCCGCTACCCGCGCAACCAGGTGATTGGTGCCATACAGGATGAGGAGACGATACGTCTCTACGGCAACGAGGTGGCCCGGCAGTGCCGCGAAATGGGTATCCATGTCAACTTCGCCCCCACTGTCGATGTGCATACCAACCCCGCCAACCCCGTCATCGGCAACCGCTCATATGGTGAGAATCCCCAAAAGGTGGCACGCCAGGCAATCGCCTTTGCCAAAGGAATGGAAGAGAAGGGTGTACTTGCGGTGGCCAAACACTTCCCCGGCCATGGTGACACCGACGATGATTCACATCACTCACTGCCACTGATTACCCACGACTCCATACGGCTCGATTCGGTGGAGCTATATCCATTTCGTGAATACATCAATGCCGGCCTCTCCGGTATGATGATCGGTCACCTGGATGTACCTGCTCTTAACACGAAGGGGATGCCGGCATCCCTCTCGCCGGAGATAGGCGTCGAATTGTTGCGCAACAAGATGGGATTCAGGGGGCTCACCTTCACCGACGGAATGGCCATGAAGGGTGTCTCCGATCAGCCCGACGCCAGCGTGAAGGCACTCTTGGCCGGCAATGACATCCTACTGGGTGATGCAAACCTCTCAAAGGCTTTCCTTTCTGTCAAAAAGGCGGTAGAAGAGGGCGTGATACCCTACTCGCTACTGGAAGAAAAGGTAAGAAGAGTCCTTGCCTACAAATACATCGTGGGGCTCGACACAATCATCCCCATTGACCATTCCAAAGTCCACAACAGAGTGAACAGCGCGGGTGCTGAGTGGATGCAACGTAAGATCTACGACAAAGCAATCACCCTGTTGAAGAATGATTCAGAGCTGATACCCTTCAAAGGGCTGGAGCGGTTGAAAATTGCATCGGTAGCCATTGACGCCGACGACGACAACCCCTTTCAACAGTACCTCAACAAGTATGGAAAGGTGACCACCTTCACCCCATCCTCCTCATCCATCGGTGCCCTGCTTGACGAGCTGGATGCATTCGACCTGGTCATCATCTCGATGCATACTGACAAAAATGACGACTCCCCACACCTGCAACAGTTGGCAAAGTCGAAGAAAAGTGTGCTGGTACTCTTCACTCCTCCAACTCAATTGCAACGTTTCAGAAATACGGCAATGGAGGCATCAGCGCTGCTGTTGGCCTACGACCAATCGGAAGCCGCACAGATCAGTGCCGCGCAGTCACTCTTCGGCGGTATTGCCCTCTCGGGACGCCTACCTGTCGCCGCGGACAACTACCCCGAAGGAGCAGGGCTTCAGACAGAGAAGACTCGACTCGGTTATTCACTCCCGGAGGAGGTGGGAATCCACTCCGAGAAGCTGGAACGGATTGAACAGATTGCCCTGGAGGGTATCCGCCAGCGGGCCTACCCCGGATGTCAGATCCTGGTGGCAAAAGATGGAGTGGTAATCTATGAAAGATCGTTTGGCACACTCGACTATGGATCGAATGACGAAGTTACCCCACAGACGATCTACGACCTGGCATCAGTAACCAAGGCAGCAGCCACGTTGCCCGCTGTGATGAAGCTGTTCGATGAGAAAAAGATGCGGTTGCAGGATCCCATCAGCAAGTTTGTAAAAGAGACACGCGGTAGTGACAAGGCATCAACCACCATCCGCTCACTGCTCTTTCACGAGTCGGGCATCACCTCTTTTATCCCCTATTACACAAGTGCCATCGATCCTGAGAGCTATGAAGGTACCCTGTTCGGCCGTAAGTCATCACGCTACCATGTCAAATACGCGGGTGTTTGGGCGCGCACCGACTACTCCTTCCTGCCCGATTTGATCTCCCGCAAACAGTCGGAACGATTTCACTTGCCCGTAGCCAAAGGACTTTATGGCAGCGACAAGATGCACGATGCACTGCTACACGACGTCATACAATCGCCCCTACAGCGCAAGGGACGCTATCTCTACAGCTGCCTCAACTTCATGTTGCTCAAGGAAGCGGTCGAAGCCACCACAGGAGGCAACCTCGACAGCTACCTGAAAGAGAGCTTCTATCGCAAGCTGGGAGCCAACAACATCACTTTCCGCCCCTTGGAACAACACCAGGAGGAGCTGATCGCCCCTACCGAAGAGGATCCCTTCTTCCGGCGACAGCACCTGCGCGGGTATGTACATGATGAGGGAGCTGCACTCTTCGGAGGCATATCGGGCAATGCCGGCCTCTTTTCCAACAGTAACGACCTGGCCAAAATAAGTCAGATGTTGTTGAATGGAGGAAGCTATGGTGGTGAGCAGCTACTCAGCCCTGAAACCGTCAAGCTCTTCACCACCATGAAGAGCAGCGTCAGCCGTCGCGGCCTGGGCTTCGACAAACCCGATCCCAGCAACAGCAAGTTAAGCCCCACAAGTCCCGCCACACCCGTGGAGGTATATGGACACACCGGCTTCACCGGCACCAGTTTCTGGATAGACCCGGTGAACAACATGATCTACATCATTCTCTCCAACCGTGTCAACCCGTCACGCTCTCCCAACCGTTTCTCAACGCTGAGCATTCGCGAACGGGTACAGGAGGAGCTCTACAAGGCCATACGGAACGATTCACCCATCACAAACCAACAGTAACAAGAGACGATGCAAAAGGTTATCAAGAGCAGCCAGTTGGTTGCCGACACAGAAAACATTATCAGTAATATCCGTTACGACAAGCTCTTCATCCTCACCGATGCCAACACGCACCAGCACTGCCTGCCATTGCTCGGCAACCTGTCCATGATCAGCGACGCCATAGAGATCGTGATCCCGGCCGATGACATCAACAAGACCATCGCCACACTTTCGGGAGTATGGGAACAACTGACCGCAGGAGGAGCCACCCGTCATTCGCTGCTCATCAACCTGGGCGGAGGGATGGTAACCGATCTGGGAGGCTTTGCCGCCGCCACCTTCAAGCGGGGCATTCGCTACATCAACATCCCCACAACGCTCCTGGGTGCCGTCGATGCTGCCGTAGGCGGCAAGACAGGCATCAACTTCGGCGGCTATAAGAATGAGATCGGCTCCTTCTATCCTGCGGAGTTTGTGATCATCTTCTCCGATTTCTTCCGCACCCTCACCCACGAAGCCCTTCTCTCAGGCTATGCAGAGATGATCAAGCATGCACTGATTCACTCGGCGGAGGAACTTGACAAATTGATTGCCTTCCCACTCGACAGCCCCGACTACGGACTGTTGAACGAGATGGTTTTTCTTTCGGTAGGCATCAAGCGACAGATTGTGGAGAAGGATCCCTACGAGCAAGATATACGCAAGGCGCTGAACCTGGGGCACACCACCGCCCACGCCTTCGAGAGTCACGCCTTGAAAGCAGGCACACCTGTACCACACGGATTTGCCGTGGCTTGGGGATTGATTGTAGAGCTCTACCTCTCGCACCGCATCTGTCGTTTCCCCAAGGAGAAACTGCTTAAGACGGTACGTTTCATTCGAGAGCAGTATGGTGCCTTTTCGATCAGCTGCGACAATTATGAGCAGCTCTATGAGATTGCACTCCACGACAAGAAGAACCGGGGAGGAGTGATCAATTTCACCCTTCTCTCCGAAGTCGGCAATGTTCAAATCGATCAGACAGCCGACAAGGAGCTCTTTTTTGAAGCACTCGACTTTTATCGCGATTCGGTTGGGTTATAAGTCGCACATTGTTGCTGCATACCAAGAAAGTGGTAATTCGATAGATTGGAGAGGAGTGACCGTTGGTCACCTGTCGCTTCACGTCAACAGATTTCCTGTATGAAACGCTCTTCTGCCTGATGCACCCAGTCGCGAAACGTTTCATCAGGCTTGTAATACGGAATGAAATCGACCAACCGGTCCAGCTCGAAACGTTTGCCGGTAATGCCCGCACCGGAGAGGGTAGCATCGTAGGCATTGAACTCCTGCTCCACATGAACCGGAATCATCAGGATTGGCTTGCGGTAGTAGAGTGCTTCACAGAGCGACTCGAAGCCGGCGGTAGTGGCATAGGCCATACTCCCGGCCATGCTCTTTAGGAACTTCTCATCATGGAGACGGGTGATCGTGAACCGATCGTCCACCTGCACCTCCTCCGCGGCATCACTCTTGTCCCAAAAAAAGCGTAGCGGCACTTCCGGATGGCGTGCATGCCAGTTGGCAATCTCGTCATAGTAACCGGCATTGAGCATGTAACCGTGAATGTAATCTCCATCAGAGGGTACCGAGTGGAACACTTCCGAACGCAACAATGGTGGCACGGTAACGATCCGCTTGTCAGGTGCACCGGCCATATCACGAAAGGAGAGGGCAAGAATACGGGCAGCACGATTGGAAGTGATGCGCGAGAGCATCCTCAGAAAATAGTACTTCATATCCTGTTCTGCACTGGTCTTATAATTTGGATTGAGGAGGATGTACTGATGCGCCACACAAATCATCTCCACCCCCATCTTCTTGTCGAACCGGTAAATACCGTAAGCCATACCAGTGATCATCTCATAAAAATTGATCACCTTATCGGGCTGGTACTCTTCAATCTTATGCCGGATGAGCTGAAGGCTTTTGCGGAAGATAAAGGGACGTGAGATGTTGGTCGCTACACTCAACAGGATGTTGGGTCGCTTTTGTTTGTAGAAGGATGTGAAATTGGGGCTGTTGAAAACAGTGACCGGTGAAGCGATTTTCTCGGAGAAGAATGTTGGAATCTCACGGTGGTCGCTCTTACCCACCAGCACGGCCACCACCTCATGGCCCTGTTTACGTAGAATGGCAGCAAGCGAAAGCGCCTGTGTGTAGTGGCCTCTGCCTTCTCCCTGTACAGTGAACAAGAATCTCACAAAAAAAAGATTTTTGATGTTTCAGCTGCAAAAATACAAATTAAAAGGCAGATGTCCTCATCTTTTCGGTTAAGGTATAGTAACGTCGTAAAAAAGTGACTCAACGTTCAAAGGTAAGCAACTCTCCTGCGGCACAATCCGATACCCGCCCCTCATCGTAAGCCAGTCGTCCATTGACATATGTTTTCCTCACGCTGTTGCCGAAGGTGACCCCCTCGAAAGGAGACCAACCGCATTTGTAAAGGATGTTTTCCGGTGATACTGTGAAGGGCGTAAAAGGATCGAGCAGCACCAGATCGGCATTGTAACCCTCCCGGATGAATCCTCTTTCCCGGAGACCAAAAAGGCGTGCAGGAGCGTGACACATACGCTCCACCACCATCTCACGGGTGAAGATCTCCTTATCGGCCATCTCCCACATCGCGGTCAGTGAGTGTTGTACCAGCGGTCCTCCCGAGGCGGCCCTGATGGCGCCGCCCTCCTTTTCGCTCAGCAGGTGAGGTGCATGGTCGGTGGCCACCACATCAAGACGTCCGCGTCGCAGTGCCTCCCGGAGCGCCTCCATATCAGCCCTTCCCTTTACTGCCGGGTTCCACTTGATGCGGCTTCCCAAACGGGCATAATCCTCATCGCTGAACCAAAGGTGGTGAACACATGCCTCCGCGGTAATTTTTTTATCTGCCAATGAACCTTCGCTAAAAAGAGTCAATTCCTGCGCTGTCGAGAGGTGCAACACGTGCAGACGACTGCCGTAGCGGTCGGCCAGTTCCACCGCCTCCGCCGAAGAGCGGTAGCAGGCCTCGGCAGTCCTGATCAGCGGATGCATCGCTACAGGCATTTCCTCGCCATGCAAACGGATCATTCGATCCCTGTTCTCACGGATCAGCTCCTCGCTCTCGCAATGGGTAGCAATCAACATCTCCACCTCGGCGAAGATCTGTTGTAGCGTCCTGCGGTCATCTACCAGCATGTCACCCGTGGAGGAACCCATAAATACCTTCACCCCACAGGTAGTAGCAGGATCTACCTTCTGCAGCTCCCGGATGTTATTGTTGGTGGCACCCATGTAGAAGGAGTAGTTGGCAGCAGAGCGTCCCGCAGCCAGTTCCTGCTTGCGACGAAGCTCATCGTTGGTAATGGTCTGGGGCAATGTGTTGGGCATCTCCATGTATGAGGTGACCCCTCCTGCCACGGCAGCCCTGCTCTCGCTGAAGATGTCACCCTTGTGTGTCAGGCCCGGTTCACGGAAATGCACCTGATCGTCAATCACGCCAGGTATCAGGTAAAGCCCTCTGGCATCGATCACACTGTCACAACGGGAACGCATTTGCTCCGGCACCTCTTCACAGTAGATGCGGGCAATTCGTTCGCCCTCGATCAGAAGTGAGCCGGTAAAGGTTTGTCCCTCGTTGATGATGGTTGCTTTCTCTATCAGTATCATGATGGCAGTTGTTTGGTTTGTTTACGTGGTTTAATCTGGCCCAGTTCTTTTCTCCAACGCAGGTTGATCACGCCAAAGAATGCTTCACCAAAGATGCTGCTGTTCATCTTGGAGGTGCCCAGCTGCCGGTTCACGAAGATGACCGAAACCTCCTTAATGCTGAATCCCAACACCTTGGCAGAATACTTCATCTCAATCTGAAAGGCATAACCCTTGAAACGTATCTGATCCAGGTCGATGGTCTCAAGCACCTTGCGACGGTAGCAGACGAAGCCCGCAGTGGTATCCTTCACGTTGAGGGCCGTCACCAGGCGTACATACTTCGATGCGAAGAAGGACATCAGTACACGCCCCATGGGCCAGTTCACCACGTTCACGCCGGTGGCGTAACGTGATCCCACCGCCACATCATAGCCTTCGTCGTGACAGGCGGCATAGAGTCGTGGCAGATCCTCCGGGTTGTGCGAAAAATCGGCATCCATCTCGAAGATATAGTCGTAGGTACGCTGCAATGACCACTTGAAACCATGGATGTAGGCTGTACCCAGTCCCATTTTCCCCTTCCGCTCTTCCAGAAACAGGCGCCCTTGAAACGGACCGCTCATCAGGTGTTGCACGATGGCCGCAGTGCCGTCGGGTGAGCCGTCATCAATTACCAGGATATGAAACTCTTTGTCAAGAGAAAAAACAGCATTGATGATCTGTTCAATATTCTCTTTCTCGTTGTAGGTGGGAATAATCACTACACTATCTGCCATTGGATTCAATTTTAAAATCAAATGTACACCATTTGGCGCAAAAATAAAAAAGTTGGCCAAATATTTTGTATTACCAAAACAATGTTCTATCTTTGCAGTCCCATTAAGGGAAACTATATCGCGGAGTGGAGCAGTTGGTAGCTCGTTGGGCTCATAACCCAAAGGTCGTAAGTTCGAGTCTTGCCTCCGCAACAATTTTTTAAAGGAAAGCAGTCAAGCTTTCCTTTTTTTTGTGTTTATTTGCAGGGTTGAACCGATAATGAGCCCTGTCGATGATTCGAATCCTTCATTTCACAGCACTGTTGCTCCTGTTGATTCTGCCATCAGCAGTGCAGGCACAACAGACTGAACAGGTCCGTGGAAAGGCCTCATACTATGCCAAACGTTTTCACGGCCGGAAGATGTCAAATGGAGTCTCCTACCATAGAGACAGCCTCACCTGTGCACACCGCACCTATTCTTTCGGCACTTTGCTGGAGGTGACCAATCCCCATAACAACAAGACAGTAATTGTGAAGGTAACCGATCGTGGACCCTATAAACGCAACCGGATCATCGATCTCTCTCACGCAGCAGCCCGCCAGTTGGACATGCTGGATCATGGTGTAGTAGAGGTAGTGATCAAGGAGTACGTTCCGATGCCATTTACTCCGCTGGTAATCCCCATCGACAAGAATGGCATATTCTTAAAGGTGGAGCAGCCGGCAGCGCTACGGAAGGCTACAATTTCACCGGCAATTTCTTCCGGAAGGCATCCTTGAAACAGATCAGGGTTTCGGTACGGGAGAGGCCCAAAGGTTGCAGTTCGGTGTGGATGATGCGCAGCAGATCCTTGTTGTTCTTCGCGTATACCTTGATCAGCAGGTCATACTGTCCGGTGGTGTAATAACACTCCACCACCTCGGGTATCTTTTCCAACTCTTTCACCACATAATCGAACGTTGAAGGCGATACGAGAAAAATACCCACGTAGGCACAAGTCTCGAAGCCAATCTTTTCCGCATCAACAACAAACTCCGATCCTTTCACCACGCCCAGTTGAATGAGTTTCTGCACCCGCTGGTGTATTGCCGCACCGGAGACACCACATTCGCGGGCCACCTCCAGAAAGGGTATGCGTGCATTGTCAATGATCAGTCTCAGAATCTTCTCATCCAACTCATCCAGTTCATGTTGTGCCATTGTGTATGTTTTAATCTGTTAGAAAAAAAGGGTTATTTGTGCAAAATTAGTAAAATATTCGGTTCTCAAGACATCAAACAAATCAAATCATCACATTTTTAAGCATTTTAAAGCTATGGCAGCAAGCAATCCGGTGGCGGTGTGCAGTGCCTCCTCGTCGATGAGGAAGGTTCCGGAGTGGAGGGCGCCAGTTTTCTTGTTTGATGCCGACACCCCGAAACGGTAGTAACAACAAGGGTATTGTTGGGTGAAGAAGCCGAAGTCGTCGGCGGTCATCCGTCGCGGATATTCTCCCACCCGTTCTTCGCCCAGCCATTGAGCTGCCGCTGCCTTGACATCGCGGGTAACTGCCTCGTCACTAACCACGCAGGGATAACCCTCCGGCAGCAGTGTCTCACACTGGCAACCGTAGGCGGACGCTGTATCGGAAGCGATTTTCGGAATCAACACAAGCATCTTTCGCCGCTCTTCCTCGTTCATGCAGCGCAGAGAACCGGCGAGTGTCACCTCCGGCGGTATCACGTTGGTGGCACCGGCAGCAATGAAGCGTCCGAAGGAGAGCACGATAGGATGAAAAGGATTGCTCCTGCGACTGGCCAGCTGCTGCATGGCCACCACAATCTGCGAGGCCGCCAGCACGGTGTCGTTCAGCTCGTGCGGCAGTGCGCCATGCCCCCCCTGCCCCTTCACGGTTAGGTGTACCTCGTCGGCCGAGGCCATCACGGTGCCGCTCTGAAAGGCCACATGGCCAGCAGGCAAATCAATATAAGCATGCTGCTTTATGATCATGCGGGGTATCTGCTCCCCGAAGAGATTGTCGCGTAGCATCAGGTCGGCTCCCCCGGGCGATTGCTCCTCGCCGGGCTGGAAGACAAAGAGCAGTGTGCCGGCAAAATGGCGGCGTAACGAGTGGATCATCTTCACCGCTCCCATCAGTGCCGCTGCCTGTGCATCATGGCCGCAGGCGTGCATCACCCCCTCATTCACCGACCGGTAGGGTACCTCATTTTCCTCCTGCACCGGCAGCGCATCCATATCTGCCACGAAAGCGATGCAGTCATCCAGCAATTCCTTCTCTCCCTTCACCTCAGCCACGATGCCGTAGCCGCCAATTCCGTTCCGGAAAGGGATCCCCTCCCTTTGCAGGAAGGCGGTGATGTAGGCAGCCGTCTCTTGCTCCCGGTAGGAGAGCTCGGGATGGCTGTGGAGGTGGCGGTAGTGACCAACCACCTCCGGGAAGAGTTGTTCAGTCAGCTGACGAACCTGCTGCAGGATGTCCATCAGTGTAGGTTATGGATCACCAGTCCCGAGCGCAGCTTCGGCTCGAACCAGGTAGTCTTGGGCGGCATGATGTTGCCGGTGTCGGCGATATCCATCAGCTGCTTCATCGATACCGGGTAGAGGGCGATGGCCAGGGCCATCTCGCCGCTGTCGACCCGTTGTTTGAGCTCCCCTAGTCCCCGGATACCCCCCACGAAATCGATCCGCTTGTCGCTGCGCAAGTCCTTGATGCCGAGGATTTCATCTAGGATGAGGCCCGAGGTGATGGTGACATCAAGCTGGCCGATAGGGTCGCCA
>Ga0209510_1002202_pt1 | contig 20432 bp, 22 predicted proteins | sample BiotimSIPDNA_FD_185749 | JGI IMG/M metagenome (GOLD analysis project Ga0209510, IMG submission 185749) | Anaerobic biogas reactor microbial communites from Washington, USA - Biogas_R1 time_0 SIP DNA (SPAdes) (version 2) | ecosystem: Engineered > Bioreactor > Anaerobic > Unclassified | place... | reverse complement strand
GTGGATTGGCGATAGTGGACAATAATGATAATGTTCTCTACAACCCTTCCACTTTGTTAACTCCTGCAGATGCACGCGCAATAGTACCGCTAAACGGTAATACGAATCCATTACAAGAATTTCTCAACTTCATAAATTAGAGGAGGACAAATGCAAACAAAATTACTCTTTATCCAGGCTCTTTCTTCACTTCAACCCGGCACCGGTCAGGGTGTTGGCGTCATTGACCAGCCAGTCTCCCGGGAAAAAGCTACCGGCTTGCCTTATCTTCCCGGTTCAACCATCAAAGGAGTCTTACGGGATTGCTGGGAACTCGAAAACATTCTTAATCTCGAGGAAGTCTTTGGTCAAACCACGAAGGCAGCTGACCCTTATGCCGGCTCGGTTTCGATGATGGATGGCAGGCTGCTTCTGCTGCCCGTCCGGTCGCTGGCTGGCGTGTTCGCCTGGGTGACGTCACCATTCATCCTCAACCGTCTCATCCGCGATTGCAAGATGTGTAACATTCAAGCCGGTTTACCCGCAGTGGTTACTGGTCTTGCAAACAACCAGGTTTTACTAACTCAATCCCCTGCTTTAAAACTTACACCTCAAATTAACAGGGTGATTTTGGAGGATATTGAGATCGATGTTGCACCTGCGACCACAGTCGCAGATGGTTGGGCAGGTTGGTTGGCAAATGCCATCCAGCCAAATGACCTGGCATGGCAGGCTGACTTCAAGAAGCGCTTCTGTATCGTTTCGGATGATGTAATGTCTTACTTTTCTGAAAGCGCGACGGAAGTGACTCCGCGCATACGTATTGACGATGACACAAAAACGGCTTCCGGGCAAGCCCTCTGGTACGAAGAATCTCTCCCTGCGGAAACATTCCTGGTTTCGTTGGCTGTGGCTCAACAGGTCAAGGCAGCTCCCCAAATAGTATTTGATGGACTTTCGAAGATTGTTAAAAAACCGGTTCAGTTTGGCGGTGGGGCAACTGTTGGTAAAGGTTTGTGCAAGTTATACCTTTACGACTCCGTTCCTGGAAATACGGTGCAGCCATGAATAACTTAAACCAAACACTTGCTCGCAGCGTATATGACACAATTGAAGCTATCAACTCGGCTGGCAGAGACGACGACTACAAAAAGAAGTATGGCAAAATGGCGCTGCGGCTTCCGGCTCTTGTCCAAAGCGCCGGGCTGCTTCAAGCCCTTGCCTTCATTGAGGATGGCAATGACCTGCCTCCTAAAGATTTGGTTGCGGACCTTGCCCAGATATTGAATTTTACGGACAAAACAGCGCTTCTGACAGCTTGCATAAACACTGCTTTTGCCGAATATCGTTTCCTGTCACATCGGTCGGTTATCGCCCTAACCTGGTTCAAGCGTTTCTGCCAGTCAACCTGGTCTGAAATTCTTGATTCAGCAGAAGATGATAGATAGGAGGTTCAGATGCCAACTCGATCTCTTCGAATTATCCCGGATCCGCATGCGGGATTGCCAAGGCAAGACACAAACCTCGGACTTTGGTTCCAAAAGTTTTATAACAGCCAGGTAATCGAACCTCGTCGGGCGTTTATTGACTCCATCACAAAACTTCCAAAGCAGGTTGACCCTCTTTACAAAAGCTTTTACAACGGATGGGTCAAACTTCTCAAGGAAATCGATGCCCTTACCGAAACTGCCAAAACATCTGGCAGGATGGTTGTAAATCTTGGCGCGGATAGTGTCACTGAGGTGAGCATCGCCTTGCATCATACCTACGGAGTGCCTTACATCCCGGGCACCGCCCTCAAAGGGCTGGCTGCCCATTATGCCAATTCAAATATGGGTACCGCCTGGAAAAAAGGCACAGACGCCTACAAAGCCATCTTCGGCACTGGCAAGACCGCTGGCTACGTCACCTTTCATGATGCTTTGTTTGTGCCTGAACAGGCTAACCCTCAACCGCTTCAAAAAGATACGGTTACCGGGCACCATCAAAATTACAACAAAGGAAAAAACGTCCCACCTGCCGATTGGGACAGCCCGACGATCATTCCCTTTATTTCTGTTCACGGAAAATTCCTGATAGCTATCTCAGGTGATGAAAAAGCCAAATCAGTCGCGATGGAAATCCTCCGCCTTGCTTTGCTGAATGAAGGCATTGGCGCAAAAACCAACAGCGGCTATGGGCGCATGGAATTTGAGACCCACGCCGGCGATATCTTGCAGGACACACATCTACCGACCTCTACGACGGCAGAAAACCCTGAGGAATCTTATGACGTCATGAAAAAGCGTTTCCTAAAAGAAGCTCCTCCTGCAGGTTGGAAGCGAGGTTATGTGCGGACGGTAATGAACGAAGGTAATTATGGATTTATCGTCAGTGCCAGCGGAGGTGGCGATGTCTACATTCATAAAGAAACCCATCCAGACGGGCTAGTTAAGCTGGATGAGGTCCTGGAGTACATTGAGGAACGCTCCAGTAAGGGACTCCGTGCAAAGTCAGTGAAAGTACTGTTGAGAAAAGTCTAGCCAAAACGAAAGGTCAAAACCGTGAAAAACTTCAAAAATGCAGTCCTGAGTGCTCTGTCCAGCTTTGGGCTGGGGTGGGTGACCAACAATCTCAGTGGCACTTATAGTCTGCCTACTTGGCTGGCCTGGATATTGGCGATAGCATTCCTGGCTGGAATTATCATTCCTATAGTCCAATTGCATGCGCGCATCCAAGCCAAACCCACACCCTACCAAGTGCCTAAAGGTCAGGATGCCACCTCAGTCCACAAATCAAAAAAGGGACTGATCGTAAGCGTCTCATTACCATACCCTCCTATTGATTGGAATGCCGAGATTCCCATTAACTCCAATCTCTACACGCTGCTCACCGCGATCAAGGCACATGGAAGTTCACTCGAATATATCTGGTTTCTTGGTACCGCCGACCCAAAGGAAGGGAAGGGCTCGGGTTCAATTTTCACAGATCTAAAAGATTATCTTATTAAGAATCGAGAGTCATTGGGACTTACGAAAGAACCAAAAATCGAATTTCTTAAAACTATCCCAATGGATTTTGACAACCAGGTCACCGAGTGCGTGCGAAAAACGGTGGATGAGGTTTTTGATCATCCTCCTCTAGGTCTGAAGCAAAGCGACATCATTGCCGATTGCACTGGCGGTACCAAAAGTATGACGCTGGGTGTCATCCTTGCTTGCCTTGAAGAAGATCGTGATATCCAGTTGGTTGGTTCAAAATATAAATCGGATGGCAGACCAGACGGTTCATCAGCCTTTCCAATGATTTTTGAATATACAACCAGCCGGGCGGAGTATAACAAATAACATGTACTGTCTCACGCTGGTGGGCGAGCAGCCCATGCCGATTTTGATGCCCCTGTGGCAGCTGCCTGAAATTACCGATCTCCAACTTGTTGCCACACTTGAAACCGAAGAAGTAGCCAAACGCCTTGAGGGCATTGTCAAATCTGACGATGCCCTCAAGGGCATCCGCGTCCATGATCGTCTGATCGTTTCTGCTTACAATCTGGCTGATACCCAAAAAAAAGTCAGCCAGGCAATCTACAACAATCAAAACCAACGCGTGCTTGTCAATCTGACCAGCGGCACCAAGATCATGAGCCTGGGTTGCGTCCAGGCTGCCCAATCTTTGGATGCTCAGTTGGTCTACGTTTCCACCCAAACCCGCGAGTTGCTTTTCTTCCACTACGTTTCAAAAAAGGAATGGACTGAGAAAATCGACATCGCTATCAACTGCTTCCAATACTTCAATGCTCACGGTTTTGATGCCAGTCTCAACCCGAACTTCAAAAGCCCCTTTGCTCCCATCATGCCTCCCAAAGAAGGCGACCAGCTTGAAAATACCATTTACCAACTCTGTCAGGAATCCGAACTTTTCGACGATGTTCAGAAGGACTTATATGTCCGCAAAAGGCTGCCAGATCAAGCTGGCGCGATTAACGAGCTCGATATCGTCGTCACTCATAACGGCAGCCTGGCAATTTGCTCTTGTAAATCCGGGAAACTGTTCAACGATCCGCTCTACGAGCTCTCTTCGCTTGCCAGCCGGGAATTAGCCGGCATCTACTGTAAAAAATTTCTGATCACTTCTCACAAGGAAGAAGAAATTCCAGCTGGAATCAAAGACCGTGCCATGGGCTTTGGCATCCAGATCATCAGTCAGGAAAATCTTCAACGCAGCGCAGAAATTATCTATGATTCAATTAAATAAGGCAGATTAGAATGCATATCCTCAATTTCGCATACCCCCTCACAGATGCCCAGCTTGAGCAGATCAATACCCTGCTGCAGCCCCAGACTGTGGTAAAAGTCCATCATATCCCTGTCCAATTTGACCCGGCAGAAGATTTTTTCCCGCAGCTTGAAACGCTTCTCTCTGCCATCCCGCTTAGCACCGAAGAACTTCAAAGTCTGCCGATTTTGATCAACCTGCCATCCCTCAATTCAATTGCGGTGATGCTGCTCACCAGTCTACATGGACGGATGGGTTACTTCCCCAGCATTTTGAGGCTGCGCTCCAAACCGAATCAAACCCCACCGGTCTTTGAGGTAGCAGAGATCATCAACCTGCAGGCACTTCGTGATCAGAGTCGTTCAGAAAGGTGGTAGAGGCGCGCAATGACCTTATCCTGTCATTCTGAGCGCAGCGAAGAATCTTCCTCCTCCGCCAGTCAACACACCAAAGGCTGGTGCTGATGAATGAACCACTCACAGACCTGGCATCCGCGGTTTTTCACGTACGCCTGCACCCCGATTACCCCACTCCCCAGCAAAAAGAGTGGTACGGTCAAGCCATCCGTGCTATTTTCTTGCGGGCGATAAACAAGGACTATTCCCCTCACATCTCAGCCGAAATGCACAAAGACCACGAACTTCGTGCCTATACTGTTTCCAACCTTATTCCTGCTCTTGGTTCAGAAGACGCGGGAATACCGCATGAGTTTACCTTTTACATCAACGTCTGCCAAAAAGAGAGTCTCTTGGCCCTGCTCCATTGCACGTTGCCCGGCAACCAGTTGGCACCAGGCAGCCACCTCAATCTCTCCGGTTTGCATTGTCAGATCATCAATTGGAATTTGTGCGACCGGGCTACTTATTCGGACCTTTCTGAAATGATACTCAACAGAAAATCGAAACCCTGCCAAACCATTAACCTTCGTTTTGAATCACCAGTCTATTTTAAGGATACAAAGACCGCTCAATACACTGCTCAGCTAACCCCTGTAAAAGTATTTGGATCTTTGTTGTCAAAATGGATGGCTTTTGCCAGTGTTAATTACCCTGAACATTTGCGGATCTTTCTACAAGACCATGTTTTCATCAATACCGAAAAGATTGCTGTTGTGAAATTGAACGCCAACAGTCCTGCCCCTGAAGGCTCAGTGGGTTTGGCACACTTCATCAGCGATCGTCCCAAAGACCCCGATTGGTCGTTCATCCGTTGCCTGGCACGTTTTGCGGACTTTAGCGGGGTGGGGAAAGATACCGCCATCGGCTTTGGCAGAACCCGCCTGGAAACCGAAAAATGACTTCTGCGAGCATGAGGGCAAAAAAGTGACAAAACCTAATGCTCGCAGAATTCGAGTTTGCATACCCCACCGGTAGGGGCTAAGAGGAAGGAGCCTGCAAGATGTGGTGGTCAGGCTTAAGGTTTTTGCGAGCATCATCGTTACCGAAAAGAAAAAGCTAATGCTCGCAGACGGTTTTAATGCAAAATGTGGGGGTATTTTTGGGAAAATCGCTTATAATGACCCTAAATGTTGCAGTAATAGAAGGCCTTCTACCCTTCGGGGTATTGAAACTCAACACGATACCTGCGATAAACAGGACCCACTTGATTAACTGTAATAGAAGGCCTTCTACCCTTCGGGGTATTGAAACCCGATATGTACTCCTCTCTCTATGTAGAATTCGATAAACGTAATAGAAGGCCTTCTACCCTTCGGGGTATTGAAACGTCTAACTCACTCAATAAAGTATGCCTGCGCCATCGCAAGCGTAATAGAAGGCCTTCTACCCTTCGGGGTATTGAAACGCCGACAGGACAAACTGGACAAACGACACTTTCTTGTTGTAATAGAAGGCCTTCTACCCTTCGGGGTATTGAAACTTACATTCATTTTCTTTTATACAATCTCGTGGGTCAGGTAATAGAAGGCCTTCTACCCTTCGGGGTATTGAAACTCCAGGCATTTGATATTAGAACTGTACTCTTTCATTGCATCTTCGATTTTGTAATAGAAGGCCTTCTACCCTTCGGGGTATTGAAACTTGACCTTGATTACTTCCACGGTCACCGCGACCGAGGAGTAATAGAAGGCCTTCTACCCTTCGGGGTATTGAAACTTCTTACGATGTTCACACATTGTGAACTCCTTTGGGCTTTGTAATAGAAGGCCTTCTACCCTTCGGGGTATTGAAACTATTAACTCATCTCGCATAAACATAAACATTTTTCACGTAATAGAAGGCCTTCTACCCTTCGGGGTATTGAAACTGATCAGTTTTGCAGTCGGAATTCCTGGGATTACTAGCTCTGTAATAGAAGGCCTTCTACCCTTCGGGGTATTGAAACCCCAACTGGTGGGTTAGGCATTGAAGGATTTACACAAAAAGCATGTAATAGAAGGCCTTCTACCCTTCGGGGTATTGAAACTTTATCTTCTCGTTCAACGGTTTTGCGATCTTTGGGACGTAATAGAAGGCCTTCTACCCTTCGGGGTATTGAAACTGATCAGTTTTGCAGTCGGAATTCCTGGGATTACTAGCTCTGTAATAGAAGGCCTTCTACCCTTCGGGGTATTGAAACTTACAGACGGGACATTCCTTGCACATGGAGTCAGTAATGAGTAATAGAAGGCCTTCTACCCTTCGGGGTATTGAAACAAAACAAGTAGTGCGATACCCCAAAGGGTTTTCCAAGTAATAGAAGGCCTTCTACCCTTCGGGGTATTGAAACAGATAAGTGAAGACTTTCGTGTTCATTTTCTGCTCCTGTAATAGAAGGCCTTCTACCCTTCGGGGTACAAAAACCCACCCCCTCGATCCCCCCTGGAGGGGGTAAAGAAATTATGAAGCCTTCCACCCTTCGGGACATTGAAACCCAAAAACCGGAACTTCTAGTCTTAGCTCCTCTGGCATTGTAATAGAAGTCCTTCTACCCATCGGCACATTAAATTCACAGAAATTGCCCATATATTATGCATAAGCACTAAGGCTTTGTTGCTGATCAATACTTTATGTACTTTTAGGTGTTTGTCTGAAATTGACTTAATTGTGTGAAAGAAAAGAAGCAATTTTTTTTCATAGCAAATTTTTAGGATCGATGAGGGAAAAATGGGGATGATCGAAAACTTTATCGCGATAGATAATATGTACGATGCCTGGGATTCTGTCCAGGCTAACCATGTTGCTCCAGGTGTGGATCAGGTAACCATCACGCGTTGGGCCAGGAACTGGGAAGAAAATGTCGAGCGACTTAGAGATCAAATCGTAGCAAAGACCTATTACCCGACCAGACCACGGCGAATCCAAATCTCTACAAGTAATGGCAAAATCCGGGAAATCAGCATTTTGACCGTCACAGATCGTGTAGCTCAGAGAGCTTTTCTCAACATCGTCGAACCGCATTTTGAACAAAGATTTTTGGGTTGCAGCCATGCCTATCGAAAAGGAAGGTCAACATCAACAGCGGTCCAACAGGTTGTAAGCTACCGTGACCAGGGTTACCAGTATGTGCTTGACGCCGATGTGAAAGCTTGTTTCGATAACATTGACCACACGATTCTGCTGGAAAAATTCAAACGGGTCATAAAAGATCCAGGAGCTGTTGATTTGATAAATCTGTGGCTTCAATCCGGGAGGAAGCACCGCCATCAAGCCAAGGGCTTGCCTCAAGGCGCAGTTATCTCCCCTCTGCTGTGTAATATTTACTTACACGCAGTGGATGCCAAGGCTTTGTGTGGTAGATGGAAGTTCATAAGGTATGCGGATGACTTTATTGCGATGACACAATCCTTTGAACAAACTCAAACCATCCAATCACTTGTTAGCGGTTGGTTAGGTGAACTAAACCTCGAATATAACGATTTCAAAACCTCAATCACATCCTTTGATGAGGGATTTACATTTTTGGGAGTAGCCTTTCTCCGTGACCAGATATCTTATATCAGCCATAATAAAACCATCGAGATAAGCGGAAAAAAATTGAGGAATCTATACAAGTTTCCGCCCTCGTTCTACTGAAATGAGGAAAAATGACTTCTTTATATCTGCAAGAACCAAATGCCCGTGTCGAAAAAGAATACGATCGAATCATTGTTACGGTTGAAGGTGAAGTAATTAACGCTATTCCGATTTATAAGTTGACTGAGATAATTGTTATCGGCAATTGCGGCATTACCACCCAGGCTTTACTTGCCTTGTTGGATAACCGGGTAAACCTGACTTTTGTTTCTCGGAGCGGCAAGATCAGAGGACGGCTTCAAAGCTACCTCGGCAAATTACCTCAGACACCTTTAGCACAATACAGTAAACAACAATCACCAGAGTTCAGCTTGCTTCTTTCAAGGCAAATTGTGATCGGAAAATTGGATAACTATGAGGTTATGATGAGGCGTCTACTCCGGAAAAATTTAGTTGATGAAGATGAAAAAGCGGTCGGGAATGCAGGTCTGGGTGAAAATAGAAATCTGGCTGACGAGATGGACCCTCTAAAAATCAAGGTCCAAAAAGCTGTCACCCTTGAAGAAATCAGAGGTTTGGAAGGATATGGCAGTAAGTTATATTTTCAAGTATTTTTTGCATCTCTCACTGAAGAAACTGGGCTGATTATTAAGCGACGTCAAAAGCGACCTCCAAAAGATCCTATCAATTCAATGCTCAGCCTGGGCTATACATTGCTCTGCCAATCGGTGTTAACGGCAATCGTTATCAGTGGCTTGGACCCCACAATTGGATTTTTTCACGCCAATCGAGATGGACGTCCATCACTCGCCATGGACCTGATGGAGGAATTTAGAACGATTATTGTGGACTCAATGGTTATTAGGTTGGTGAATCAAAAAATTGTCAATAAACAACATTTTTTTACTAACGAAGACGGGGCAATTCGTTTTACCAAAGAAGGCATGCGTCTGTTTATAGCTAATTACCAAAAAAGAATCAGCGCGAAAGTGAATTTCCCGGGTATTAATAAAAAACAAGAATACAGGCAATGTTTTGAACTACAAGCAAGGAAATTGTATGATTTTATCAATGACAATACGGAAGTATATTCTCCCTTTACATGGAGGTGATCAATGGCGGAAGATGATTTCTACCTGGTGGTCTATGATATAACGAGTGACAAGCGGAGGGGGAAAATGCACAAATTGCTGTTGGGTTATGGGACTCCGGTTCAGTATAGTGTTTTTGAGTGTTTGTTATCCCATAGCAATCTGGATGAATTAAGCAATAAAATCCGCAAGACCATCAAACCAACAATGGATCATGTGCGAATTTATCGGATTTGTGAAAGCTGTCAGAAAAAGATAGTCATTTATGGTAGATCGGAAGTGACCAAAGATATCAGTGTTTTGGTTGTCTGAGTTGGTTTGCGAGCATTAGGGCAAAAAAGTGACAAATTCTAATGCTCGCGGAATTCGAGTTTTCATGCCCCACTGGTGGGGGTTAAGAGGAAGGAGACTGCAAGATGTGGTGGTCAGTTTTAAGTTTTTTGCGAGCATCATCGTTGCCGAAAAGAAAAAGCTAATGCTCGCAGACGGTTTTAATGCAAAATGTGGGGGGATTTTTGGGAAAATCGCTTATAATACCCCTAAATGTTGCAGTATCGGAAGGCCTTCCACCCTTCGGGGTATTGAAACTCAAAGATTTTAGCATCCATGTCTTCTTCAAGATAGGTATCGGAAGGCCTTCCACCCTTCGGGGTATTGAAACGTTTTTTGAATAAGCATGACACCGCTACTGTCATTTCCGGGGTATCGGAAGGCCTTCCACCCTTCGGGGTATTGAAACCTTCCGTCCAGTCATCAGGTGTCTCATCTTCTGGGCACAGTTATAGAAGGCCTTCTACCCTTCGGGGTATTGAAACTTGCGATAATCTTTCGTAGTCATTTCGATAATCCTTGTTATAGAAGGCCTTCTACCCTTCGGGGTATTGAAACAACTGGCTTATCCACATAACAAGTGGGACAAGTATCAGTTATAGAAGGCCTTCTACCCTTCGGGGTATTGAAACATGGTCTTGATAAGATAGCCTAACTGCCATCCTGTCAAGTATCGGAAGGCCTTCCACCCTTCGGGGTATTGAAACTCATTTTCCCATTTCTGATGGGCGTGCTCACGAAGTGTATCGGAAGGCCTTCCACCCTTCGGGGTATTGAAACCACAAACGTCGTGGACAGCGTCATCGCTGGGATATGCGTATCGGAAGGCCTTCCACCCTTCGGGGTATTGAAACACAAACTGATCAGTGCATTAATTAAAGCTTCCATCATTGTATCGGAAGGCCTTCCACCCTTCGGGGTATTGAAACTTGCATTACTGATATTTCGGTATCGTTGGCTTCGATTGCTTGTAATAGAAGGCCTTCCACCCTTCGGGGTATTGAAACCCAACCCCTCAAGCTCGGCAATGCGCTGTTGCAACTTATGTAATAGAAGGCCTTCCACCCTTCGGGGTATTGAAACCCAGTGTTGTACTGAAAGACATAGGCCCCAGTCGTGTAGTATCGGAAGGCCTTCCACCCTTCGGGGTATTGAAACAAGTCTTTCATGTCCTGATAGCGGGTTAGTGCTGTTTGTATCGGAAGGCCTTCCACCCTTCGGGGTATTGAAACAAGTCTTTCATGTCCTGATAGCGGGTTAGTGCTGTTTGTATCGGAAGGCCTTCCACCCTTCGGGGTATTGAAACCAAATAGGAATAGTATTAAAATGGACTTTTTCATCGTGTATCGGAAGGCCTTCCACCCTTCGGGGTATTGAAACTTTCTCCTGGGTATTTAAAATATAACTTTCTTCTTAAGTATCGGAAGGCCTTCCACCCTTCGGGGTATTGAAACACAAATATTCTTCTCCGTATAACTGTTCCTTAGTAAAGGTATCGGAAGGCCTTCCACCCTTCGGGGTATTGAAACACATCGATGAGGGTTATCGGAAGAGTGCAGTTTTGCAGTATCGGAAGGCCTTCCACCCTTCGGAAGCTTTGGACAGCAACTACTTGATTTAGAACACAACTCCGTCATCCTTGACAAAGATCAAATAATACTTTTAACAGAATTCAAACCTGGGTCCTACCCTTATATCTACTTAAGTTGAATTATTTTTTCAACATGGCTCCATTACCCCATACTTTTTTCCATTGAATAGGTCGATTTGCCTGGAAAAATGTATAATGGAAATTCGGATAATTACAAAGAACAGAGGAAAAATGACAGGGATTTGGCAGGCGTTCTTGATGATATTGAAAGTTTTTTTTGATTGGCTGAAGCAAAACTGGATGCTACTCCCAGAAATTGTTATCGCCATTGCCGCTTTTGCATTAGCATATCGTTCCTTTGAACACGAAAAGGAAGAAATCAGGAAAAATCTGTTCAAATTAGCCGATCACATCCTGGCGGGTAATTATGCGGAATTAAGCAGGCGAGCCGGCAAATTTTACAGTGCTCAGTTTGACCAGGAGAACGATGACAATCTCATCGTAGAGCACTTGATCTATAAGAAGGAATGCTGGATCGATGACTTTGCTCAGGGGCTGAGGAAAATCGATTCAATAAAAATCAATTACGATCCGGACAGAGTTTTGGCAAATGGCAATCCAATGCCAGAAAAATTGTTCCAAAGTAAATTGAAAAGAATCCTGCCAGACCCGGATTTCTCATTGGTTGAAAATTCATTAATGTACCTTGATAAATCGATCTGGGACCACCCAACCTTCATGGTTAAACAAGTTGTGGAAGGTACCGCGCAAGATGAAGATAGCCCCAATGTCTTAGGAATTGATGTCTATCTTGACGGTTACTACGATTTCTACAATACTTGCCTGGGTCTTGGTTACCTGGAATCCTTTGAAAGTGTAAAGAAGAAGCGGAGATCTTCTGTCAACGCCGTCAGAGCCAAATTACCTCTGCAGGATTACAGTAACCGGTATTGCACGCTGGGGATTGTTACCTTGACGGTGGTCAAAGGGCTTGTAGGCGGTACCAAGTTCCTGTTGCACTCCCGCAGCACGCAGGTGGCAGAAGGCAGGGGGTTGATCAATGCCGTTCCTGCAGGATCTTTGCAGCCTTCAAGCACTCCTGACAAATTGACAAAGAGTGATATCAGCCAGGCAGTAAAACTTAACATTATTCGGGAAACAGGCGAAGAGCTTTTTGGTCATGATGAATTTACAGATTGCTTCAGTACCGAAACAATAGAAACAAACACCCTGGCGAGGATTATGGCAGACAAGCTCTTCTATCTGGGTGTTGGGATTAATCCATTGAACACCTATCTTGAAATGTTGACCTTGTCGGTCATCGATGTGAATGATAGTGAAACGCAGGCATTTATAACGAGTGGTATCGGGAATGGAAAAGCACAAAAAGAAATACTGGATTCGGCAGACTTTATGGAGAGTTTGAGAAAGAATGAAGAAGGGGATATTTCGATCCGGGATTTCAACAAACCTACTTTGGAAAGTTACGCAGATATGTATAACGCAGCACCAGCCTTTGCGCAGATCGCCAAAATACTCTCGGAGAATTTTGACCTGATCGATGACTTCATCGAAAACCGAGCCAGATCCTGACGCGTGGGGAGGGTTTTTGTAAAACCTAGGATGGGTCTGTAAGATTTGTGGGTGAGCACTAGCATTACTGCCAATATCAACGAAACTCTGAAGAAAAATTGTACGACCGGATTGAAGTGATAAGACAAATAAGAATGGGGACGCGAAAAAAAACTATGATCTTTCCGGTAATACTACAACAGAAGTCCTTCGTAAATCCTGACCACGTAAAAGCAGCAAGCAAATACTATTTGCCTCGTCTCCAACGATATAAGCGTTTCCGTACGCTAATCCTTGGCTTTTTACCTTTTGGGATTTGGTTTCTCACCTCAATTCAAGAACCCATTCGGTCTGTAATTAAATCTAATTAGAGTATTCACCAAGCAAAAATTTCGGAGGAAACCCCTTGGCGTTGGAAGATCATGGTAAAATAAATGTATGGTGGGATACCTTTATAGGGACCTGCAGGGAGCAAAGCAACGCTATCTAACGGCTGTGCAGGTAGCCAGCGTATGTGTCGTTCCGTATCCTTCCGAGAAGGATTTCAAATCTTTTCCCACCAAAAGGGCACCTTAAAGAAAGGCGCCCTTTTATAAATAAGGAGGGTATTGAGTTTATTTGAGATCTTGAAGAAAGAGGCAACTTGGGAAGACTTCCTCACCCATCGCAGCCGAAACGGATTCGACAATCGCCGAGAACTGGAACGAATCCATCAGTTTGTGGCTGAAAAAGGTTACCTCCCAATCGTTAGTACGCTGGAGAAAAACTTTTCCGACTTTGCTTACCCAAGGAAATCTTTGATTTCAAAAATGGGGACACAGAAAAAACGGGTGGTCTACATTTACCCAAATCGTGAGAATATCTTCTTAAAAATGATAGCTTTCAAGCTCACAAAATATGAGCCTTATTTGTGCGAAAACTGCTATTCGTTCCGGCTTGGTGTTGGCGCTCGGGAAGCTTTTTTGCGGTTTGCCAAATACCCGGGTATCTCCCGATATTGGTCTGTAAAAGTTGATATCAAAGATTACTTCAATTCAATTAAGATCTCCTTGCTGGAACCCGAACTGAGACGCACAATTACAGACGACCCTGATTTGCTCCACTTTTTATTAACATTACTGCAAACCCGCAAAGCTTACTACCAGGGTGAGGTTGTTCCGATCGAGAGTGGGGTTATGCCAGGCACGCCGACATCGGCTTTTTTTTCAAACCTTTTCCTGCGTGAATTAGACGAATGGTTTTTCAATAGGAAAGTGCTCTATGCCAGATATTCAGATGATATTATTTTCTTTGGCAGCCAAAATGAGGTTGAAGAATATCGTGAGTACCTGGAAGGTTTTCTTACACAGAGAGGGCTGGCGATCAACCAAAAAAAATTCGCAATGACCTGCCCTGGTGAAGCCTGGACTTTTCTTGGGTTCAGGTTTGATAACGGCACCATTGATGTTGCGCCAAACACTGTCAGGAAGTTATGCGCCAAAGTACGGCGAAAAGCAAGGGCTTTGCGGCGCTGGAAGCTTAGAAAAGGTGTGGCTGATCAACCGACGCTGCGTGCTATGAATCGAAAACTCAACCGAAAGTTTTATACCACCAGCCAAGAGGGTGTTTTGAATTGGTCTCGTTGGTACTTTCCTGTTATCAATACATCAGTTTCTTTAAGAAAAATTGATGCTTACGTCCAGCAACAGGAGCGCTACTTGGTCACTGGGCGCCATAGTAAGGTCAATCTACGCAAGGTGCCGTACCAGGCATTGAAGGACAGTGGATACCGACCATTAGTCTCGGCTTATTATCAATACCGCTCAGATCCAGTTGCTTTTATGCGTCCGAATTACACAAATACAATGAATGAGCAGGAAGAGGAGGTGCTATGCAGCGAAATTGAGCAATCATGAAAAAACAGTTTGGTTTTACTCGATTGTAAAAATGAAGTTAACCAATGTTGATCATTTATTTTGAAAGAGGTAAACAATGGGAAAAAGATATCAGGGAACAGTAAAATGGTTTAATGCTGCCAAGGGTTACGGTTTCGTTACTACCGAAGTGGATGTTTTTGTGCACTTTTCGGAGATCAATGTCAATGGTCGAGATACTCTTATTGAAGATGAAGAAGTTGAGTTCACGATGGAGCAAAAAGTGACTATCACAAGCAATGAGTTTGACGAACTGAATGAAGATGAACAATTGGAATTCACGATGCAACCGGACACCTTGTCCTTGATTGGAAGAGATGTTAGAAGCGCCTGATAACGATTGCCTCTTTGTACGTATTAAGATGGTCAACCGGTATAGAGCAAACTAAGCCTTGTGCAGCGTGGCTTTCCAGAATTTGCGAGTAGGTGAACAAGGGAAACAAGAATTAACTGGAATGCGTTGGGTTTTAGGTTGTATATTGTTGTATAGTTTTGAGAAAAAAGAAGTATGACCCTTTTGTGTATCGAAATTCCGGGCGAAAGGGGGGGGTATGCCCTTCTAGCGGTCGCTCGGAAAATTGACGCCACCAAAGCCACAACTGGCGGTTTGCATAAGCACATACCGCCACCTGTGGGGGCAGGGTTGAGTAAAATTCCGGGCGACATGCGGGTTTTGAGAGAAAGTGTTTCGCTCGGAATGGCAATTGACCCCCAGAACTGCTGGATTTATGAGAAAAAGTGTTATAATACCCATAGAGGTTGCAGTTAGAAAGAGGTACCAGCCCTTCGGGGCATTGAAACCTCAAAATTGTAACAGACCGTAAACGGTACTCTTTCCTGTTAGAAAGAGGTACCAGCCCTTCGGGGCATTGAAACGTAAAGTATTTTGTGTCATAAAACACCGCTCCGTCAGCGGGGTTAGAAAGAGGTACCAGCCCTTCGGGGCATTGAAACTTTCGGTTCCAAAGACGATTTCCTGAACATTCACTTGTGTTAGAAAGAGGTACCAGCCCTTCGGGGCATTGAAACTTACTTTCTCTCTGCTCTACGTTCTCGTCACCTCTCTTGCGAGAGGTTAGAAAGAGGTACCAGCCCTTCGGGGCATTGAAACTCCACGATTTGTATCAAGTAGAGCTTTGTATGAACCAAACTGGTCAAATGTAGTTAGAAAGAGGTACCAGCCCTTCGGGGCATTGAAACCTGTACGCCTCTCGAAAATCCTGAGGAAGTTCATATGCCTGTTAGAAAGAGGTACCAGCCCTTCGGGGCATTGAAACAGATACTTTCCGGCAAAGTTACTAAAAAACATTTTTCTGGCGTTAGAAAGAGGTACCAGCCCTTCGGGGCATTGAAACTAGCTTTTTCACAATATTCCTCCTCGAATATTCTTTCTTATTTTGTTAGAAAGAGGTACCAGCCCTTCGGGGCATTGAAACCCGCTAACCGAGCAGGGTGGTTAGGATACATTACTAGATCACAACGTACTTGTTAGAAAGAGGTACCAGCCCTTCGGGGCATTGAAACATCAACCGCTCGACCATCGCCTCCGCTCGTTCAGCACGGGCTTGTTAGAAAGAGGTACCAGCCCTTCGGGGCATTGAAACAAGACATCTTGCGCACGACTGTTTCAGTCAAGATAACGATCTCGGTTAGAAAGAGGTACCAGCCCTTCGGGGCATTGAAACCTTCCTCATCAATCTCCGGATATTCCTGCAACAACACATCAGGTTAGAAAGAGGTACCAGCCCTTCGGGGCATTGAAACTGTTCCAAAACTCGTTATATTCTTCAGAAAGCTCGGATTGAAGTTAGAAAGAGGTACCAGCCCTTCGGGGCATTGAAACTTATTCTTGGCTAAAAAAGGTCGATGACCCATGCGTCTATCGCGTTAGAAAGAGGTACCAGCCCTTCGGGGCATTGAAACAAATGTAAGTGACCTACAAAATCAGCCATTCAAAACCTCATTAGTTAGAAAGAGGTACCAGCCCTTCGGGGCATTGAAACTTTTGATCAGCTTTCTGTAGAGCGTCTACATAATCGGTTAGAAAGAGGTACCAGCCCTTCGGGGCATTGAAACCTGACTTCACCAGGAAGTCTGTAAATAGTTTTTCCATCGGTGCGTTAGAAAGAGGTACCAGCCCTTCGGGGCATTGAAACTTTTTTGACCTTTTCTTTCCAGTTAGATTTCTTTTCGATAGAACGAAGTACTAGCCCTTCGGGGCATTGAAACCCATAAAGCAATCCATTCACCTGAGGTAAATGTAATACCAACAGGGATAGAACGAAGTACTAGCCCTTCGGGGCATTGAAACACCGGACAACCAAATCGTGACTAAAACAATAGCCACGAGATAGAACGAAGTACTAGCCCTTCGGGTCATTGAAACACGTCGATAAGGGTCATCGGAAGAGTGCAGTTTTGCACAGATAGAACGAAGTACTAGCCCTTCGGGGCATTGAAACACTTCTTCAGCCGGAGGAGTCATCCACTCACCGATTGATAGAACGAAGTACTAGCCCTTCGGGGCATTGAAACGAATCGTTCCCCGGTTCGGAAACAATATGTACTGGGGTGTGATAGAACGAAGTACTAGCCCTTCGGGGCATTGAAACCATCTTGAGCTGCCTGGAGTTCGTTCTCCAGCTGCTTTGGATAGAACGAAGTACTAGCCCTTCGGGGCATTGAAACTTAGAGATCAGGATCGTTCAAAAGCTCTGAGCCATTCCAGATAGAACGAAGTACTAGCCCTTCGGGGCATTGAAACAAGGAAAGTTCCAAGATAGATCACAATTTGGATCAAGTTGAGATAGAACGAAGTACTAGCCCTTCGGGGCATTGAAACTTAATCACAGCATCGATAAAATCCATCACAATCTCCTGGATAGAACGAAGTACTAGCCCTTCGGGGCATTGAAACCTATTCCACATATCCGTCTCCTCAGCTGTTCTTTTGGAGCGATAGAACGAAGTACTAGCCCTTCGGGGCATTGAAACAAGATCCTCCACCTCGCGGGACCTGCCACTCATAAGTTAGAAAGAGGTACCAGCCCTTCGGGGCATTGAAACGTATCTTTTTCATTTCGATTAACTCCTCTCTATATACTTTAGTTAGAAAGAGGTACCAGCCCTTCGGGACAAGTCCGTTCGTAGGGCTGGGGCTTGTCCCCAGCCGTATCCTTCACAAAGGAGAGCATTGAAGGCAATTTGCCACGCCCCCTTCAATATTTTTGAAGGCTGAGTAAATCCAACGAAGGGGGCTCGCAGTGACTTCTTTGCAACACCCTTCGGTGTTTGTCCTTTCGTGCGGCTAGGGCTCGAATGCTGTGTAAGGGTTCTCCAGCCAATGCATCGAGGGACGATCCCTGCGCAACTGATCCATTCTCCGAAGGTTGCCATATACGCTTGTCATCTCGAGAATCCGTCTTGACATGCACAATAATTGTGATATATTTTTTGACCTGGTCGTGTTTCAATTCAAGAGGGAAATTTTGAGCAAAGATTAGTAGAAAATAAGTTCATACACAAGGTCTCCAATCAACAAACCATAGGTTTTATTTACCAAAATTCACTTTTCTAATGTACTGTAAGTAAGAACAGCCTCTTATCAGGAAACCAACAAGTATTCATGCCATGAAATCCGGAGGGAGACGAGCCCTCCATGCGCTAAAGAAATTTAAAGATCACTCTGATGATATTTCGGAGGGAAACCGACGTTTGGTCAGTTCTTTAACAATTGCATAAAAAGCAGGATGTAGGAGGTACATTTTCTAACCATTAGTTGTTTCGTATTTGTTGAAAGGGGGCGTTGTTGTTAACAATCAACTTATTTAGTTCAAGGAGGAAAAATGCCATCTGTAGATGCTACATGGAGTGGACGTCTGAGAGACCGTCAACTGCAACAGGACTTGTGCGAACATGTCTCAAAATTATCAGATATTTCAAACCATAAGTTCGAAGAGTATTTCGGAATGACGGTTTACAGCACTCTGTTTACCTCAACGGAGGTGGGAATCAACTACCTGGGCTTCAACGGGACCTTTGGAAGTAACGTTGAATCAGAAAACCTCGTGGATTTGGGGGATAGCCTTTACCTGGTCAAAGGGCTTGGTTTGTTCGGGGTCGATTTTCCCCTGTATGATCCCAGAAATTTCACGTCAATGTTTCCATTACGGTTTTCCAATCAGATGAGTTTTGTCTTCACGCGAAGTGAAGATCCCGACCTGGATGGATTTCTGGTACGACCAAAATCGACTGACCAGTGGTATGAAAAACTTCCCGTAGATGGGATCTTGCTAACCACCCCGATGCTTGACTTGAGGTACTATCTTGAAACCTGGACTTCAACATTTCTCGGATGGGTGAAGCACTTTTATATGCCAGACCTTTACTACTGGTTGTATGGAGACCATTCCCTTTACCATAAGTACAACGATGTGGAACCCAACGATGAACAAAAAGAGATCTGGTTTGAAAAACTTCTTCAGGGATTTTCCGAGGAAGCAGAAAGTTTTACCAACCTCATCAAGAGTTTCCATCAAAAACCAGAGGACGGAGAATAACCTGGTACTTCGACCTGTAACGGTGGCAGAAGAAAGGGTTTAGGGGAACAAGAGGGGATCGGGAGTAATCCCGATCCCCTCTACCAATTCTACGTGACAGTTTGCTTGTCTGTTTCAATTGCTTTTCTTCAGAGAAGGCACCTCATCGAGCGTCTGAAAAAAAACCACGAATGTTCAGAATAAACTCTATTACTTTATCTTCAATTGAAGCCATTAAAAATTCAGCGGAGTTAAAATCCGGCTGTTCGGAGATGATTGATTCAATAATCGAATCCACACCCGGGCTGACCTGGGAGAGGCGATAATGACCAAGGTCTTTGCCCTTGAGAAGCTCGATATACTCCGCCTGGACTTTTCGGTTTCCGCCGCCCAGCCAAAGCTCGAAGCGGTTTTCCTGGTGCAGGTAAACGATCGCGATCTTCAGGTTTTTGCGTTTTAGCTCCAGCGGTGTGAAGGCAAAATAGGTCATATCCATGTACCCAAAGTAAAGCCCGCTGGCAGCATAATCCGGGTGGTTGCTCTCAAGGGTTGATTTGAGCGTGGACATGAAAGTCATGATGCCTTTGTAGGCTATTTGAATCTGACCTTTCTGCAACTGGGCAGTGTATTCATTGATGGCATCATTCAGGTTTGTCATTTGTCCGTTCCTTTCTTTCCTCAAAACAATTACTGCTCATTCCAGCGGTATTTGTTGTTCTGCAGGAAGGTTTCAAGATCGCAATCGAGACAGAGCCCATTATGACAGCAGATGGTACCTCCACAGGTTGGGCAGCGCCATTTTTCTTCCTGGCTCACCAAAAACGCCGGCATGCCAATCTCTTGGATCGCGTCCAGGTTTTCGATCATGCTCATGTGATACTTTGTGCGGTAGCGCTTATCCAAACCCTTCAACCGTTTACAAGGGTAATCCTGACATTCGAAGCAAAAGCGGACCAGCCCTTTTCCAACCAGTTCGCAGGCATCCGCCATGTGCCTGCAGTTCTCACCCCTCGGAATGCAGCCCGGGCAATATTTACGATGAAAGCCTTGTTTATTCAAATCCATTTGTTTGAAGAGATAAGCCGCGCATAAACTGCAGTTCATTCCACAAGGCGCGATCAGTGCTTCTTCCATAAGGTCACTCTACTTCCACAGTTGTTCCATGGGGCTTCTTTTCAGCCCTCGTTAGCCGCACATTTCTTTCAGGTATT
>Ga0209510_1002198_pt1 | contig 20463 bp, 14 predicted proteins | sample BiotimSIPDNA_FD_185749 | JGI IMG/M metagenome (GOLD analysis project Ga0209510, IMG submission 185749) | Anaerobic biogas reactor microbial communites from Washington, USA - Biogas_R1 time_0 SIP DNA (SPAdes) (version 2) | ecosystem: Engineered > Bioreactor > Anaerobic > Unclassified | place... | reverse complement strand
AAAGTTAGTAAAAGACAATAAAATGCTTGTAAAAGTGTGGGAAGTGTAGTATTTTATAAATAGAGGGGGTGTTTATGGAGTGGAAAGGTTCAAGGAGATGTTGGAAGAAGAGGTTGGGTTAGTGGATTTGGGTCTTGATGGATTGAGCCGGCACGAAAATTCAATATTGGTAAATGTCCCCAAAGGACTTGCTGAAAAGGGTTCGCTTGCTGTAAGTGTATTTATGTATTATATGGACAGCGAGAATATAAATGAGTTTACGGGGAACCGAACATATATGAATGTAGAAGAAGCGTATATATCGAGTGGTGTATATAGCGATAGTTATTTAGAAAAGGTCTATGGGGTTGAGATAAAAGAAGTTGAGAAATTTAAGGGTGGTTCAAGTTATATAGACTATGAAGAAAAATACTATATAAAAAACAAAAGGGAAAATCAGCGAATAAGAGCAGAAGCGATGAGATATTGGCAAGATAACAACTTATCAACATTTTTTGAAGAGATTGCTTTGTTAAAGATGGGTAATATAGACCCTGAAAAACTTTTAAGAGTTCAAATAATACAAGACGCATTAAGAGATGGGGAAAATCAAATAGCAAATAGGAAAATGGCTATTGATATATTAGGTATGAAAGTTAAGAAACAAAGTGAAGCAATCAACTTAAAAACTCGTGGTGGTCAAGTGATAATAGAAACGACAGCAAAAAGAGAAGGTGCTGGTTTTTTAGGTTCTTATGAAGATATAGAAAACGATGATGAAATAGAAGATGAAGTAGAAATAAGTTTTGGGGATGATTAAAGATGTCCACACAAATTTTAAGTGAATATAAAAATAAATTAACTGAAAATATAGTAATAAAAAATAGTAAAGAATTAAAAAACAAATTAAAGTTATTTGAAGATAAGTTAGAAACGGAATTAACCATTGAAGATATAGAGAACTTAAATCCGGAAGTTCGTGGTTACCCTAACTACTTGCCGGGAACATTTGACGAAAATGGAATACCAAGAAATCCGGTAATGCGGGACGCTTATGATAATATAGTATTAGGATTAAGTAGAATAAACTTAATAGAAGGTGGAGTAAGAGCAGGTAAGGATGTTATCGGTTTAGCATTGATAGGCGATTTATTTATGTTACACCCAGCCAACACATTTGGAGTGTTAGGAATAAGTTTAGAACACGCAATACAAACGGTTTTTCATAGCGACGGATTTGGATTATTTTATGTAATACCACACGGGCGATTAACAAGAGAAAATGTAGATGGAGCCCAAAGAGTAGTTTATAGGTTTAAGAACTTTTGGGGTATTGAAAAAAAGATAGTAATTTATGGAAACTCAAATAAAAATGATTGGGAAAAATATCACGGTTTTTCAATAGGTGCGTGGTATATAAACGAAGGAATAAACCAAGTAGTTCGTGGTATAGAAGAAGCCGACCAGCGTATGATACAAAGTCCAATGCCGGTAATGGTTATAACACAAAACCCCGAAGGCCCGATGAATAACTTTTATCAAAACTTTGAAAAACCACGATTACCAAAAGAAGAAACAATAGAAACAATTAAAGAGTTACAAGAGTTTTCAAAAAATGTAGTAATACCGGTAGGGAAGCGTAAAGATAAAGATGGTAAGGAACAAATTGTAGAAGTTGTAGGCTATAAAGGTTTTGAAGAACACCAATATAAAAAAATGCACCACGAAATAAAAAAGCAATTCAAAGCATTTTTACTACAAAAGGAAAGACCTTCATTTGAAACATTAAGCGAAGAAGAACAAGTCCAATGGAATAATATTGAAAGCCGTATTAGATATATGTATGAAAAACATTTAAGAAGTGTTTTAATAAAAGATATATTTAATGGTATAAGTGAAAACCACCCACTTGCTGAAAAAAGTTGGAAAAAGGTTGTTCACTATAAAGAAGTATGTAAAAACCCTAATGGAATTACAAATAACATTGACTTTTCTTATTATCATATTACAATGGAAGATAACAAGGCACTAACGGAAGAACAAAAAGCGATGGCAAGATATGGTTATCAAAAAGGTTCGTCAATTTACTTACAAAAGATAATGGGAGTTCGTAAGGCAGTAGATAGTGCTATATTCGACGCATTTGGAAGTCATAATATATTTAATGAAGATATAAATATATTTAAGAAGTTAGATACAACAAGAACAATAACAATAGACTTTGGAGCCGGAAAGGCAAGTTATATAGGCGATTTTGAAATAGATTTTGAAAGTGGAACAATATGGCAAACAAGAGAAAAAAATATAACACCTGAATATGCTAAAAATATAAATAGGCGAATAACACACGAACTTATATATGATGAGTATTTAGAAATCTTAAAAGATGGCAAAAAAAACGCAATAGTTATTATAGATAATGCGAATTTAGCCTTAAAGAATTATTTTAGAGATAGGGGAATTAACCCTATACAAGCCGATAAGCGATACGAAGTAAGAAAAGGTAAAGAAATAGCAAGGTCATTTGACGGTGTAGATGTAGATAAAATAGGTTTAGAATTATTAAACTTGGGATTTGACCTTAAAAAATTATTTGTTCATAGCAGTTGTGTAGTCGCACAAGACCAATTATCAAGTTATGAATATGATAGCGAAAACGAAAAAACCGGTGCAGTAAGAGTAATAAAAGTAAAAGATGAAGCACCTGATGTGTGGAGATATACAGCTTCTACTATGTTAAAAGGTGCGTCATTATGGTATAAGGACGGTGAACCCATTGGACAATCAACAATTTTATATGATGATGAAGAAAAAACAAAAGAAAAAAGAGATACAAGAAATCAAATCGCAACCCAAATTCAAAGAAAAATTGCCGAACGAGGACGAGAACGGTTCTTTGGGCAAGGGCGAACAAGAACAAGTAGTAGAGATAAAGCAAATAAATGGCTTAACGGAGGACAAAGTAATGGACAATTCTTCTAATGATGTTAGAAACACATATTTCATTAACGCTGCAAAGTATATTGGCGCTCTAAATAAGGTAAGGAATTCATTATCTGGTATGCGTTTAGAAATGGGCGATAGTGAGATAGAATATGGTTTGGAAAATAACCTTTTTACCTTTAATGAAAGCACAAGGGGGTTAAGTTGGCAAATACCAAAGTTAGATGAATGGACAAGAAATCGTGATTATTTGATAAATGCGTCAACTTGGAGAGCAAATAACACAGTAAAGCGTGGTATAGACCTTAATTTACATAATAAAGTTAAATCAACAACAAGAGTAGCGGAAGAAATACAAAATATATTAGTAGAAGATTTGTATAATCCGTTGTTTTCGTTGTTTTATTTGGGTTATTTTCACGGTGGTTCGGGTGCTTTAATAATAATTAACGGACAAACCGATAAAGAAGAAATGTTAAAACCATTAAATCCAAAAACAGTAAAAAAAGGCGACTTTTTAGGCTTAAAACCACTTACAAGACTATATAATATACAACCTTGTTATGAAACACAGTATATAAATGGCGAAAAACAAAGTGTATTTATCAATGAAATAGGCGAAAGTGTAGGTATTTATGACGCAACCGAATTTGGTAAGCCACAATTTTATCGTGTTTCGCTTAATGCCGACTTATATGGTGGTGGCGATTTAACGAAAAGACAAATAAATAAAGCAACAAATTATATAGTCCATCGTTCACATTTGCTTATTTATAATTCAAGTCCTTTATCACATATTGAAGAAAGAATAGAACAGTTTTTCGGGACAAGTATTGGCGAAAAAGCATATCAACCAATTATAAGATATGAAAATCTAATAGACCAAATATCAATGCTAATGGAAAGAGCAAATGTTCCGGTATTAAAATCGCCTTCACTTACAAAAGCGTCAATGCAAGGTGGACAATTTCAACAAGACGCAGCCGAAAGAATAGACGGAACCGAAATGTCAATAGCGTATGGTAATATGGTTGTTCTAATGGAAGATGAAGAATTTGATTTCAAAATGGGACAATTTCAACATATACCGGAATTACTAACTGAATATAAAAAGAATTTATCGTCAGCATTAGGTTGTCCTTCAAGTAGATTATTTAACGAATATGAAGCAAATGACGAAAAAGCGTTTCATTATTTAATAGAAGCCGATTGCGAAAGACATTTAAGAAGTATGTATAGACAGTTGATACCAATAATAAGTAGAAGTAGATTTGGCGAAGATATAGGCGATTTTAGTTTTACATTTAAGTCATTAGAAACACAAACTGAAAAAGAAAAAGCCGAAGTCCTAAAACTTGCTATTGAAATTATAAGTATTGCGTGGAAAGATGAAGTAATAAATGAAAGTTCTTATCATAAAATGTTATTATCAGCAACACATAATATAAGTGATATGTTAAGCGAATTAGATGAAGCATATTCTAAACATATAACCGAAAAAGAACAAAACGAAGAATATATCACATATAGCACTAAACGAATTGAGTTAGCAATAGCATTAAATAGACAACAAGCATATAACGAAGTCGCAAGTGCCGAAGGTGGTAAGCGTGAAGGCGGCAACCAAAAAAGGACTAAAAAACCAAAAACCGAATTGCCAATAACTGAAAAAGAAGATTAAATTACTTTTTATCTTGTAATTTTATAAATTAGTGTTAAAATAAAAATAGGTTAGGAGTGTTATATATGAAATTAGAATTAAAAACTTTTGATGGAAAAAATAATACCTTTTATTTCACTACAACAATTAGTGATAATCTTGAATTATTAGAAAATGGAACTTTAAGATGTAATAATGTAATAATGGGTAGAACAGGTGTTCAACAATACACTTCAAGAGAGTTAGGTTTATCTAAACAAATTGGAGATAGAGTTATAAATGTAAACCGACACGAAGAAGATGTGTTCCACGAAGAAACCTTAAAAAGTATTGAAGGTAAGCCTATAACATTAGGACATCCAAAAGATGAAAATGGGCAACCAATAAATGTAACTTCAAAAAATATTGATATATATAGAGTTGGTAATATACTAAATGTTCGTAGAGTTGGCGATAATATCGTTGGAGATATAATTATTGATAATGAAGAAATAATAAATCAAATTATCAATAAAGACGTTCGTGAATTGTCTTTGGGTTATTCTTCGGTCTATGAAGTAGATGGCGATGACGCATTAAAACAAACGAAAATTATAGTAAACCACCTTGCTCTTGTAGAAAGGGGTAGGGCTGGAAATGCTATGATAGTAGATGAAGCCAATGAAAATATTGAAAAGGGGGAATTGCCTTTGAAGAAAGAAACATTTGTGGAAAGGTTTTTAAGAATTTTTGGTATAAAAGACGCAACTTTCGCTGATGAAGTTGTTGAAGATAACGAAAATCAAGAAGATGAACCAAAAGAAGAAGACAAAAAAGTAAAAGAAAAAGTTGCTAATGACGAAAACGAAAATGAAGTTAAGGAAAAACAAGATGACGAAAACGAAAACAACAAAGAAGCTGAAACGACTAACGTTGAGTTAAAAGCACAAGAAACTAATGGAAAAGGAGAAGATAATAGTATGACATTAGACGAAGCATTAAAGAAAATCGCTGAAATTGAGCCGTTAAAAGGCACCGAAGCGTATGATGTTGCTATGAAAACCATTGACAGCGAAATGGTAGAAGCAGGTTTAGGTTCTATCTTAATTCAAACTAAAAAGGTTGAAATCTTCAATGATATTACACCTAAAAAGGAAGAAACAAGAGATGGACAAAAAGTATTTACAGGAAAAGATTTTATAGGTGGTATTCAATCAATTTATAATGAATATACACCAAAGGCTCTTAATAAACATTCAAGAAACACAGTTGATAGAGCATTTAGAATTAAAGAATTAGGTTCAATAGACGCACAAGACCTAATTAAAAGAAATTAAGGGGGAGAGAATATGGCAGATAAATTTGGATTTGGTGCTGTTAGCCCAATATTAAAAAGTTTAGGTCATTATCCTGGACAACAATATTCAGCATTAGCAACAAGAATTGTCGTTCCTGGATTAGAAACCACTAATGATTATGCTAATTATGTATTTACATTTGGCGAAATAATTAAATTTGATTATAAAGAAGCAACTTATAGAGTAAGACCAATTGCTTCAACTGACGCTAATACAAATAATATAGCAGTTATTATGCGTGATGTAGTAGGTGGAACAAATTATAATGAAGATATTATAGTTAGTCCAAAAAGAAATGTTCCATTTTCATTATTTGTATTAAATAAAGAACAATATGGTGCTATTGCAGTTGTATGTTCAAATACCGCAAGTGTAGTTGTTGGTGGAACACCGTATATTGGTTTAGGCACAAATGGAACAGTAGCAGGAACAGTTTATGGTGCAGCACAAGGTGCAGCCGGTGCTGATAGTTTAGCATTAACAGGTTGGGAATTTAAGACTTTACCATACGAACCTTCAAGCACATCAGCAAAAGCAGTTATAATTGGTAGAGCAGTTTAAGGAGAAAGATAAAATGAGAAAAGATAATAAAGATTACACAATCTCACAAGAGTTTATCGGTGGAATGACAGTTGATACTGCTTATGAAGTAGCGTCAAGAAGTGGAATGTCAATGATTGATTATTTCTTAAATCAAGAAATGACAAGTTCTAATTCTATTGGTAATTTATTAAAAGACAAGGTTGGTTTAGTAAGAACTGGCGACGAATACGCTGCACCAAACCAATTTGCAGTTAGTGGTTTTGAGTTATTTGACTTAACACCAAACTTACCATTATCACAATTTTTCCATCAAGGAATAGTTCCGGTAAGAGTAGGTGGTGGCTTTGCTGAAACAGTAAGTGCTATGCGTTTATCTTATGCTATGGCTAAAAAGCGTTTAGCAGGCGGGAACACAAATGAAGCGAATGTTACTGATGTATTACCTTCTAAAATCACAGTTCCAGCATATACATTTCAATTTGGAATTGTTCAAGGAACAGTAGATTTATTAAAATCGGCGGCAGTTGCTTATGATGTATTAGGTTATAAGTTAGAAGCATTAAGACTTTCATATCAAAGAGAACTTGATTACTTTGCATTTACTGGTAATTTAGGAATTGGTGGTATTAACGCAAACTCAACAAGTTTTGCACCCGGACTATTAAATAACCCTAACTTCGGTGCCGAAGAAGTTGAAAGCGACTGGTTATATTGGGGGATAGATGATTTTATTAACCATTTTGTAAGAATTATTACTGATTTAGTTACATTAAATAGATGGGCGGCTGATGTTATACCAGATACAGTATTATTCCCACCTGAATTATGGGAAAGATTTACACAACCGGCAGTCGTTGGAGCAGTAGGTGCAGCTAATGGGACCGGAATGGTAACTTCAAACTTTGATTACTTAAAAGCACAATTAAGAGCAAGAACAGGTAGAGATTTTAATTTCATTGAATTACCTTACCTATCAATAAACGCTGACGAAAATTATACAACAGCGGGAATTGTAGCAAAAGGGGAAGAAAATAGTGGACAAATAATTTTCTATCGTAATAGTGATAAAGTATTTAGAATGCCAATCACAATGCCTTTAATCGGTGGTGCGTTACAACCATCTCCAACTGAATTTGGTTATAGACAAAACTTTTTAGCAGTAGTTGGAACTCCAATGTTTATTTACCCAACAGCTTTTTATAGACTTTATAATAAAGAAAAAGAATATGATGTTACTTATGTGTTAGATAGTGGAACAAATGCAACCGGAAACCCAGCAAAAATTAGAAAATCAATGTTGCCATTTACATTATTAGACGCAACAAAAAATGCAAAAGTATTTAAGGGTTGGTATTTAGAACAAGCATTCACAAATAAAATTACTGAATTAACTGAACTAAAAGATATTACACTATACGCTAAATTTGCCGAAAGTTAAAAAAATGTATGTAGTGGGCTTTAATTAGTCCACTCCCTACTAAAAGCACATTGGTTGTTACCTATCTCCAATAATCAATGTGTTTCTAATAAGGAAAAATATACAAAAATGAAAGGGTGGTTATATTGGGTTTATATGTAGATGGTTATAATAGTTTTAGGGTTTTTAGCACACCAAATCAGTTTGCTATGAATTTCTTAAATCCGTTTCATCCGTTGGTAACAATGAAAGTAACAATAGACTTCCCGTTATTACCAAATATAGAAGAAGCAAATAAGAAGTGGAAGGAAGTTCCACCTTTTACTCTTGTTGATTTTTTAGGTTATTGTCAGCCGTTTGAAAGGTTATTAGAAGATGAAAATAGTTTTTTATATAATGCTTTCTTGTTATATAGAGCATTAGCAATAAATAATATACAATATGGAAATGTAAAAGATGAGATAAATTGGAAGTTTTTAATATCAATGTATATAGGGCATTATTTAGAACTACATTTAGAAGATTTGAAAGATATTGAAAATAAATATAGTTTAGAAAATACAACAGTTGAAAAGAAATATACAGTTCAAGATTTGGCAATAATAGAAAAAAACGAATTTATGCGAACAAGTTATGGAATAAGATTTTGGGAAAAGTATAAAATAATAGGTGCTTTTGTTTTCAAAGGGCATAGAAAACAAAGGGGGAGATACTAATGGCAATACCAAAATATGATTTTTTAGATAGACCTTATGTAGATGATAAGTTAGAATATGATTATGAAGAACAAATATATGTTCCAAAAGTTCAAGCAATTTTAGATTATACTTACATTGATTTATTGAAAGATTGGACTACTGTTGAAAACGCACAATCTTATTTATATTTATTATCAAGAGTAGTATATGAAATTATATTAAGTTATAAAGACGCTAAATATAGAAATGAAATGATATATTACTTATCACATAGCAAAAAAGCAAGAGTAGAATTATTTAAGATATTTAGTGATAGTGCGTGGTATAACCGTAGAGATGGTGGTTTTATGTTAGCCTATAATAGTGGTGTAAACCTAAATGTTGGTAAACTTATAGAGTTTGGAATTGATAAAGCAATATCGCCAATAGCACAACAAATTATTAAAAACAGTTATTTTAGTAGTAGAGTATTACCATTTTCAATAAATAAAACAAAAAAGTTTTATGATTTAGATGATTTGCTTGATTTTTTAGTATTAGAAAATTATATAACGCAAGATAAAGCCGACGAAATTGAAAATATAAACGAATTACCTATAAATAATACATATAGAGTTATTTTAGATGTAGATAATCAATACTTATTTACTGACCTTAAAACATTAGATAAAGCAATTAAAAAATCTAAAATATATGATAATATAAATGGGGATTGGTAATTATGGCTAAAAAATATGGTGGCGACTTAACAAATTATGGGCAAACAGGTTCTTTATACTTAAAAAATTTGAGTGCGATTTACAAAGCACCTAAAAACCAATTAGAATTACAAGAAAATCAAATTGATTTAAGCAATATATCTTATGAAGAATTATTAAATTTAGTTCCTAAAAATTGGCACGATGACGAAAGCGACTATTGGGAAAACACAAGCGAACAACACTTTTATTGTAAAGATGGACAAACAAATGCCTATGTTAAGCGTGGAACCGACCAAGAAATAGAAGAATATTTTGATAGAGAAGAAACCACTATTTATACTTGGAATATAATGACTGATGATAACCACATAGATTTTAGAGCTGGTGCGAAAGTAAGAGTAAAAGGAATAGATTGGTTTGTAGTTAAAATAATACAACAAGATAGCATTTCAACTTTTGCTAATAAGTATTATGCTTTGGACGCAAGCCCCGATAATGAAAGATTAAGATTTATGGGCTTAAAGACACTTGTTTGTATAGGTGGTGCTTAATGTGTTCGGATCAGTTGATATATATTTAGATGAAAAAGATTTTGAAAACTTAAAAAAGAACGGTTTTCATAGTAGTTATGGTTATCATTTGTGGAATGTTGCTATAATGGTTGCACCTTATGACACCGGAAACTTGCGTAGGTCAATAAAATTAACTTCAAATTCAGCAAAAACAATTAAGATTTCTTATGATTTGGCACAAGCAAACTATGCGAAGTTCTTGGAAGAAGGATTAGGGCCGGTTAAAAAGTATAAAGGTTTTATATCAAAGGCAACTTATTTTCTTATTTACGACCAATTAGTAGGTTTAATATCAAGTAGAGAAAATATGCCAATATATTCTTTAAGGCCAATAGTCGCATTAAAAACAAGCAAACATCAACCTTTTTCGTGGGAAAGACGATTTCTTAAAGGTGCTGATGTGAATTCAAGTAGGGTTGACGCAACAAATAGACAAACAATATCTAAAATTAGAGATTTGAATTATATATCAAGTATGGGTGGCAAAAAATTAACAAGTAAAGTTAGTGGTAGAACACCACAAATTGAAAACAAACAAGGTAGAAGTAATCACTCTAATTTAAGAGCAGTTTATAAAGCGAGATTAGAGTATGAAAAAGTTAAAAATCAATTAACATAAAAGGAGTTTATTGTATGGAATATATATTTTATCAAGTAACATTTACTGAATATTCAAACGCAATATATAAATTAAATCTAACCTATAACCAAGACAATACACCGACAGCCGAAGAAGTTATGTCTTTATTAGAAGAACAAGAACCACAATACTTTAATGATTTAGACGAAATGTTTTCAAGTGGTGTTGTTGTTAAAGTTATAGACAATATTCAAGAAAGTTATTGGAAATTAAAAATAGATATACAACCTGAACCTGAAAAACCAAAAATTAAGCACCATATAAACGAAATGGAAATATATAAGTTTATATTAAGTGAGTTTAATAACAGCTATTTAAGTGATAAGATTAAATTTTCTATTGGTTATTACTTTTTAGATGAAGATGGGGAAATGGGTGGTTTTTCTCGTAGATTTACACAAGAAAATGGTAGATTTGATATAAAAGAAACCTTAAATGACGATACTTACGAATTAGAAAATACAAGTTTTGTTCCTATGTCTATACCAAGACTAAACGCAAACTATTTGGCACACGATAACATTAAAGAAGTTACTTATGAGCCAATGATAGAGTTTTTAGTATATGCCGAAGATTTAGTTACTTTTAGAACGATAGAGTTAGTTTTACAAGAGTTAAGAGCAAAGTTTATTCAATACTTAACAACATTAGATATTACTTATGTTAAAGAAAAACAAGACGATATAGCACAAACCGAAACATTTAAGGTTGTAATGATGAGTGGCGAAATTGATTATGGCGAAATTGTAAGAGTAGCGGGTAAAGCCTATTTATCAATGTCAATGCCTTTAACAATAGAAATTAGTAATATAGGCGAATATGCTAACCAAGAAAAAGTTTATTTATCAGTTCCAAGCGTAAAAGACAATGAAACAAACGAACCAATAGTAACTGAAATTGATATGTTAGTATGGAATTGGGGTTCCGGAATTGATACTGAACCATCGCAATTATTAACAAACAAAACAGTTACAAAAGACGAAAGGTCAAAAGTCATAAGACATATACCTAAAACTACTGCTTTTTCTTATTCTATGGCAGTTTATATGGACTTTGATAACCCTATTTTAAGAAAAATATACATTGATAGTAGAAAACCAAACAAAAACACTTCTACTGAAATATGGACATTAAAATCGGTTGTTACAAGATATGATAAAACACAAAAGAAGTTTATTGAAGATAACGAGTTAGGTTTTGAAGATGATTTTATATTAGAAAGTAAAGTTTTAAGTGAAGAAATAAGTAAAGGCGAAAAAATAATGTTTAGTTTATCATTTGTTCCAGCGTGGTCTTATAAGGATGTGGTATAATGGCATTAGATATAAATGTATATTTGCGTGGTAAAGGCGGAACTTCAAGGGCTAAAAGTAAAATATCAGCAAAAGGAAGTTTAGAAAGAAAACAAATTGCAGGTTCTACTAACTTTAACAAGGTTAATAAAACAATTAACACCATATCAAAAGCGACAACAGTTGAAGGTGCAGTTGGTTTAGCTGGTGGTGTAGCGACAAAAGTAGTTCCAGTATTAGCGACAATAGCGTTAGTTGCAAAATTATCCGATAAAGTAGTAAACATAGGTGCTAATATATATGAAGCACAAAGTGGCGAAAGTATGAAAGCAAATAACATTAAAGCAACTTCAAAAGCAGTAACAAGTTTTGGTGTTTCTCTTATAAGTGGTGGTGTTAAGAATTGGCTTTATAATCAGCCCGTAATAAGACGACAAAATTATTCAATAGATTATAATAGAGAATTATATTTAAGAAATGTTGATAATGAAAAGAATAGATTTATATAAATAACTAATAAGGGGGGGAAACCTAAATGCCATTTATTTACAAGTTTTTAATAGATAATGAAGAAGTAGATGTTGAAATAGGTTTTTCTACTTCAAGAAAATGGGAAGAAGCGTTAGATGAAGCAAGTGTGGTAGTTCCTTTTTCATATCTAAACGAAAAGCCCTATAAAATGTTTTCATTATTAGAAATTGAAATTAACGAAATTGACAATTATACTGATAGAAATGTAATTGATACTAAAAAAAGAACTTATTTAATATATAGTGATAGAGTTGAAGCCGTAGGAAGTTACGGCTATTTTAGGCATAATGTAAGTGCTATTGAATATACCGCTAAACTTGATTACTACTTTATAAACCAATTAGCAAAATCAAGAAACATTATAAAAAACACACCAGCACCATTTACAAGTAACATTTATAGGACTGAACAAACAGTTAGTGGCGGAAAAAGATATGGTGTAAATGTTGTTTTAGAAAATATAAAAGTGAACGAAAATTACAAAACAAATGAAACAATAAGGTTTGAAAAGGTAAATGAAGCGTCGGTGTTTAGGTATTTTTATCCTGACGGAATTGAAGACGATTATTATGTTAAAAGGCAAACAGCAATTAGGGCAACAAATACATTACTTAATATAACAACTGAAACACATATTTTGTCAAACAATCCAATAGAATATAATTTAGAAAAAGGAGAGTGGAAAATAGAATATGGTTTTATAGGTTTAGCGAAAGATGTTGTTTATGGTAGTCCTTATGTTGAAGGATTTAATGTTTCGCATACCTTTTATATAGAAATTGTAGATAATACCGATTTATCAATGTATGATATAGTAAACGAAATAAGAGATATGATAAGTAAGTTTGGTGGTATTGAAGATACAATTTATTATGACACAACAAGAATATTTAACATTGACACAGCTTTTGAAGATTTATTAAAGAAAACACAAGCACCACAAATATATCTTAATGGAACAACTGCAAGACAAATGCTTATTTATGCCTTATCTTTTATAAATGCTTTACCAAGACTTGAATATAACGCTGACGATTTAGATTTATTAACATTAGAAATGTATAATTTATCGGTTGGCGATTATGAAACGGAAGATGTGGTAGGTTTTGGTTCACAACAAAACACAAACCAAATAGGCACTAAAAATTATCAAGTTATATCACAAGCACTTTCAAACAATTTAGATGACGCTTCTATTACAACACCTTCTAATAACGCTTTTCAAACAGTTCGTTCAAAAGATATACAAATAACAAAAGACAATTTTGTATTGAAATTGGTTGAAAACGCACCTTTATATATGCCAATTAAATTAGAAGTATATGTTCCTAAAATTAAAATAACTGGTAATGAACCAGGAACACAAATAACAACATTATATGAAAAAGATGATTTTGTATTAGATTTAACTTCAAGATTTATTAACAGCGAAGAATGGAAATTAAAGGTAACAACCGATAACTTTTATAATATAGATATGACCGAACCTATGAAACAAAATTCGGGAATGAGATTAAATAAGGTTGAAAACATTTCGTGGAATATAGGAGATACTGAAATCAATTTAAGCCAAAGTTTTGGTGTTGTTTGGCAAGACAACTTAATAAAAAGTGTAGTTGTTAGTGCATTAAACGAATATTTTACACTTAATTTACCACCAGTTGACTTTGTTGACGCAAGTAATGAAAAAAGACAAGCCTTATTTTATGGGTTAGAATATACACTACCAAACGACTATAAAGATTGGAAGTTTAGAGTTGAGTATATTACTGATGAAAGATTAGTAATAAAGCAAGATAAGGAAGATATTTCACAAGTAAGTTTTTATAGTGAAATGCGACAAAACCAAGAAGAAAGTTTAGTTGATTTAGTAAGACAAAGTAAAAAGGCTTATGGCGATTTACAAAGAACGGGAAATATAGCATTTTCGTTTGTTAAAAAACATACAAAGTTTAGCGAATTTTACGAAGTAGGCGAAAAAGACAAAGATGATTACACGATTACGCAAATTGATACACAATGGTTCAACGATTACGCACTTTCAACTTACTCAGTAACGCAATACCACAACCGAATTCAACAAGCAACATTTGTAAACCAAAAATATAGACCTTTTGACAACTATACTAAAAATGTATTAAATAGGCACGAACATTATGGCGATTATTTAATAGCAGTCCCACCTGACTTTATTGAAATTTTAGAACAACCTACCAAAATATATAGTAATGATAAAACAGTAAGACAAATTAGTGATATATTATTAGGTAAAACTCATAAATTAAATGATAATGTTTCAGTTGCTTTAATTAGAACCGACGGTATGCTTGAAGAAAACCCCGACGGAATATATACAACTAACTTTATATCAACACCTGTAACTTCAAGGGGAATAAAAGGTGGTTTTGCTTTTACATTTGGTTTTAGTGGTAATATGGTTGCCGGAGATGGTTTAGTTCAAAAGGGCAGTAATTGGTATAATAGTGCTGTAAGATATACCGATAAAAAAGGTAGATTTACAAGATTTGGTTTTATGTTATTAAACGAATTGGAAATTGGTGGAGATGACGCATATAAAGAATACCCATTATTAAAAATACCTAACACCGAAGTTTTTGATGAAGAAAGCGATTTTCATAAAAGAATTAGTTTTTGGTGTAGGTTTCCATATTTACCCGATGGCTATGTTGACGCACTTGTTTGGAATAAAGATCCATTAACAAACGCTTCACTTACATATCAACTAAATGTTTTATCTTATTATATGGGCTTATATATATTTGGTATGTCATTTTTCACTGAAAACTTTATTGTTAAAAAATACAATTTAGAAAATATAGACAACTTTATTGGTGCTAAACTCTATATTTACAAAAACAATATGAAATATGCCCTATTTGAAGATATTTACATTAAGGGTGGTTATTATCAAGAAATAGAATTAAACGCTTCTAACATTGAATTTAACCCCTTAAATAACGAAATAACCTTTAAGGACATAAATTTAGATGGTGTAACATCGTGGGCAATAGGATTACCACAAAAAGACGGTTCAACTCCTAAATTATTAGTTGCTTGTAATGAAAACTTAAACGGAATAAAGTTTGTTAAAAGACACGCAAGACCAAACATTTTTGAAATAGGAAATAAACAAATTGAACCAATTAAATATACAGTAACATTTGTTGATTATGATGGGACTATATTAGATACTCAAATTGTATATTATGGCGGAAGTGCAATCGCACCAACCGAACCAAGTAGAGTGGGTTATATATTTAATGGTTGGGACATAGATTTTACCAATGTAACAAGTGATTTAACGGTTACCGCAACATATTTTGCTGAACCTAAAATATATGATTTATTAAATGATGTAATTGATACAAACGCATTAAATCAAGGCGATATTATAAATTGTGATTATTCTGGAACTTCACAAAATATTACACTTCCGGCTGGTTCATATCAATTAGAAGTATGGGGTGGACAAGGCGAACAACTTGGTGGGCTTGGTGGCTATACAAAGGGAACGCTTAACTTAATAAATACTAAAACATTATATTTATTTGTTGGTGGTAGTGGTTCAAATAGATGGCTTAACGGTGGGTTTATAACGGTTGGTAATAATGGTGCAGACTGTTCTTATATTGGGACACACGCTTCATCACGCCATTCAATGTTTATTGTTGCAGGTGGTGGCGGTGGCGGAACCTATCCAAGCGAAAATAGAAAAGGTGGTTATGGTGGTGGTTTAACTGGCGGTTTTGGTGATAGTGGTTCATATTCCGGTGGTGGCGGTGGTAGTCAAACAACAGGTGGGTATAGTGCAGAAACAAATGGTTCCGGTGTTTGGGGTGCCGCACAAAACTTAAAATACGGAAATGGCGGTGGCGGAGGTTGGTATGGCGGTGGTGCTGCCAAAGTGGGTTCTCCTACTGGCGGTGGTGGCGGTGGTTCAGGCTATGTATTTACTGAAACATCAGTTAAATCAACATATTATGACGATTATTTAGATAGTTCATTTTATTTAGTTGATACTTTAATGTTAGCCGGTAATCAAGAAATGCCAAGCAAAAGCGGTATAGGCACAACCATAGGAAACGCCTATAATGGTTATATTAGAATAACAGTATTATAAAAAAAATAAAATATATAAAAACTATTGTATTTTAGAAAAAATAGTGTATAATGAAATTGAAAATGAAACTTAAAGGGGGAGTTAGTATGGTTACTCCAAGACAAAAAAGTCTTAAAAACACCAAAATTAAATGCGATTTACAATACTACGAAATTGTAGTCGCTTTTTTATGCTTAAAAAACGAAGGGGGAAAAGATAGGTTATGAGTGCGGTTAATACATTGACACCACGAGTTAGTGGAGTATATTTTTTGAAAAGTGGGCAACAAAGAGATAGTTTTGGTTTACAAGATTTACACCCAAATAGTAATATAAATAAGTTAGAAGTTTATTTAGAAGATGGAGATGGTAAAAACACAGTATTTATCAATTTTAGGAACGATAAAAAAAGTGCTATAACTTCACATTGGTTTCCTACTATTTTTATGGGCTATGTAAATCACACTTTAATAGGGGAAACAATACCGAGAACATTTGCTAAATATGTAATGTTTGTTTCTACAATGGTTTTGAAGTGGAATTTGAACGGACACGCACCACTTCCAATAAGTGCGACAGTAGTTCAAACTGGTGGCGATAGATTGATAGGACTTTTTGAAACTCTTAATGACCTTAATAATGAATATAACCAAAGTCAAAAAGAAGAATTATACTTAAATAATAAGGTTGCTTATGTATATGGGGAAGATGGAGAGTATGGTTTTTATAAACTTGAATTAGACCAATCAAATTATGTTTGGACTAAAATTGATAACCCGTTAGACGCTTACAACATAGTTGATACTAAACAATATAACATTTTAGGGCTTACAATTCAAAAAGGCAACGCACCTACTGTTAAATCACAAATAACTATAAGTGATGAGTATATAAGATTTATGTTATCAACTCTTGCTGAAATTAAAGATAGTGTAATATTTGTGGAAAATGAATTAGGCGATAAAGACGGTGGTGCAGTAGGCAATACTGTTTGGGGGGAAATAAACTACTTATTATTTTGGGTAAATAAAATAATGACCGATAGTAGCAATATAAGTTATGACAACCAAGATAGTGGCTTAACGGCAACCAATATTCAAGACGCAATAGACGAATTAGAAAATATAATGTTTAAGAAAGACGGTTCAGTAAAAGCAACTGGCGATTTTGACTTAAATAATAAGGGTATTTATGATGTTAGCCAAATAAGCGTGGGGGAAATAAACGCACAAACACAAGGTGGGTTTATTGATGTAAATGATGAAATGCGATTTTATGACAAAACGATTGGGCGAGAAGGTGCAAGTGATTACGAATTTGTAGTAAAAAAACAATTAGATACTGAACTTTCCAAAAAATTAGATAAGTCGGGCGGAACAATGACTGGCGATTTAGATATGAATGGTAATGATATATCTTATGTTAAAGAGTTACAAGTTGAAAAAGTAACTACTGGTGGCGGTTACTCTATTGGAATTGAAGATGATATTGATATGCGAGATAATATTATTGAAAATGTTGATATTGTTAAGTTTGCTTATGGTTTACAAATTCAAAGGTCGGCCGATAAAAAAGAAATTCGTTTTTATGTCCCGAGAACAGGTGGTTATGGTTTAATTTTCAAGATAGTAGATGGCGAATTACGATTACACGATGGAGTAAAAATTACCAATTTAGCCGATGGAACACATATTAAAGACGCAGTAACAAAAGGACAATTAGACCTTAAAGCCGACCAATCAACAACATATACTAAAAATGAAGTCAATAATCTCATATCACAAATACCAAAGTTTAAGATAATTAAAGTAAGTGTTTTGCCAACTGAAAATATAGACTTAATGGCAATTTATGTTTTAGGTAATGCCGAATATATTTACATTGAAAACGAAACAAGATGGGAACCATTAGGGGTATTAGAAGTTGATTTGAATGATTATTATGATAAAACCGAAATCGCAAATCTTTTATTAGGCAAAGTTAATACAACAAGAACAATAAATGGTAAAGAACTTAAAAATGATATTGTATTAAATGCTATTGATATAGATATTGAAAATGGCGTGTTTGCTGATAAAACGGTGGAAGAAGCATTAGGAATTTTAAGTGTTACAACGAAAAATGTTCCACGAATGAATAAGCCCGTATTAGAAAATGAAATTGAAGTTGTTTTAACAAGCGGTGATGTTATTCATACTAATTTTGATATGACGGAAGATTGTTTAGAAAATGGCAGTTTATGGGTAGATGACGTATTAGCGATTGACAAAGGTGTTGCTAAAAACGGTTTTACGTGGGAAGAAAAGCAAGGTTATTATGAATTAAGTGGAGATGGTTATATCATAGCATTTGGCTTTGAAAACAACGAATACGGTTCAAAAGGCGACATTGTTGATTTGAACGAAAAAGGCGGAACATTGAAGTTTTTAGTAAACATTAGAACTTATGTAGATTATGGAATTAGTAATTTAGATTTAGGTGACAAAAATGTTCAAAGCGATTGGACACAAGAAGTGAACACCGCTGATGATTATATTAAAAATAAACCTGCTATTCCTACAAAGATAAGTGATTTAACAAATGATGCAGGATATATAACAGGATATACTGAAACCGATCCAATCTTTACAGCGTGGAATAAATCAACTGGTATTAGTATTACTAAATCACAAGTAAGTGATTTAATTGAAGCAACACAAGCACTATCTGGCTTAATGAGTGCAACAGACAAAAAAAGGCTTGACGCTTTACACGAACTTCTTGAAGAAGATACAGAAAACAATGTTGTAGATAGTATTAATGAAGTATTAGCAATATTTAATAATTATCCTGAGGGCGCTGATTTATTAACAGCATTAGCAGGGAAAGTAGATAAAGTAACAGATAAAGGTTTATCAACTAATGATTATACAACTACTGAAAAGAATAAACTTGCAGGTATTGCATCTGGTGCAGAGGTAAATGTTCAAAGCGATTGGGCTCAAACTGATGACACAAAAGATGATTATATTAAGGGCAAGCCAACAATACCAACTATACCAGACATTGAAGTAAGTAATGGTAATGTTGAAACTGGTAAGTATATAAGCCAAATAGTTGTAGACGATACTAACAAGCATAAACTTACTATCACGAAAGCAAAGTTACCAACGATTTCAACGGATATAACAACAGACGGTGAGGATGATACAAAAACTGCAAGTCCAAAGGCGGTTAAAACTTATGTAGATTATGGAATTAGTAATTTAGATTTAGGTGACAAAAATGTTCAAAGCGATTGGACACAAGAAGCGAACACCGCTGATGATTATATTAAAAATAAACCTGCTATTCCTACAAAGATAAGTGATTTAACAAATGATGCAGGATATATAACAGGATATACTGAAACCGATCCAATCTTTACAGCGTGGAATAAATCAACTGGTATTAGTATTACTAAATCACAAGTAAGTGATTTAATTGAAGCAACACAAGCACTATCTGGCTTAATGAGTGCAACAGACAAAAAAAGGCTTGACGCTTTACACGAACTTCTTGAAGAAGATACAGAAAACAATGTTGTAGATAGTATTAATGAAGTATTAGCAATATTTAATAATTATCCTGAGGGCGCTGATTTATTAACAGCATTAGCAGGGAAAGTAGATAAAGTAACAGATAAAGGTTTATCAACTAATGATTTAACTAACACTTTAAAAACAAATTATGACACTGCTTATACACATAGTCAAACAACCCATGCACCTAGTAACGCACAAAAGAATAGCGACATAACAAAAGCAGAGATTGAAGCAAAATTGACAGGCGAAATAACAAGTCATAGTCACGATAGCGACTATTACAAAAAAAGTGAAGCATACTCAAAAACAGAAATAGACACTATGATTGGCAATATTGCTAGTTTATTAGCTTTAATTTAAGGAGGAATAAAAATGGAATACATTTTTTATAAAGTAGGAATCGCTGAATATCAAAACCCAAGTTATGAGCCAGGCCCAGAGCTTACTTCTCAAGACGATCCAACTAGA
>Ga0209510_1002191_pt1 | contig 20509 bp, 10 predicted proteins | sample BiotimSIPDNA_FD_185749 | JGI IMG/M metagenome (GOLD analysis project Ga0209510, IMG submission 185749) | Anaerobic biogas reactor microbial communites from Washington, USA - Biogas_R1 time_0 SIP DNA (SPAdes) (version 2) | ecosystem: Engineered > Bioreactor > Anaerobic > Unclassified | place... | reverse complement strand
TCTTGGCGGCCAATACCGACAAGATGCGGGAAAAAGAAAGAGTATTTACGATTCGGGTAAATACTCTTTCTTTTTTGTTTTCTGCTCTTTAGCTTAATAAACCACGGTCACCAGGTCAATATTCATTTTAGCAACATCATAGAAAAATAATGTGCCGTACTTAACGACACATTCATTTCGGTATAGAATTGTGATATGGAATATTATTTTGACGTGTTTGGGTGTTTATGGGGAAATAGAAGTTGTTGCGCTACAGGGAAGTAGGAAAACCCAATGGCTATTATATATTTTTTCGGGCCAGGCGTTCGACCCGGCATAATTCATTATATATTTCTTCCCTGGTTAGATTATAAATTACCGCCAGCTGCTCCATAGACTTTGGCCCATCTTCATCAATTCCAAAGCGTAGTTTTAACAGGCGATGGTCTTCCGGTTCCAGGGACTCCAGAGCCTGCAATAATTGCTCTTCAGTAAAGGTTTTCATGGGTTGTTATCACCTCGATTAATGTGTATGATTTCTTAAATCCCTTTAACGGCAACTATTATCTACACACTGATCCTTAATAAAGCAGTTCAACGCATCTTTGGTTACTTGCCAGTCAGGTAAAAACTTATCCATATACCCTATAAAGGCTGGGGTATGATTTTTTTCAAGCAGGTGTACCAGTTCGTGAACCATAACATATTCAAGGCAATTGATTGGCGATTTGGCCAACTGAAGATTGATCCATATTCTCTTATCTTTTATATTGCAGCTTCCCCAGCGGGTCTTCATATTTTTAACACCCCATGAATTAGCTTTGACGCCTATAATAGGTTCCCATTTTTGCAGTAAAGACGGAATCCTATTTTTTAGTTCACTGCGATACCACTCATTAATTACCTTTTCTCGTTGCTTTTGAGTGCTTTTATCACGAACGGTCAATATCAGGTTGTTACCCTTTAACTCAACACTATTTGTCTTATTAGAGTATCTTAACTCCAATCTATATCTGCATCCCCATAAATAATGGCTTTCCCTGGAAACGTATTCATATTCCGCTAGCCTTGGCTGGTTTTCAATCTTTTCAATCTGTTTTTTAATCCATGCCATTTTAGATAATGCAAATTGCCTGATATGTTCATCGCTGGTATTTAGGGGAGCAGATATCCGCACCGTGCCCGTCGGCGGCAAAACTGAAAGGTTCATGTTTTTGATATTCTTCTTTATTACCTGTATTTCAATATTTGAGACTATCATTTTTATAATAACGTCTCCCGTTCGTACATGCCGTGGTTAATATCACAGCTATCATTAAAATGAATCTCCTGGCCGGTTATAGATATTGCTATTCATTACATAAATTGTATCCCAAATCTAAGAGAACGCTGATTTCTTCTTGGGTGAGTAACTCCAGATTAAAAATAATTTCGCTTCTTTCTTCTGTTGAGTGAGATTTATGATCATATTCAAAGCCTTGATAAACAACAACGTCATCATCGTTATAAATAAAAATTATAAATCCTTTATTAAACTCATCAAAAGCCGGATCATCCTTATGGTAACACCCAGCGATATAGTCGTCTAATGATGAATAATCCGACTCAAATCCCTCTTCTCTTAATTTACCGAAGAGTTCCATTGCTTCTTCAATTGTTTCGAAACATCCCATGTCCATATCGCCAACATACCAGTCCTCGAAATGCGTGGTACTCGTAACTTTGTACATGTTTCACCTCTAAAAGTATGTTCCACCCCATTCCGGAATACCGAAAAAACTGAGCATCTTTAATAAAGATCCGGGGCTGTTAACTGAAAAAGGAAGTGATTTAATGCCATTTGTTAATTGAAAATCATCCTCCTCTGGGTTTGCATCCTGAACTATCTCCCATATTACATTGGTCATTTCCTCAAGAGTAAACTCTTGAGGATTTTGAAAAGCTTTAATCCAACTGTCGTGTAAATATAGCTCATCTGAACCTGGGATTTCTGCCCGGATTTCATCAATAAATAAATGATTGTTATGATCAACCCCGTGTTTAATATGCGTAAAAAATATTGGTACCGATTCAATTGCGATTTTTTTAATACAGCGGCTGTTGTTATATCTCATGTTAATTTGATAATTCCAGTTGCATTGCACAGGAACAGCTATCTTTTCATTTATAGATTTGAATAAGTCAGCCTTGGTAAAGTTGCCAAAATTCACATTATCGAAATAATATGCCGCCCTATCGGCAACAAGCAATTGAATTTGGTCAAAAAATTCTTTGCTAATAAGTATTTTCCCTTCCTCTTCAATTAAACCAACACCGCAAATAGAGGCTAACCAAATTCTAATGCAATTGCCTGCTTGCTCTACACTAGTTACTATTCCTCTCATGTTATTGAACAAATCATCGTTCATAGCGGAAAACCATTTATTTATTTTGTCATATGTTTCAGACATAACTATACGGCTCCTTTCACCACTGGTAACAGTGTACATTTCTACCTTCTTTATGTGACATGTTATTCAGTAGAGCTTACTTCAAATTATCCAATTCTAACTTTAGTGTCTTTAATATCTCGTTATATCTAGTTTCTAACACTCTCTCATAATAATCAGCTTCATTTTCATCATCCTTCCGAGCAAAATTAGCCTCAAAAGGAACTGGAATACAGTGTCCATACAGCGACAGACTATTCACGTCAGACATATAATCCTGAGGTGCCCTATTCCAGATTAAACTGTTGGCCTTCGCTGATATATAAGTCCGATTTAACACACTATTTAAGGCATTAGATTTGTCTTTCCGAATTTCATCAGATGATTTTCCTATTGTGGTTGCACTAAATAAAGGAATGATATGGTGATCCTGGAGGCTAAGATCATACTGCTTTCCGTCGAATGTAAACTGTCTATTAGCAGCTATATCCCAGGGATTTAATCTTAGGTCAATACCGGGCAAGAAATCATAGGGTTGCTGACTTAATGCGTACTGTAAAATGGCACTGTATAATGCTCCGGAAATGCTATTGTCTGGATCTTTCATCATCAGAACAGGTTTCGAGGAATAACCTTGATAATCCATAAGTGATGAGTAAATGGATGCCAGAAAATCTTCACCCTGGACTGTCCATGCTGCCAATTGCTTAAAGTCATTTATAGTTCTGTCATTCTGGGCTTGGCGGTAGGCTCCTCCAAAGATACTGGTCCAGTACCAATATTCCAATCTATCTACCGCCTTTTTGTTAGTCCATATTTCGTCTTTACGTAGAAAATAAGCAATAGGAAGAATCATTAACTCATAGGGTGTATCCTGTAAATATACTATCCCACATCGGAATTGAAGAAAGGCAAATGCCCTCGCCAGAGCTTTAATAGTCGTTTGGGTATTGCTGTTTATTTCTTCAGGTTTTAAACCTAATATTTTTCCTTTCTTAATATGTTCAGTTTTTAGATTTTCTGGATTATCTGCACAGTAAGCAAGTATTGATAATAGATTAAGAAACTGGTATTTTAAGATTCCTGTTGGTTTGTTATCATCAATACATTTAAAACTCAGGGGATTCCATTTTGTAGGAATACCATTTCCATTAAGTCTATATGTTATTGAATCCGGCAGATCTATATTTAGAGAAATGAAATCCAGAATTCGCTGGGTTAGAGAAGGAAGACTACCATCATGGGCTGCTTTCGCTACAACTAAATCATATACATCAAGCGGAGTGCCTCCCTGGTTAATGTTTTCGAATATAGAGATTGCCCTTCCGATTTCATTAGCCTCCAGATTAATAACATGTTGTTCCTGTTCAAGCAGACTTTCCATGTACTTTTGAACATCAGCTACCCATTGAGTGCTTAATTTCAACCAAGCAATTTGTATTTTCTGGGTTTCGTTGTTATCTATCTGAGACTTGATCTCCGGTTCTACCCTCTCTAAAATTCTGCAAATGTCCTCTTTACCATCTGTGCAAAGGGCTTGGAGTTCATCTATTCTATGTTGTGCAATCTGCTCTAACACTCTCTCATGGAGATATTTCCCGCTTGAGTTGCTAGAAGTATATAAAGTATATAAGGGCAAAAGACCTCCTTCGTTGTATGCATTTATCGCAATATCAAGTCCTAACGAATTAGGAGATAAAGGCTGTCCATCTTTTTCCGGATTGTAAGCAGGATGATACCATTTGTCCAGATTCGTAGTCTTATAAATTGCTTTAAACTCTAGGAGCTCAAGGATTTGTGGAGGTTCCCGATACGACCAATCAGGAAAGCAAAGATTCTTCCAACCAAATATATCCTCCTCATTTTCACCCGGAATCACCCTAATAAACCACCTATAACGCAATTGCGAATATGTATCCTTGAATTGTGTTTTCCAACCTTCTTCAGACTGGTACAAATCGTCAAAAACAGCCTTTAAGGCTGATAGCCTTTGTTGCCCATCCAAGAGATATAAGCACTCCTCTTTCGGGACTATTTCTCGAGTTGGGAAACAAATTTTCCTCGATTTAAAATCGTCATCATTCCCTTCTAGTACGAGAAAACTGCCAATCGGTAATTTAAGCATGAAAGAACTGAGCAACCTTTTAATTCTATCCGTTTTCCAAACAAAATCCCTCTGAAAATCTGGTAGAACCATCTTATCATTATCACATTGTTCAAAGAATTTTCTTATACTCACTCAATATATCCCCTCTCCCCTAAAACCAACTTTAAGCAATGCTATTAATATATGCCCTAATATCAGTTTCGATTTGCTCAATAAATGCTTTTTTGTTCTGATCGGACATTCCTTGGAACTTCGCCAACAATCCATCAACCTCTAACTCATCAATTCTCATTTCACATGCGGATATTACCTTTCTCACTTCGTTAACTTGATCAGCAGAAAGCAGTTTTGGCCGCTTTTGAAGACTAGAGATAGTCTGCAAAGCTTTAGACGCATCAAATGTTTTAATACTGTTTAACGGGGGAACATGATTTTCCATCCATATGGCTGCTAAACCACTTCTCTTTGCCTGGAGTGATTCGCAGATACTAGCATAGATCACCTCGCTATCCAGAGGGGGATCATCGCCATCAAAATACATTCTGGTCTCCTGTTCACACTGTTGCAATAACCTTTGAAACTGTTGATCATCTAGTTCAGAGTCATCCAATACGATGAAGTGTTTTTCCAATAAATCAAGCTGCTTTTGGACTAGAATTAAGTCTTCGTTATCCTTATCATTTTCGAAGATCTTGATCAGCAATGTGACCTCCTGTTTCCAACCGGAGATTTCGCCCAAATTGCTTATTTCTTCAATATCGTAAATTTTAACAAGGCGTTCTTTATTTCGCTCTACCTGATCCAAGCAAGTCTTCTGGAAAAGGGCAAGCATTCTTTTAGCATCGTTAACATCACGTTCAACAACAACTATTTTCATACGTGCGTCCCCAAGCCCTCTTGCAAATACCTGCACCTGCTCCAGCCAGCTGTTTAAGGTTTCCATTGTGGTAGAATCATTAATAATACTATTATCAACCATTTGTTTAATATTGGAGGTCGTCTGCTTAAGTTCCTCAATAAGCCTGACATTACTTTCTATCTTTTCCACATGGTCAGCTAACAATTTCTGTTCCTCATCCAGGCCTAAACTGGTCAAATTACGCCCTACAGAATACATCTGGCGTTTGAAGTCACTCAAGTTTTCAATACCACGAACTGTCTGGCGGGTATACCAATTAGGAAACATTTGCTGTGTTTTTAGTCGTGCACTTGCAAGGTTTTCCTGAACGGTTTGAATTTGAGCCGAGGTCCATTTAGTGTTTTCCATCTCCATCGAAGATAGTTGCTCTTTGAGTATAAAGGCTCCCCAGGCCAAGAGATTTAGCTTACTTTTTTCACTACCCGCATGTATTTTATTAACAGCATCATCCAATGTATTTTCATAATCATTTATCTTAGCCTGAGCCACCCTGGCTCTATTAGCTAAGTTATCGTATTTATAGTAGAGAGGTTGGGGTATTGGAATTGTGTTTTGCATTTTAAGGGCTCTGTTATGGAAGGTAATTTTCCCGCTGTAAGTTTCCTCAGTATCCCAGTCTTCCAACAGCCTTTCCCACTCTGAAATCGTTTCTTGTGATACGACTACTACATCCGTTTTATCGAGCATTACCAGATTCAGAAAATTGCCCTGCAAGGCATCAGGAAGCCAGGCTTCTACCGATATCAATTGTTGGTTTCGTATCATATTTAGATTATTTCGCCGTTTTCCAATGAAAAGGGCCAGGACTAATCCGGCTGAAGCAATATTAAATCCATAGGGCGGAGAACAAAGTAGACGCATGGCATAACCAAGGTTTAATGGGCCCGAATCATCTTCAGCAGGCTGCAAAAGACCTTCAAGTAATTCTATTATCTTGCGAAGCGATTCATCACGCGGTTTTAGTCTCAAGGAACCATCATTATCGAATACCCCCCAGGCGTTGTCTAGAACCTTTTCCCCACGGTTCTTTTGCTGAGCCGCCTGTGTCATAAGCCAGTTACGATCCAAGAAGCCCAGAAAGAATTGTCTGGTAAAAGTCTGACAATCTTTAGCCGCATTTCCCCGTGCAGTGCTAAATCCATCAAAGGGAAAAGGTGTTCTCTCATAATAGATAACGTCAAACACCTGATAAAGCATGTTAGACAGGCGGGTAGGTTGTATGGGTTTAGCTGTTGCAACCAGTACATATCGTTCCCTCTCTAGTTTAGAAACATGGTTTTCCATATCAAGTTTGAGGCTGTTGCTTTTATCCATGATAAAGTTATGGAACTTGGCCTTTTCCTCATCACTCATTTGTTCCTCTAGAACCCAATGTTCAGCTACACGTTGCCCCAGGTAGCCATCAGCATCGTGCAACAATATTACAACTATAGGAGCACCTATCTCCCAGTCAACATTGTTTTCGCCAAGGCTGTCTTGGAGCAATCCGGCTACCATGTCTTTGATATTATCTAACTTACTTTCAGGTCCTACATAACAATAAATCAGATACCCCCTGGGTTGATCGATTTCTCTTGCCTCCAACCACATCTTTACGGCGTAGTCGATCTGTAGTTTTATCATGGAAACATTTGAGAATTGGATTTTATAATCCCATTCGCGGGTAGCAATATTGTTTTTAGTTCCGAAATCAGTGTTGTAAAGGTCTTGTCCACTCCACTTACGGTAATTCTGAGCAAAAATGCTAGCCCGTTGATCAGAATCAACCAAGGCGGCTTTTCGTTCTAAGTGATCCAAAAATGTTCTTCGTGGTACAGCTTCGCCAACGATCTCATACTGGCGCAACTGATCGTTCCACTCAAGTACTCCATATTCCCTTTCCAATGATCCGATTGCTGCAGTTATGAGTTCAATATCAAGGCCACTAAACTGCCTGAGCAACTCCAAATAATCAGTTTTCGACTCTACTTTTACACCTATTTTAGTGGATAGCAGCACTGCTTTAAGCGCTAGTTTTTCTTCGGTCCTAAGCTGATACTCATATTTAGCTACAACAGTTTCGTAGGCGTTGGCCGTAGCACCTTGTTGACCATATCGTTCCGCTGCTAAGAATTCCCCGATCAACGATTCATTGCAAAAGTCAATTGGCACTAACATATTGCCTGGTTCAATAGTCCCTTTACTGAAATCGCTATAGACTTCTGCAAGAAGAGAAAGTGCTGACCGTTGTTGCAATGATTTACCAGCAGAACTCAGTTTATATAGAATCCAGGTTGAAATGGGATGCAAAGGCCAGCATCCCTCAACCACGATTTTTCTAAACCTGTCTTTTCCCATCCACAAGGAATAGTTGCCAAGGTCGGGGAACCAGGCTTGCATGTTCTTCTGGATATCATCTATCCCCTGAATGGCAGTCAGCTGTTCCTCCAACCTGGCCTGATCCCGTTTCTCAAGTAGGTTAGCGATTAGGGTTTCCAGGTTAGTGGATAATCTTACTTTTTTAACTGCATCATATCTGGTAACATAACGATTCAAATCATCGCGGAGCTCTGGAGCTATCCTGGATATATATGCTTTTAGCTCGTACTGGATGAATCCTAATAAAAAGACCCCATCTCCATTAGCCTGAACACACTCAAACAATTGCTGCAGAGCACCCGAACCAGCAACGTGAGGTTTTTGTACCGAAAATTCTAAATACCTGCCGAATTCATCAAAAATGATCAATATACCCGCAAATGCTTTGTTTGGGCCACAATACGTTTCTTTAGTGACCCGTATGAAATCGTGTAAGGATTCTTGACCTACAGCATGTATTGGCGATCCCATTTTCTGCTCATATATTAAGCTCACCCGGTGGAATGTATCCTCATCCTGGCCTTTTAGAGATTCGATTATGTTCTCAAAACTGTTCTCCATGCCAAATTGTTTCTGATAATCGCTTTTTAATGTTTCATAAAATGACTCGGTAAAGACCTGAGCAGTTCGGAAACGCGGGCGCAGGTTTTCCAAAACAGACGTATCATGCCCTTCCTGGTTTAGAACTCTTAAAACCTGGCGTATTATTTCACTATTGAGATCAAAGTCTTGCATTCCATTAAGGGCTACAACCAGGAACGGTTGTGATTTTTTAAAAAGACCTTGTGCTTCTCGACCAATGGTAGCGTCAGCCATGCTCAGATTTTGCAATATTTCTTTTGAAACTGCTGATTTAGGCTGGGAACACAGGCAGGCTAGTGTAACACCCAGGTGAGATTTTCCAGTTCCGTAACCGGCAATAGCTAATTCAAAAGGCTCGTCCGTAGAATCCCCATAAATCCGTCGTAGAATATCCAGGGTGAAACTGGCGGTGTCTACCAAACGGTGGCTTCCATCGTAGTCATTTTCGTTGACACCATGGTAATCAGGTCCATGAAAAACATAGTGTTTGGCTGCTTTTTCCGCTTGGGGCAAATCATGCTCCAGCCAACCAATCTGAACAGCTCCATTAAACAAAAGGTCATCCCTTAATGAAACTATATCAGCGAACTTCATTTTAACCCCCCCGATTTATAGATCATCCCAAATATGTGACCATATTTCCTCCGCTTTACTTAGTTTTTCAATAATCCAGGGCTGCATTTGACGGTCGATAGATATGTATCCTTTTCTCTCTATTAACAAACATACTGCCTCAAATTCGGCCTCGTTCCACAAACATATATCCAACCAACCGGTTTCCTTCTGTAAATCCATAAGTGTAACCTGATCTTGATTCGGAAAATATAATTCTATTAAATCTAATAAAAAAGCTGTATAAGGCAAGGCATATAAGTCTAATAATGGTGCCTTTTTTCTGACTACTGTCTCCCCGGTTAGTTCAATAGCCCGGGTCCTCGCCAATGCAGTATCTTCAAGATAGCTTCGAAGCAAAGGCCCAGTCCTCTCTTTACCCGGACCGCTGATTCCTACCAGATAATCCTCTAATTGCTGTGTATCAAAGCTGCCACCTAATATATTTCTACCCTTACTAAAAACAGCATTCCATGCCAAAGCCCCGATGTCTGACCGACAGAGGTTCATATGCGCTATCCATTGAGTTAACTCTTCACCCAGAAATTTATCTTCTGTAAAAACTGCCCTGCCAAAACTGGTTAATCGGGGCACCTTCGTACCTTTCTCATTACCTGGATGTACTTCTATCAAACCCATTCCGCGGGCGTAATCGATAATAGCCGGCACTTTTCCGTTACTCTGTCCCATGGGAATACCTGTATCGCCAGATATCTCCTGCAAAGTACCCGCTTTACCCAACGCAGCATAATCTAATAAGGCAGCAATAAAATGCCTTTCCGGGATAAAGGTCTTATGAAAATTTATTGGTAGCACATTTTCACCTCCTAACTTTCAACTCTGTTTTCAATCTCACTGACCTTGACCTTGAACCATTTATTGGGCTCCAGAGTTCCGGTTCTCTCATTCAGGGCAAATCCGAGTGAGTAACATTCCCCCCTTTTCAACGAGGCTAGCCGTGCCACCCAGTCATCGCTTTTTTCTCCCGTTGCATCAGCCAAAATACCGGCATATGACCTAATTTCAGTATCAGCAGGTTTGAAGAACAGTTTATGACTTGCCTGGAATAGCCTATCCCTCTCATCCTTCCCCAGGTTACTAAGAGTCTGGGTTGCAAGCACCAATGAAATCCCAAACTTCCGGCCTTCAGTCAAAAACTGTCCTAGCGGACTTTCCAACCTATGATCCAGGTTCTGAATTTCATCTAAAACTACTACTTTAGGTTTATCTTTGTCGCCTTGCGCTCGGTAGTATCTGTAAAGATCGATAAGGGAAAACTCCGTTATAAGGCGGGCAAACTCCTTCATGAAACCGGCTAATTGTATAATGTGACAGCGGGAATTATTATCAGAAAACAAACGTTCCCAACTTTCCGGATCTTCTACTCCAAAGGGCCTGGTATCAACAAAAGGTCGTATTTTAGTTATTGCGCTGGCTGCTGATGATCCGGTCGGCCCACCGCTATTACTGATTATTTCCAGGTGCTGCATCAAAGCCGCCAGGTTAAATTTATCTCCCGACTCATCGACCCCATCCCGAATTGCTGTATACAGCGCGGATTTTTGCTGATCTCCTAATTGGTATATTTCCGCAAATACACCGCTTACTCTCTGAGCAGTGGTAGCCGGATCTTCTGGCAATTCGAATCCTTCTATTACATCACACTGTTGTCTAAATGGATTGATCGGCAGAGGTTCCCGGCGTACGATATGCTGTTGTGGTTTCAGAACTTCCTTAACTACTGTTTCTAATTGGTTTGTCGTAAATCCATTGGTATAATCCACAATCAAGCTATTCTGCTTGTACTTGGATAACTCATATATTATTGCTTGAACAGTGTAAGTCTTTCCGGTACCTGATGCCCCGAAAATCAGTAGATGCCTATTAGGAAGATCCTTGTGGCCAAACTCCCAATAAATATCTCGATTAGTATTAATCGCTCTTCCCAGCATGATCCTATCCGGAATCCCTGGCCTTTTTTCACCACCTAAACTAGCACCTGACTCTACCTCAGCTCCAGCAGATGGTTGAACAGTATCATCTTGATCAGAATCAACTTCCGAACCATTTTGCACTATATCTGTTTCATCATCATCTTCACCGTTTTCTACTAATACTGTAGGGGGTGTAAACTCATAGTTAATTCGCTTATTACTAACAAAAATGTCTCCTGCCTGGTTATCGAGACAAGCTCGTTGTAAGAAGTCTCGCCCGAGTTGGGCAACACAAATATCTAATAACTGATCCTCAAGACTATACTCCCAGTCAGATCTGGATAGGCATTGATCATTATCGAGATCAGTCCAAATCGCAACTACTGCCGCTTGCCAGGTAATATTAAAACAGCCCTCACTTAATCGTTCCAGAGCCAGCAGCGCATCTTTGTACTGAGGCAGATTCGTCTCACCTTTACTGGCAACTAATCGGTGTAATTGCATCCACCAATAGCGTTGATTAGGAGGATCAAAAATGCCGACTGGGCCCTCGCCCTGTCTAGGTTTGAATTTCCAAATCAATTGGCTCAAGCCGTTTTCTATTTGTTCACGGGCTTTCTGTAAATACCCCTCCGATTGCTGCGCAAGTTTGCATTCAATCAATTGAGCTTCAATATTGAAATAGCCGTTTACTATGGAAGATTTTATTCTTAACAAATCAGGTCGCCTATTATCATAAGGATCATCAAACCAGTGAACGAAAGCATCTAAAGAAAAAATCTCATCACAAAAAACATTGGTATCCCTGGGTAGCAGTTTTCGCACTAACGCATTCGCGATAAACTCCCTGACAAACTTAATTGGTCCCGTTGCTTTAATTATAGATAATCCAGCAATATGCAGCGTTTCTCGAAGCAAACTATCAGCAATTGCATCCGCTTTAATTTGCTCCAGGGGCGCAAAAAGGGATCCTATATAGGAACTTATTTTCTTACCAATGTCCAGCATAGAAAACTGCTCAGTTGAAACCGTAAAATTATTTTCGCCATGAGCACCTACGCCAGAGCCAAAACCGACAATCTCTCTTTTTACTTGTCCTTCATCGTTTCTGTTAAGCAACAATTGTTCATCAACGGAAGGATCTATGCATACCACCCAACTGCTATGAGCATGGGCCTCATCAACTATTTCGGTCCAGGGATAAAAATCGCTATAACTTATCACCACATGCCGGTCCTGCGGATCAGCGTGTTTGTTTTTCAGCCGGACCATAACCTCAGTATAGGCTGACCCCAATTGGAAACGTTGATTACTTAGCACTCTTTCTCGTTTATAATCCTGGCCTCCGCCGCTCTTTTTGCAACAAACTTTTTCAAGCACTGGAAAACGGCGGTAGTCTTCTATGCATAATTCGTCCCCAACCGGTTCAAATTTGCTTCCCATTAAATCCACAAAGTCGGTAAAAAACATGATATCCATCTCTGTTTGATTTATTAATCGTTTGAACTGTTCCGCATTATTGGCCCGCGAAACAACTCGATAGGCTATAGATATACGACAATTACTGTAGTGCTTCATACTAGTAGATAGTTCAGCCTGCTGCCACCTGTCCTTCCAGGCATTTAACCAGCGCATCACCGCAGTATCATCCTTACTATCGGAGAAAATATTAATACGTAGAGCAAACGGCTCTTCCCGTTGTGTCAATAGAGTAGCCAGGTGACTATCAATACCTGCAATAATTGGTTGAATTTCCAACCCGCAGTAAGCTCCGATGGTCAAACCATCGTGGGCGAAAGGATGAAGAGCCTGGTAATCATTGAGTATTTGTTTAATTAACGAAGATGCCTGCGTTTCACGGAATAATTCTTCGTCAGCAACATCATCCTCTTCATCATCATATTCAAATAGGAGTCGTGAATTTAGAAACGAACTAACTCCCTCAGCCGCACCAATTAAGTGAATATAGCCAAAGCTTTGCACATTAGTATTCAAGGTCTGATTATAATCGGCAAGAGTTCCTAATACGGGCCATTGCATAGTTGATAAATCAGTTACTCTATACCAATATTTCTCCGAGAACAGCTTCTCATTGGGAGCCCGCAAGGCAATGTCGGCATAAAAACAGAAGCTATCGCAAAGGAAACTGTATTGATGTCTCATCATTTCCAACAGCACTGGATGTAATGGGGTTACTATTGCCGCATCCATGTATTCTTCCCAGGGCCACTGCTTGGATGAATACTTATCAATGCTTACCACCATAAACGTCTTCCACAACAAAGGGCCAGCTACACTCCGGCTGCTGTTAGTAATGAAGTTCTTATAGGCCTCATAAATAAACTGATTTAAAGCCAAACAGCTACTATTCAGCGCAGTAAAAAAACCCTGGCTATTTATTTCGGTCAGGAAGTTTTGATAAGCATAAGAAATTTTATCTAGAAACGCTTTTAATATCTCCTCGCTGCCAAGCCCTTCCACATTCAGCAGATCAATGACTTCACATTTTTTTTGGAACGCATTTTGGAGCAGTCGAGTACACTCTTCCTCATCACGCGCCATGAAAACTTCAGATATATAGGGCACCGCAAAAGCAGGAAGTGAATTTCCACCTGCTAAATAATGATCCCTTGCCAAGTTAAAGATATCTATCATGAAACGAGTCTGATGATTTTCAGGTAACATCCATATGAACTCTCTCTTAAATGGATCTGACTCCCCATAGTTGATTATTATTTCAAATTTAAGATTAGGCTCTCCCGTCCGAATCTTAAGATATTCCAAACAATCATTATGGCTCGTGGGAGACAATTGCCATTCAAAGGTTATTGGCGACCAATTATCCCCCATATCTTCACTATCTTGCCGAGGTATACGAATGGAACTAGATAAATACTCATCCAGGCCGCCTAATGCCTTAAGCAGAAATTCCTTAGCCATTTCATGTTCTTCTTCATTCTCACCAGCATCAAAATCATGTTTGAAAAGGATGCTGCGGATGGAGATTTTTTTAATATTCTCTAGCAGATATATACTTTGTTGCTTAGTTTCTTTACGCAAATCCCCCAATGCTAACCAAAGCGCATGTAAAAACACCTCCGGTGCTACCCCTTTTACTTTCCGGGCCTTCGGGGTAGGGGGTGGCGCAGGGTCGTCTTTTTTAGGTTTGTATCCTAACACTTTTTCATATAGATATATAAAATCAACAGAATACAACCTCAGGCGCGATTCTTCAGAACGATTAGCAACATAATCCTCCAATGTATCTAAAAACTCCTCAACCGTATCAAATCCACCTAATTGTTCGGCATCGGGGTCGGAACGGTTAGAGTCAATCCGGTATTTATATAGTCGTTTTACGATCTTATCCCGTTCAGTAGCATTTAGAAAAGTACTGTAATTAAAAAACTGCAGGGCAGCTGACTGGTAAACCGAAAAACTCCTGCGGGTCTTTTTACTCTCCAAACCAGTCATTTTGGGTAGGGCAAACGGTTTTAAATCCTCCAATATTATGCGATATGCTTCAACCCCGCTGCTTACACCGGAAAAATTATGATTTTGCAGATACTTACTAATCGAGAGCAGATCAGCTAAACCAAAGTTATATAACGAGGAAAACAGATCATCCATAGCTTTAATATAAGAGGAATGGTCGTCAAGATTGATCCAATCCTTCAGACTAAGTTCAATCCAGGGTTTAAAGGATTTTCTAAGGCATATTTCCCAGATAGAAGCCTGGTCCATATGGAAGAAATCCCCAAGACCTCCCTTATCATCTATATCATCATATCCAGCCAATACTGTAATTAAGGTATCTATTTCCGAAGGCTTGATTTCGTTACGTAAAACGGTCAGATTATTATCCTGGTTGTACCATTCTTTTTGGCAAATAAGGTTAAAACCAGATTGTTCTTTTAAATCACTGCTATCCTGCCAGCGTTGTCCCAATCGATAAGCAATCCCATAAATAAACTTAATCTTCCTGTCTACCACACTACTAATCGACTTATCAAGCATATTACCAATGTCCACTAATACATATGCTGGATATGAGGGAAGGATAAATTTGAAAGTTCCCGGTTTTTCACTTTCAGCAACAATATAGTCTGATATGGTTTGAGCCAAGTAATGCATATTTCTATCTCCTTATAGAATCATTAACTAGCGTCAAAAGGATTTCTTACCACTGACCAGGCATCCGACAGTTCAGTTAGAAATCCTCCCGCTCGCAGCATTTCTGCCAGCCAGGATCGTTTATTTTCCTGCATAGCATTATTGGCTGGCAATTCGCTCCACTGCATAGCATTTGCTAGTTGGATTCCTTCAATAGCAAGGCCATAATGCAGATACATACGATGTAGAAAATCCTGGTAAGTAACCCTCTCGCCGGGTTTCAATAATGCTATCACCAAATAACGCATCAGTTTATCAGTCATGATAAAATGAGCTCCGCGACCGGTATAGGGGACAATTATACCCAGTTTCTTCCCCAGTGATAATAGAAGCTTAAAGCCATATTTGGTATCTGCTTCTTTGTAGAGAGCTTGTTTAGTTTTTCGGGGATTCATTCCGGCATTGGCTTGTAGTTCGTCTTCCCGCAGGGCCTTTTGTATAATACCCTGGATATACTGCAAACTGCGTTGTGAGGTTTGCCGCTGCTGAATTGATGAGCCGGCTGATGATAGTATCCATTCGTAACCAAGCGGTGTTTTACTGACTGTTTCGCTGCCTCCATAACGAATGCTCTGGGCACAAATAGTACGTAAAACCTGCATAACACATCCGGTCATAAGCAGATCAAGTCTTTCTATTGGGTCCAGTATTGCCGTAAATAATCGTTTCAATTCTACTGCAAAAAGATAGCCCTCTGGCCATGATTCTTCCGGACACCATCCACCTTCCAACCAATACTTATTGTTGTTAGTCTTTTCATGAGTAGTACCATCCAAGGCTTCCAGGAAATCAACTAATTGATCCAGGGGTGATGTATATGTGCCTTTTAAAGTTTGGAAACCGCTAATAATTTGACTATGTAGCTCTTCTAAATCTCTCTCTTCACCTGTAAACTCGAATTTATCTGCCCATAATTGACGGGTGTCTTCATCCATGCGAAAGACATTACAGAGCTGCAGATAGAGTACTTCCCCTCCTCGGGCCATGAAATTTCTTTTTGTTCTACTAAAATATTTTGCGAAATTCTCTAAGGCATAATACCAAGTCGCCGGTTTTGTTGAGGGGGCATTAGCCTTGGTTTCGTTCCAAATAGTCTCCTGGGTGAGCAATCTGGGTGAAATAGGATAAAAAGTCTGCGCACACCAGGTCCGGTTGAAGCCAGCACCCTGAAAACCCTGTAAAAAGTCATCTAAATAGGCCAATACCTGGTCGGTACTGCCGCGGTTGAAGGTCATGCTGTTCTCTAGTTTTTTAATCAGGTGGCGATAATGTTGCTCATGTACTTCATGTTTCCCATCAATCCGGGATACCCCGAAAAACGCGAAAAGTTTTAGGTTTAATTTGATGGGCGGCTTATATTTTAGTGGTTGATTGGAAGGCCACACCTGCAGACTCTCAAGTGACGGTAGGGTATCCCACGTCGTTTCTGATCCTATTTCTTTTTCAGAAAATGCAACTGCCAGGAACTCGGCAGTATATTCGAGAATCGTCTGCTCGGAGATTAAGCGATTACCGAACAAACGAATGGCAGGATTATAATCCTCAGAAGTATCAATATAAGGAAATGGATTTGGTAAGGTCACATTATCACCTCCAAGTTATCGTTATCAATTTTGATGCTTATAATTTCAAAACTACGGCTGCCGGCTATACTTAACAGCTCCATATGATCGTCTCCAGGTATATTATTTAAATTCTCCAACAACTTTATTTTGAATCTTTGCAAGCGATCCATGTAAAACACGGACAATTCTTCGGCAACTTCTCCCCGGTATCGTCGGGCGACATAATCCAGGAAGGGAAGGTCCAATTCTAATTCTGCCTTATCAACTTGATAACGCATGGTTAAGATTCGGTGTTTTATTTCCCCGGTATCATATATGTTTTTCATGCCCAGAGAAAAATCTTCGGAGTGGGCCTTACCTAATATCATCTGGGTAGTACTATACCCCGGAGGTTTCAGGGTTATATATAGATCCCGGGACCGATACTCATCCTCCAGCAGCCTTACGCCTGCAAAACACTCCTGTAACACTTGTAACAAAAAGCGCAGGTGCCTATCTTCCTGGGATCGGGTGAATGGTTTGTTTTCTTCCACATGTTTTAGATAGGTTAGCAACATTGGCGACTGAAGAAATTCTGATAAGTACTGATTAACGCCTTGGTCATGGGGTAAAAGTAAGAAGTAGAGCAGGCGTCTCACTTGTATTCTCGTCTTATTTGTACTGTTCTCGCTGCTACCACGAATATGTTTCAGAACCTTTATTATGTTTTCTGGAAATTGCATTTCCCCAGTTTGTTTTTTCCATATGGATCTTTCCATGAAAGGATCCAAATATATTCCCAGTTCTGCTTCACGAATTTTTCGAACCGGTAATAGTTGCATGGCTTCCGGAATCTCATCCTTGCCATCATCTCCGAAAAAGCGGTTGAAAAAAAGATACCTGGTATATTGTTCTTCCATCGCGATCTTAGACATTGCCATAACGTCTTCACAGTTTAATCCAGATGTAATGATGTAAGCTAGATGACCGGTCATCTGACGCATTGTCAGCCGATTACCATACTCATACAGCCGCCGGTATGCCAGACCGATGCGTTCCAGAACCAACTCAATGTTCTCCTGTAATAGGTTGACATTAATATGGATAGGGCAGTCTTTTGATTTGGAGCATGAACTACATTTCTGCCAATTCTCACCTTCTAGCATTCTTTCTCCAACTGATAAGGCTGCTGATATACTATTGATCCGGCCAATGTTTACTATCAGGAATTTTCCACCACCTACCAGCAATGGGTGATCTGCCTCCAATGCCGTAAGCAGCTGACTTTTTTCGATACCTTTGCCCCGTTGTACCTTACTTAGATTTTCTATCAAGGTACCTGTATTTGATACAATCAGATATGATTTTTCCGGATGCTCCATGGCCTCACTAAAGATTTCTGTTCTTTGCTCCTCGGGCAATTCGCTCAGGTCTTTGATCATTATCAAATCCGAGGATTCTTCCCGGGCTAGCAAGGGTTTATACTCCCCAAAATGACGTCTATATACCTCAGCTGCAATAGTAGTTTTGCCGTCACCAGCATTACCAGTTAATATTACATGTTTCTTTTCGTTAAATAGCTGCCGGTAAATAAATTGTGAGGCTGGGTGTTCTACGCGGATGCTCGGAAAGAATATATTCCCAATTTGGGCTTCCGCAGTAGCATTTTCGTTTCCGGCTGAAGTATTGGAAAGAGAGTTAAGATATAGAACAAACGGATTCTGGTCAGCGGCATCGGAAAGCGGTATTTCGACGGTTTCGGGTAGCTCATGCGCGGTAATTTGTGTATCTGGCGTATCTGGTATATCTGGTTTCTCTACTTCCCTTATCCCACTGAAGGCCTCAATCATATCTTCCACCTTCAGAAAGCGATTCTCCCGCTCTAGTGTAATGGCCTTCATTAGACATTCCTGTAAATTTATCGGCACTCTCGCCAGGCAGTCGGGACTGAAGCAGGGCTTTTCTCCAATTGTCATTTGATCGTAAGGTCTCTGTCCACAAAGCCATTCCCATAGAGTTATTCCTAGCGCAAATAGATCTCCATCTTCGGAAAACTTCATATCGGCTCCGCTCAAGCTATCGGGAGGAATATAAGCCAGGGTACCCTGAAAAACATCTACCCTGGGTGGTCCTGCTATTCCGAAGTCGATTATAACGGCTTTTTCGTCTTTGGTAATAATGATATTATCTGGCTTAATATCATTATGTAGGATTGTCTTTATCTGACCTGTTTCATCTATATGATTATGGAAGGCCTGTATGCCCTGAAGTAAACACATAGCAATATTACGGAAGGTCTCTTCATCGGGTACCCTTTGTTGTTTAATCCAAGAACGCATAGACTCACCTTGAACATAGTCCAGTATCAGAAAATATCTATCGTCTTTCCAGTGTCCAATGGTATTATTGCATCCTACTACATAGGCCGATTTAACCGCTGCAGTATTGTCCCCTTCCCTAAATATCCGTTCACGCTCGATATCTCGGTTAAACAGCTTAAGGGCGACCGTCTCCAAACGTCCATTTCTGGCTTTGTAGATCTGCGCTTCCCTTCCCTCTCCAATAAATTCTATAATCTCGTATATATCATAGGTATCACCAGGTTTAAGATAAGCGTTTAAAGTGGTTGCTTCTGGTCTTTCCATGTTAGTTTCATCCCCGGAGAATGCATCCGAAATCCGTTTAACATCCTTGAGCCTTTTACACCAGTCTGCTTGAACCAGAGAATTAATAACCTCGATCGTTTTAGTTGGTATATGTTTTTCTCTTAATTTAGCTAAATCTAGCTCACTCAGCCTGCCACCATCAGCTACAAACTGTCTAACCTTCTTAAATGGCCTGAAACCCGTAAAAAGTTCATAGGCAATTATACCTAGCGCGAAAAAGTCTGTAGATTCATCAATATCTTGTCCCAGCAGTACTTCCGGAGCTATGTAGCCATCATCGGTAAGGGATTCTATATCTTCGATTACGGTAATATGATTTTCATCCGTTTGATAAGCTAAATCAAAATTCATTAGCTTGGGGACACCATTATATAGAAGTATATTTTCGGGGTTAACCGCACGATGAATGATACTATTCTGATGAGCTGCAATTAGTCCCTGGGCAATGCCATAGCATATGTCGTTAATCTCATCGGTATCTAATTCCCCTTTATTGATGCTAATATAGTCTCTTAACGTTCCGGTGTCTGACCAGTCCGAACCTTCAATAATATCGCCTTCATCGTTGGGGACCAACCATACTTTGAGTATGTTGAAATGCTCTTGTAATTGAGATACTGCATCAAGTGTATTATAGGCTTTCCGTATAAATCTCTCCCGCTCAAGTCCTGTCAACGTATCGGGAATCCGAAAAATTCTAAAACGGTTTAATCCTCTAGCTACCGGACCAATGGGTCTGGCCAAAAGCTCAATACTTTCGGGACGCTGAACAAGATATTCCACTGTTTCGTATCCAGATATTGTGTATTTCCTGCCTGGTCTAGGTTGATTTAGGCCCTGTAAATAATCAGCTATATTTTGAATCTGATTATTATTAAGAGTGTGTCTTTTAGTATCATCACATTTCTTAATATAGGTCAAAAAATCCCCAATAGACGAAAATGTTAAATCTTGTTTTTCTAATTTGATTGCACTTGATGGAGAATTGGCTCCTTCTACTTCTGCCTCAGAATTTGTCAATACTACTATTGATTCAATCCACACATTGGGGTAGGTTCTAAATTGATGCTGATAAATGCTGTTACAGCCAACCTAAACCGTCCAAAAGCTGACGGTATTGCCTGACCGAGAATTGCCGGATATAATGACCATATCTTAGGGAAAGGAAAAGACGCCTCTGTTAAATGTGCTAATGCAGCAACAAAA
>Ga0209510_1002190_pt1 | contig 20509 bp, 16 predicted proteins | sample BiotimSIPDNA_FD_185749 | JGI IMG/M metagenome (GOLD analysis project Ga0209510, IMG submission 185749) | Anaerobic biogas reactor microbial communites from Washington, USA - Biogas_R1 time_0 SIP DNA (SPAdes) (version 2) | ecosystem: Engineered > Bioreactor > Anaerobic > Unclassified | place... | reverse complement strand
CGTCTGGCCGCATTAATACAAAAGCCGGAGCATGGCCCTACTGCCATGCCCGCCCAAACAGTTTTGGAAATGGCCACCCTGGGAGGAGCACAAGCCATGGGTCTATCTCATGAGACAGGCTCTCTGGAAGTCGGTAAAAAAGCCGATCTGGCCATGATCAGCCGAGAAGGATTTCACACCTCTCCACATCAAGACACGGGAATATATGGCCAGTTAGTCTATCAGGCCCGGGCCGGCGATGTTCGCTTAACCATGGTCAACGGTCAAATCGTATATGAGGATGATAAACTAACCACAATTCCTCAGGGATTAGTCCTCCGCAAGGCACAGGAGAGTATTAATCGCATTATCGATAAAGTAAAACTCAATTGATATTCCGACTAAAATTGAAAACCCTCCGTGAAAAATCACAGAGGGTTTTCAATTCAGGACTTAATAACAGCCTTTTCCAGCCAGTCAAAATTAGGCCAGCAATTTGGGCATATTAGCGATAACTTCTTCAGCTTCCTTCATGATTGATTCAACCAAGTCGGCTGCTTTAGGCATATCATTAATGCGCTGAGCTGATTCACCAGCCGCAAACATTGACTTGTCCTTATCTCCCATATAAACTGCATTCATCGATTCATGTTCAAAGTCAACCAGAGACATATCGAGAGTGCTATAGTCATCGGGGATCCCTATATACAGGCCGGGGGATTTTTCCAAAGTGTTCTTGGCATGTTCCTGGCTGCGGGGAGATTTCAGCCAGCGAGCCGGGCCCACAAAGCCGCGGGCAATAAGGGTAGCACGGTCGCCGGAATCTACAACTGCCTGTTTCCAGTTGGGATGGAAATCACTCTCCTGAGTTGCCAGGAATCGGGTTCCCATCTGGACACCGTCAGCACCCAGGGCAAAGGCAGCAGCGACACCTTTACCATCGGAAAAACCACTGGCACCAACCACCAAAGTATTCTCATCAGCTACAGCCTCAACTACAGCCGGCAGAAGAACTATGGAATGGACCGGATCCCATGAAGTATGGAACCCGCCTTCATGTCCTGAAGCGATGATAACATTTACGCCGGCTCTTTTACAGCGTTGCGCAGCTTTAACGGAAGGCATAACATGCATCCAGACCAGGTCTGTCTTATTGATAACATCACCCCAGGGCAGGGGGTCACCGGCTGAAGTAACTAAAACCTTAAACCGTTTCTTCATTTCAGGGTCTTCTTCGCGAACTTTAAGCATGGTGCCGATAATGATTTCAGCAGCTTCTCTCATTTCTTCGGACACCATAACATTGATACCGAAAATCCCCTGTGATTCTCTGGTTGCTTCCAGGGTGTTCTTGAATATCGTTCTTAAGATATTCTCTTTGGTATCATTGGGATCTGCTCCGCCACTACGGCAGAAAAAGTTGTAAATATCCGGTTGTTCTTCCTGGGTAGTAATCCCACTGGAGCTAATCAATCCCAATACACCCGCATTTGCTGATGCAATACAAAGCTGGTTGGTACCAAACGGTCCCATACCCGCCTGAATAATCGGGTACTTGATTCCGACTAAGTCACATAATCTTGATTTAATCATTTAGATTTCCCTCACTCTCGATTTATATTATTTAGTGACATGTTTAATCAAATTCTATGGTAATTCGACATATGTGTCAATTGGCAAAGGATTGATATAATCGACATTTATTGCTTCTTCTTCAGCGTAAGGCCGTACTTCTAGCCTTTTTTTCTAATGTAAGCACCCAATAGCAACCCTTACTGCTGATGTTTAATTTTGTCGAATTACGCCGCATTGCAACGGGGCTTTTGCCTATTATCATAATGCCCGAAGTCGGGAGCATTACAAAAGCCTACCTATAAACCGGCCCTTTATCATGCATCACATTATGCATCATCATCATAATCTGATTACGATTCTCCATAGCCAAAGCCGCTTCCAGACCGGCACACCCAAGACTGTGGTTTATAGCTTCTTTGGTCAGCCTAATGGCCAAAGGATCTTTAGCGGCGATAGTGCGTGCCAGTTCTAAAGCAGTTTCAAGAAGCTCAGCTCTCTCCACACAACGGGAAACCAATCCCAGGTTCATAGCCTCTTCAGCATTCATAAAATTGCCGGTTAGCATAAACTCGTAAGCCCGGCCCGTCCCGATCAATCTGGGCAGAAAATAGCTGCTGCTCATATCTGCGCCGCCAATACCCACATTGACATAGGCACATACAAATCGGGCATCTTTTGAAATAACACGAATATCCGAAGCCATGGCAAAGCTAAAGCCTGCACCGGCTGCCGCCCCGTGCACTGCACAAATGATAGGCTGGGGGATCTGACGCATAAATAATTCAATCTCGCCCAGACGAGTCTGCCAGTCAAACATCAGAGGGCCCGTATGCTTAACCGTCGGAACCCCTTCCGACAAGTCTAATCCCCCGCAGAATCCTTTCTCTGCTTCCCCCTTCAGTACCACTACTCTAATATCCAGGTTGTGTTTGAGCCCTCCCCATAAATCCAGAATCTCATCCAGCATTTGCAGGTTAAGAGCACTGAGCTTTTCCGGGCGATTCAACCCCACCACCAAAATGCCCGGTTCGATTTCCACCACTTTTAAGGTTTCATAGTTCTTCCAGTCCACCAGGATCGCCTCCTTCATATGTTAATTACCTCGATTTATCCGTCAAAGATAGTGCAACCCGGACTGACTTTTCACCTCCTAACCGCTGAAGAATTGTGCAACAGAAATGTTAAACCCCTATGACCTGCAGTTTTCCTTAATTAACATTTGCTGAACAGGTCTCTCTCATTTTTCAGGCCTGCATATTGTCTGTCGCCCGAGTTCATTCTCCTGCTTCGATAATTGTCCCTCCGGCCAAAACCTGATCTCCATTATATACAACTACACTTTGCCCGGGGGTAATAGCCCGTTGGGGCTCGAAAAATTCGACTCTCATTCTGGTGTCACCCAAAGAAGATACTAAAGCCTCCACCTTCGGTGCTGCAGATCTGATCTTCGCTGTCAAATGTATAGGCTCAGAAAAAGATTGCCCCGAAATATAACGAACCTCATCGGCTAACAGACTGGAACTGTATAGTTCATCGAACCTTCCCAGCCATACAGTCGCCGTCTCCGGGTCGATACGGGTAACGAAAATCGGTTCACCAAATGCAATTCCCAGACCTTTACGCTGGCCGATGGTGTAGCGGTGAACACCATGATGCATACCCAGAACCTTGCCGTCAGAAAAACGGAACTCTCCGGTTTTCGGTACATCCGGGCGACAGCTTTCCACAAAATCTTCATATCTTCCCCGGGAAACAAAGCATATTTCCTGGCTCTCGGTTTTGTTGGCCACCAGCAAGCCGGATGCAATCGCTATCTCCCGCACCTTTTCCTTGTGTAAATCCCCCAAGGGAAACATGGTATGTGCTAACTGTTCCTGTCCCAAGGTATAAAGAAAATAGCTCTGATCCTTAGAAGAGTCGAGGCCTGAATACAATAGGAATTCTCCATTATCTTTACCAATGCGGACATAGTGGCCGGTAGCAAGAAAATCAGCCCCCAGGTCCAGAGCAGTCCGCATAAGAAAGCCGAATTTAATATGCTGATTACAGACTATACACGGATTAGGTGTTCTTCCTCTAAAATATTCGTCGCAAAAACCATCAATCACATAGTCGGAAAACGGCTGACGAAGATCTGTCACATAATGTGGAATACCTAACTGTGCAGCTACCTTTCGCGCATCCTTTACCGTTATGTTTTCCTGATCATAAATGGCATCACCGGGTAATATATCCATAGTAATTCCAAACACCTGGTACCCCTTTTGCTTTAAGAGCAGCGCAGCTACTGAACTATCAACTCCACCGCTCATAGCCACAGCAACTTTTTTTGATAACACTAGAGTTTCCTTTCCGAGTAATCTTCTGCTATAAAGTAAGACTTGATTCAGGTGGAGTTTTAACTCCATCTGATGAATCACAGTCTTCACTGCCAAGCTCAACCTTTGTTATTATTTCCAGTTTAACCTTCAATAGCACTGTTATGCAAATAGGAATCCTGCTGCGGCCTTGATCAGTTACTTCCATATTATGTCTAATCTCAGGGCGTGTATAGACCGCTCATTATACAAATCAGCACAAATCGATTTTAACCACCAAAAAATTATATAAAGTAAGACTTGATTCAGGTGGAGTTTTGACTCCATCTGAATCTTAGTCACACGGGTCCAGGGACTTAACTGCCCTTGGGCACCCGCCGCCGCCTATAGAGGCGGGGGTCTTAGGGCAGATTAGTCATCGGATAAATTGTATTTCTTTGACTGACATGTTTCTACACTATATTTAATCCGAATATGACACAATGCTATGGGGTAATATTTGAAGATTAAACGGAGGCGATATCTAATGCACCCTGGAGCGGGTCCAGAAGTCAAATCTCTGGAATCAGAACAGCAAGCAGTTCGTATGGAACGCCTAAACCTTATCGGAGAAGCAGCGGCCAGCATAGGCCACGAAATGAGAAATCCATTAACAACAGCACGGGGTTTCCTGCAATTAATAGGAGAATCAGCCGAAGGCCAACCGCTCCGGGACTACTTTAATATCATAATTAATGAGTTGGATTGTGCCAATTCCATCTTGTCTGATTTTTTGCTCTTATCTAAGAATAAGTCCGTAGAGTTCAATCTTCAAGATTTGAACTCAATTATTCAGGATAATCATCCGGAACTGCAAGCCGAGGCTGAGAAGGACCACAAATCGGTGTTCATTAAGCTGGGTTCCATTCCATCATTGATGCTGGATAAGAAAGAAATCCTCAAGCTTATTATGAACCTGACTCTAAATGGAATAGAAGCCATGAAGCCTGGAGGCATTATAACCATATCTACTCGAACCGAGGGAGATCAGGTGGTCTTATCAGTTAAAGATACGGGGAAGGGAATTCCTCCTCATCTCCATGACATATTGGGCACCCCCTTCCTGACCACCAAAGAATCAGGCATCGGATTGGGACTGGCAGTCTGCTATAGCATTGCAGCCCGCCACAATGCGACTCTTGCCTTTATTACCGGTGACCAGGGGACAACCTTTAATCTGCGTTTCCCCGCAGATTAAGGTTTTTCCCCCCTTTCAATCAGAAATGAGAATGACTTTAAAGCATATCTCTATCCCTGGTATGCTAATATCAAAGAGAACTTAATCGGCAGGAACACAGCTTTTCCATTCAAAGGGAGAATACGGTTCTGTCGAAGTTAATTATTATGGGGGTTTATTGGAATGAATGCCCTGTATCATCTTTTGTGCAGCAATATAGCCAACAGTCACACCAAGGCGGCGGTCGCTTTTTCCGGTGGCATCGACAGTACATTACTGCTGAAAGCTGCCCGGGACAGCCTGGGAAACTCAAATGTATTGGCGGTTACAGTTTCTTCTCCCCTGGTAACAGCAGAAGAGATGGAATTGGTATATAACCTGGCTGCAGAAATAAAAGTACCGCTCCACTTAATAAAGCTGGATATTTTACAAGTTGAAAACATTGCTGCCAACAATATTGATCGCTGTTATTTCTGTAAACAGCACCTTTTTCTCTCGATAATTGATGTTGCCAGTCAAGCGGGATGCTGCTCGGTTCTGGAGGGAAGCAATGTTTCCGATCTCGATGATTTCCGACCTGGAAGTGAAGCAATCGCCAGAATGGAAATGGTAAAAAGCCCTCTGATTGAATGCGGATTGACCAAATCCCACATCCGGCAATTGGCCAGATACCTGAATCTCCCCAATTGGAACAAGCCTGCTCAATCCTGTCTGGCCTCACGTATTCCTTACGGAACCCGTCTTACTGCTGACAATCTTACCAAAGTATCCGATGCCGAAGCCCGTATAAGAAAGCTGGGATTTATGCAGGTACGAGTTCGGTATCATGGAGCATTGGCCCGAATAGAAATTGCTCCCCAGGAATTTCACCTCATGCTTGACCCGAAAATCCTGAAAAGGCTTGCGGCCGAAGTCAAAGCCTGTGGATTCACTTATGCAGCCCTGGATATGGACGGCTACCGGGCCGGAAGTGCCAATGAAATCCTGCACTCTGGTAGAGAAGTGCAGGATTGTGAGCCAGACCGCTGATTTATCACTGCTCATCGGAAGAGTTTGATTCGGTTGGAGTTCCGGGAGGTATACTTCCTTCCCGAACACGATCTGCACCGGCAATTAATTTCGGACGAGGCCCCATTGCCCATTTAGGCACCCGGAAAAGGACGTCGTCGCCGAGTTCAGATGTTACAATTGGAGCAAGAGGTGCCAGATAGGCAACTCCAAAAGATCTCAGACTGGCTATATTAACCAGCATAGCTAAAGCTACCAGCCCCACACCATACAAACCTAACACCCCTGCAGCTATTAAAAAGACTAATCTTATTGGTCTGGTCATAGGCCCAATCTGATAAGTTGTTGCGGCTGCAAAACTAGCAATAGCAGTAGCAGCAACGATAATTACCAGGATAGGAGATACTATTCCGGCTTCAACCGCAGCCTGCCCAACAATCAGGGCTCCCACAATGTTAACCGCCCCCCCTACCACGCGTGGCAATCGAATCCCGGCCTCAACCAACAGTTCAAAAACCAGGAGCATAAGCATTGCCTCAATAAACGCAGGGAAAGGCACGGTCTCGCGAGACCCGGCCACACTAAATATCAGTGGTATAGGAATCATCTCCGGATGAAAGGTACTGACGGCAACATACAGCGCCGGCAAGATACAGGCCATTATAAAGCCGATAAATCGGAGACTTCGAAGCATAAATACCAGAATCGGATTCATATAGTAATCTTCCGCTGCTTGAAAGAATTCAATAAAATGGCTGGGGGCTGTCAGCACCTGAGGGCTTCCGTCCGCTATCAGTGCGAATCTTCCCTCCAACAGATCCCCACACACTTTGTCAGGCCGTTCAGTTTCCTTCATCAGCGGGAACAGCGAATATTTCTCATCACTTAAAAAATCTTTGAGATAATAGATATCAAGCAATCCATCTGTATCCACCCTGCCCATTCGCTGCCGCACTTCTTCAATTATTTCAGGCCGCGCCAGATCTTCAACATACATCATAGTAACCAGAGTATTGGAGCGGCGTCCCAAAATAAAATTCTCGGATTTAAGCCGATAGTCTCCCAAACGGTTGCGGATCAAAGCAGTATTGGTACGAATATTTTCGACAAAAGCATCCCGGGGACCAGATACTACCGACTCCAATGTCGGTTCAGAAATCCCACGATTTGGAGAAGACTCGGCATCAAGAACTAACGCGGCCGCTGATCCGTCAATAAGCAGTATAAGTTTATGCATCAAAACCCAACGGCGCAGTTCCACTAAATCAGTTACAGAGGTAACGGCATGGAAGGGCAAAAGATGCTTGCTGATAAATTCAGTTCGCTCTGCCGGCGGCACTCGGTTTATCCTATCCGGATCTATCTCCAGCATGAAAGCACGGAAAAGGTCATGGCTGATCCGGCTATCGATAACTCCGTCTATCCAAACCGCAAGGCATTTAATCTCTGCCAGGAAAAACTGCCGAAATACAATATCGGTGGTGTTGTTAAAATCCTGGCGCAAAATCTTTTCATTATCTGCCAGACGCGCACTAACAGGCATATAATCATGAGGCAGGGGAACTTGCTCCGGGCCGGTAGTCTTACGCACCTCAGGAGGTTTTCTATTAAAGCGAATAACAAAGTCCCTCCCTGGTTGAATTCTTTTCTGACTATATTGTGTCCCTCATCCCCCCTTGTCTTACCCTTAAAACGCTGGAATAAATTGAAAGCCCTTTATGATTTTTGTGTGGGCTTGGCAAGAAGTGAAATTACTTCCTCTAAATTGCGTATATCTGTTTGAGAATAATAAAAAGCCGTCAAACAAGAACAGCTAAAAGGAAGGAGTGTCTTTTAATGAAACCCGTAAATCGTCCGTTGATTATTGCTATGATATTGTCTTTTTTCATTGCCGCAGTACCTGGGCCATATCTTGCCGCCGCGGTATCACCTGCAACGCCCATGCCGACAATCGACAAGCCCACAAATTCTCAGGTCCTTCCAGGTGCAAACCCGGCAGTATCACTTCAAAAGGCTATCGAAATAGCAAAAAAACACATTCAAATCCCCGAAAATTTTGGCAATTTCACTTCCCACTTCAGTGATTACAATGATCACCCTATTTGGGCTTTAAACTGGAGAGGAAGCGGAAATACGAACGGCTATCTGGGAGTGGAAGTAAATGCCCGCACCGGAGACATAACCTCTATGAATCTCTACATACCCGATACAAAACAATCGGCAGTGCGTATTCCTTCCATAACCCTGGATGAAGCCACCAAAATAGCCGATGATTTTCTGACTAAAATTGCCTCCTCTCATCGCGGTGAGCTGCAGTTGATTTCACCTCTGAAACAATTGCAAAATGTGAACCATTTGAATAATGAATACTCTGTTCATTGGCAAAGGGTGGCAGAGGGGATCCCGGTTAATGGCGAAGGAGCTATTGTTGGCATAGACAAAATTAAGGGAACCATAACCTCTTATCAGTTAAACCTGAAGGATAATGATTTCCCTTCGGCTTCAAAGGCGATTACTGCGGAGCAAGCTGAAAAAGCCTTTATGGATGCGGGAATGCTTGAACTTCAATACCTTGTTCCCCAACGTTTTCAACCTTTAAACCAGAGCACCCCTCCGGAACCTATCTTGGTATATAGCTTGAACCATAAATCCAACGGAGTTATAGATGCTTTAACCGGTACTCCGCTGATTCTGTCCTATGATCAATCTTTTTCATACAATGCCATTGGCGCCGGTGCATTAAAAGAAGCATTGATGGTCGGCGATTCAGGGCAGAACACCGTTGAGTTAACTCCGGAAGAGCTGGCCGAGATCAGTAAGACATCCCAACTGATAACCCAGGAAGAGGCCTGTGAGATCCTGTACAAATGGATGCCAAAAGGCCGCCACATGGAATTGCGTAGTGCAGCCCTGCAAGCCGGCTACAATTATCCAGAAACCAAACTCTGGGACTTAACCTTCACTATCGGTTCGGAAACAAATTCGCAATCTTATCTATATGGTCGTATCAATGCCGAGACCGGTGAGCTAATCTCCTTCTCTTACGACTTTGCTCGGGATCCTTTTAATCCCCAAGAAGCCATGAGCAGAACAGAGGCCCGGGAAAAAGCAGAAGCATTCCTAAAAAAAATACAACCGGCAAAAGTAAATTCCCTTAGATTTAACCCGGAAACCGAATACCCGCTTTATAGTGAGCGAGAACCTCAACCCACCTACTATTTCAGTTTTACTCGTCTGGAAAATCGAATTCCGGTAGTAAATCAAGGCATTAATGTAACTGTCGACTCTATAACCGGGGAGATTGTAGCCTTCGGATTGAACTGGCCCAATATCAAATTCCCTTCCGCACAAAATGTATTGAATAAAGATCAGTCAGCTCAAAGTTTTTTGACCCAGAAGCCTCTCACCATGTGTTTTAACGATTTGAGATCGGGACAAGCCGGGAGTGAAATGCGTTTAGTGTATCTGCCCTGGGTTGAATCAGGCAGTACCAGTTCCAATATAATTGATGCCCACACCGGTAAACTTTTAGATTGGTCGGGACAGCCCCTGGCGGAACTGGCAAAAACCCAAGTATTTGAAGATATTCAGGGCATCCCTGCCCAAAGAGAAATTAACATTCTGGGACAGATGGGATTTTTCCGAGAATATGATAACCAGTTCTTGCCTAAACAACAAATAACCCTGGTCTCATTTTTACAGGCTTTGATCCTGGCCAGAGATGGAGATACAGGTATATACAAAACCAATACTACTGAAATAATGGAAAATGCTTTTCGGAAAGGATGGATATCGGAACAAGATAAACCCGATCAGATACTGGACCGAGCAAATTGCTCCCGAATAATCATCCGTTATCTGAATCTTGAGCAGGCGGCTCAGATTCCCAACATCTATATTAACCAATTCAAAGATTTGAAATCCGGTGATGACTTAATAGGCACCGCGGCTTTGTTGAAAGGCCTGGGGGTTGTATTGGGCAAAGGAACTACTTTTGACCCTTCTGCACCGGTTACCCGGGAAGAAGCCGCCCAATTCGTGTATCGGATGGCTAACGTCAATCTGAGATAAGTCGTTCTTTGATCTATTTAAGGTTTCCCTGAAGAAAATCTTCAGGGAAACCTTGTTTTTTGTTTTTCATTTTCTTTTGTTCATGCTATATCTTATTCTATCAGGCTGCTATCTCATCCCGAAAAAAACTCTTTAATAGCCGGATTGATTCTCTTATATTCCTCATGTTGAACCCAGTGAGTAGCATCATCGAAATATACTACCTGCCCATTTTCGCAGTAGTCTGCGCTTAATTCAGCCTGTTCAGCCACCAATGCACTATCATTCTTTCCCCAAAATATCAAGGTAGGCACCGGGATTTTTAATGCTGTTTCATTTTCCAGAACCATTGGAACAAAAGCCCGATACCAGTTGATCATGCCCTGGCAGGCACCCGGCTGGGCAAATGCCTCCCGATATCTTTCCAACTCTTCTGCAGTAAATGTGCCTGGCCGGCTGGTTTTACCCAGTACGTTAACCGGCCAGGCAAAGTTGTTCTTCGAAACCATCTTCTCCGGCGCATCAGCAATCTGGAAAAAATAAACATACCAGCTTTTTTTCATCTGTTTCACGTTGCCAACTAAATTAACCTTCATAATGCCAGGATGAGGACAATTCATTATCACCATCTTATGAAATCGTTGAGGATAATGAGCACACGTCCACCAGGAAACCAGCCCTCCCAGATCATGCCCTGCCAGAAATACTTTGCCGCGTTGGTAGAAGTCGATTAATCCAATGGCATCAGCAGACAGTTCATCCAGCTTATACGCTTCGATTCCTTCCGGCTTATCGCTTAAGTTGTAGCCTCTTTGATCCGGCGCCACTACAAAATAACCTTGATCAGCAAAATATGCTAATTGCTTGTCCCATGCGTAACAGCAATCAGGAAATCCGTGCAAAAACAGAATCATAGGCCCATCCTGGGGGCCGGCTTCAAGAACATGAAGGTTTATGCCGTTAGTCGGTACAAATCGTTCTCTTATCTCCGCCATTAATTATTCCTCCTTGATTTGGTTCTCCGCTTTTTCCGGTGATAGCACTGATAAATTATTTTGCCTATGCTTTTTAAGACTTCTCCATTATTCCATAAAAACCTGCCTTTGCAATGACCTTCCAATTACTCCGAAAGTAGAGGATTTCCAAGACCTGTGTCGAATTGTATGTATAAATAGGACGTTAGACTCAATTTGTTGCGCATTACCGGAAAGGAGAGTTAGAAAAATGATTACTCAAGATTTCGCAGAAAGTTTTAAGGAATTCGCCGCCACGCTGGTTGATCTTACTCCCGGAGGGGTTAGGTTTTGGACCACTGACTTGGAAAAGGTAACCTGGCAGGTTTCTTCCAAAATATCTGAGGCTGACGCTCTGGCCGTCGGCACCAAACTATTATCCAGTGGAGCAGCATATCAGGCCATACAGAAAAAAAGCACGGTAACCCTGGATTTAACCGCCTACGGCACCAAGGCCATAACTGCTGCTGTTCCATTTTTCGAAGGTCCGGAAATTGCAGGGACTCTATGTGTGGCTTATCCCAAAATACATCCGATCGAAAGTGCTTTTCCCCTGTTCGCTCCCATGATGGCAGAAATGTTTCCTGAGGGCGCCTTTTTGTGGTTAAGCGACCTGGAAATGTTAACTGCGCGTCAAGGTTCAAAACCCTATGACCCCCCGGACGAACAGGTAGGTGCTTCAATTTCCAGATATGAAGAGAATCTTCAGGCCATAAGGGACAAAAAAATAATTACCAGCGATAAGTATTATGAGAAATATGACATAAACATCAGGATGTCGGTGGCACCGGTTTTCGACCAGCGGGATAAAAATAAAGTCATTGGAACCTTCGGCCTTGCCCTGCCCAAAATGCTGGCAACTAAGTTAAAAATCATGTCTGATAATCTCAGCCGGCAATTAGAGGAGTCAGCGGCTGTAATTCAGGAGCTGGCAGCATCGGCCACGGAAATCAACTTCAATCAACAGCATCTGAACGAAAACGTCAAGAATGTCTTCCTTATTTCTGAGGAAATCAACAACATCCTGGGCTTTATCAAGCAAATAGCGGATGAAACCAAAATGCTGGGACTAAATGCCGCAATAGAGGCTGCCCGGGCCGGTGATGTAGGCCGCGGCTTCGGAGTAGTGGCCGAGGAAATAAGGAAGCTTTCTGACGATTCCCGGGAGACCGTATCTAAGATAAGAGCCTTAACAGACAAAATCGAGGACGCCGTAGGGCAAGCCGAAAAGAATTCCAGCTTGACTCTTAACGCCAGCGAAAACCAGGCAGCAGCTACTGAAGAAGTATCCGCCAGCTTAAACGAGATAATGAATCTGGCAGGGAAGCTGGCTCGTATGGCCCAGAAAGTGTAATAATACCACTGAGCTTTAATTACATAAAACCCGCCCATAGCAGGCGGGTTCTTTGTTCTTCAAATGGTGGGCCATCGGCGACTCGAACGCCGGACACCCTGATTAAAAGTCAGGTGCTCTGCCAACTGAGCTAATGGCCCATAAAAGCATAAATTAGTACAAATATGGCTGGGGTGGCTGGATTCGAACCAACGAATGACGGAGTCAAAGTCCGTTGCCTTACCGCTTGGCTACACCCCAATGCCCCGGAGTATAACATTGACAAAATAATGGGGTGGACGATGGGACTTGAACCCACGGCCCCCAGAGCCACAATCTGGTGCTCTATCCAACTGAGCTACGCCCACCACAATGGCGTCCCCGGAGGGATTCGAACCCCCGGCCCACGGCTTAGAAGGCCGTTGCTCTGTCCAGCTGAGCTACAGGGACTCAAAAACTGGAGCGGGTGATGGGGATCGAACCCACGCCACCAGCTTGGAAGGCTGGAGCTCTACCATTGAGCTACACCCGCACAATAGTCACCAAATGATTATACAACGTCCCTGGAATCTTTTCAACCCCGAAACAGGCTAACATCCTCCTGCAAGACCGTCTTTCGCCACCTTTTGAGAATACAAAAATGCCGGGGAATTGTCAAGGCCTATACAGAAAGGGTTGATCGGCGATAATATCATTCAGCTAACATCCCCATGAGTAAAAACCTGTTTCATGGCCTCAGCAAAGTCGCCACCCCCGGTGCGTTCAATTACCTTACGCCCCCAGTCAATCAGCCCCTGTGCTCTCAGCCCTTCCTCCTTAGTCCAAGGGATTCCTGATGAACAAACATATTCCAATTCTTGATTATACCAGTGTAATACGATCCACCTTTGATATGGCAAAGCATTCAAGCATCCCACCGCCTGCTCGTCAAGGATATCCAGAAATATCACAACTTTAGGCCGCTTTTGGTCAGATGATGAAAATCCCAAATCAAACCAAATCAAAGGAACACCTGCATATTCTTCATTTTCCAGAACAACGGTCAAAAGTTGATCTGAATCAGACTCAATCCTTTTTGAGTCAGCTTTAACAAACAGGGTGCATCCCGACTTCGTCCACAATGGTATTCCACCAAATTCTGTATCCGCTAAAGCTTTGCGGATACTTTCATCAATATATGGCTCGGGTGGCCGCAACAAGTGTTCAGGTAATTTTGTCATACTCTTTATACCTTTCTCTAATAATTACTATTAAATATAATTGCAGGTTCTGAGCCGCATTATCGTATGTAATCCTGCATTCGGAGAATAGATCAGGAAGTCTTATTTTTTAAAAGATCTCGAATTTCAGTGAGAAGCACTTCTTCCCGGGAAGGTGCCGGAGGCTCGGGGTCTGCTACTTCTTCTTCCTTCTTCTTCACCTTGTTAATAGCCTTTACAAGCAGAAAGATGGAAAAAGCAATTATGAAGAAATCGACAATACTTTGAATGAGAATCCCATAGGATACAACTGCATTGCCCACCTGAGCACTCAACTGCTCAAAGCTTACTCCTCCCAAAAGAATTCCGACTAAAGGCATTATAAGATCATTAACCAGTGAAGAAACGATTTTGCCAAAGGCACCGCCAATAACAACAGCAACAGCCAGATCCAGCACATTACCTTTCATGGCAAATTCCTTAAACTCCTGCCACATTAAAATCACCTCATATTATTTTTATCTTACCAATTTTATTTTCAACGATTATGCTTCTATTTTCAATTGAATTATATTTAAAGATCAGAATAAAACCTCAAATGGCCGAGTTTAAAGGAAGCCCTGGTGAAAAATATATGATTCCAATAGCTATCAGTGGAAACAGATGTACTGATTTTGGTGCCATAAGAAAAAATGACGTCATCTTTTCCATAGGCTATAAGATGTTCTCCAGTGTCACCTTCTCCTTTTCCGGAATATGCAGAATCATTAGTTTTAACTCGGCTAACTGCCCCAGAGAAAGAGATTTATGTTGATTACCAACATATTCTTTGGCACGGGCCAGTGAAAAATCAATATTATCGATTTCCTGATGATCAAGGATAATCGGCCACCAACCCGCTTTGTTTTCCCAGACATCTTCCAGTCTGCCTAGGTGCTCATCGGCAGGCACCCACTGATCCTGTTTAATTTCTTCCATTGCTTGCTCAATATACTCACTCATTTCCAGGGCGGACTGCTGTAAAGATAGGTTCGTCCCGAAACTGGCTATCACTATTAAGAAAAAAACAACTATCAAGTTGATCAGCATTCTCATGGCTGTTCACCTACCGGGGATTGTGCCTTTTCATTATTTGATTTAGGCTGGCAATAAAGTCCTCCACAAGTATCCAAATAGCAAAAAAGGACTTCTTGCGGACTCTTTATTCCCAACGGTTCCAATTGGTTATCCAACCATTCACGATCAAGGTTAATTTTTCTCAGATTCTCGTTAAATACAAAACCGTCAATTATTAAAGTGGTGGGCAGGCCTTCATACTTGGTAGGCAGGCCCAAATCTTCAGGCGAAACCGGCCTTTTCTGAGATTTCAGAATAACACTTAGCTGCCCTCCGGTTTCCAATATGGCATATTCCACATCAGCCAGGTTAGCAACATCCTTTGATCTTAATTGTTCCAAGAGATCGTTGATATTATATCGCTGGCGGCGGAGTTCGTCTTCCATAATAATCGAATTTTCCACCAAAATGCTGGGAGTACCGCAAAGAATTCCTCTGAATTTTTCGCTTTTTAGAGAGAGGTAAGCCAAGCTGACCTGAGCGGTTAATAAAACAAAGATGGGAATAAGACCACCCAGAATTGGGGTAGCAGTATCCTCCATAGGAATAGCGGCCAACTCGGAAATCATAATGATGATAACCAGTTCATAGGGCTGCAGTTGCCCGATTTGCCTTTTTCCCATCATACGCAAAAACACCACTACTGCCGTGAATAGAATTAAAGTGCGAATTATAATCAGGAGCATTTGCATTGCCTCGGTAAAAAAGGTTTATACCCAATAGCATTAACTCTCCGGCATTATTTTATTAACAGCGGTGGATGTGGCAGCCTCGATTCAAGAATAGCCGAAGATGTGATCAAACGTCCAAACTGCTAATCAGCTGTCCGGCGGGGAGGTGGGGGGCCTGGATACTGGTAGTAATTACACTGAATGCGGCCATTATATAGTTTGCGTTTGCGAGCCGCACGCCTTCCAAAGAGCCTTTCAAAACCGGGATGGGCAGATAAGACATAGATAGACCATGTATCAAAAGGTTGGAATACCCGCCCCATTTCCTCATAAAGTTTTTCTACCACAGGCTGCTCCTCCAACCGCTGCCCATAAGGAGGATTACAGATAATACACCCATATTTCTGACTTGCCCGTAATTCTGCCAGAGGCAGACGCTGCCAGTGGATATGTTTGTCCACTCCGGCCTGACGGGCATGATATCGCGCCAGGCTAATAGCCTCTTCATCAACATCAGTTCCCCTTATAGTCAGCTTACCGGCTCGGATTGAATCCTGGGCTTCCTGACGTGCCTCCTGCCATAACAGCTCCGGCATTGTCGGCCAGGATTCTGCCGCAAATTGCCTGCGAAGGCCAGGGGCCACATTAAGACCGATCAAGGCGGCTTCAATAGGAATAGTGCCCGAGCCACACATTGGATCGATTAAGACCTTTTCCGGCCGCCAATAACTTAGGCTTACCAATGCTGCAGCCAGAGTCTCTTTAAGGGGGGCTTTGCCTGTAAGAGTCCGGTAGCCTCTCTTGTGTAATCCGGCGCCACTGGTATCAATGGTAAGAGTAGCCATATCCTTCAAGAAAGCTACTTCTATACTATAACGCGGACCGGTTTCTTCAAACCATTCCACCTTATAGCGTTCCTTCATTTTTTCCACTATCGCTTTCTTCACTATGGCCTGACAATCCGGAACACTAAATAGCTTGGAGCGAACGGATTTCCCTTGAACCGGGAAATTAGCGTTTTTCGGCAGCCAGGCCGGCCAATCTAAATTCCGGGTTCCCTTAAAAAGCTCTTCAAAAGTTGTGGCAGGGAATGCCCCTAATTTTAGCAATACCCGATCCGCGCTTCGCAACCAAATATTTGCTCGGGCAATTGCCCGCAGATCAGCTCTAAAGGTTACCTTGCCATCTTCAACCCGGACTTCCTCGTAACCCAGATTCTTTACTTCTCTGGCAACAACTGCTTCCAAACCAAATGCAGCGGTAGCAATAAGCTCTATTGATTTCATATCCTTCTCCTCGTCTTACTGCAAATATAATCCTAAATCCAGATAATCATTGGGATCATTCCGGTCATGATCTGCTCCTACTACCTTTTCAATGAAGATCCTGATTAAATCAGGATCAAACTGCTTGCCGGCATTACGTCTCAATTCCTCAATCGCTTCTTCATGACTCATGGAGGAACCGTATGTTCTTTCTGCCGTCATGGCATCATACGCATCTGCTATCGCAATAATTCTGGATTCCAGCGGAATGTCCAAGCCTTTTAGTCCCTGGGGATATCCGTTGCCATCCCATCTTTCATGATGAGCCAACACATAACGCGCTGTACTGGCCAATTCATTTACAGAACTTAGTATTCTGAAACCATTTTCAGGATGCCGTCTAATTTCCTCCCATTCTGAATCATCAGGTGATCCGGGGTTCAGGATTAACCTGTCATTCATTGCAATCCGACCAATATCATGCATCAAACCGGCCAAACGAATATTACGAATTATATCTGCCGACAAACCCAGCACCGCTCCCATCTCTGCACATAAAAGACTAACCTTAGCCGAGTGCTGTTCTTCCCATGGGTTCATAGCGTACAATGCTTTAATTAATTCTCTTATCTGATTAATGCGAACCCGGGGACTTTCGAATAGCTTATTTTGATACATCTCATCTTCTGCTTTCAATAAAACCGCCGAACTTTGCTGTCCTTTTTCTTCTTTAGTCTCCCAGGCAATAGCAATAGACACGGCTATTGCCCCTACCTTCTCCCGCCCCACGGCACCCTTAATCCTTTCCACAATCCCTTCGGCCTCATTGGAGGACGTCTGGGGCAGCAGAATGCAGAACTCGTCTCCTCCCATTCGAGCTATTATATCATCAGCGCGACATTCTCTCTTCATGACTTCAGCCACCCTGCGCAACAATTCATCCCCAACTTGATGCCCAAAGGCATCATTAGCTAGTTTTAATCCGTTGACATCTGCCACAACTATAGTCAGCGGCAGATTTCTTTCGGTATCGAGCCTCTTCATCTCTTCTTCAAAGAATCTGCGATTATAAAGACCGGTTAATTGGTCATGATAACTCAGATAGATAATTTCTCTTTGCTTCTCTCTTTTTTCAGTTTCATCTCGAAAAACTACCACTACTCCCATTACACTATCATCATCAAGAATAGGAGATGCCGTGTACTCTATTGGCATCTTAGCTCCACCCTTGGGAATCAGAACCGTATGATGTCCGACCTCAAGTCTGCTGGCCTTTTTTAGCACCTGATCAACCGGATTGGGGGAGATTTCAGGTGTTAGCTCTTCTCTGATATTAAAGACTTCAGCAAATGAACGGTTCAGCGCCTCATCAATTGACCAGCCCGTTAACTTCTGGGCTACTCTGTTCAACAGCATGATTCGTCCCTGATTATCGGTAGAAATCACCCCATCACCAATACTTTCCAGAGTAGTGTATAAGTTCTGCCTTTCAGTGTTTAAGGCCAGCTGAAGTTCTTTTATCTTCGTAATATCTCGAGTGGTCGTGATTACACTGACAACCTCACCAGAACCAAAGCGTTCTGGAGTAATAATTGAATGATAATGCTTCACTCCGCTGGGGCCCTCATTAGAAGACTCCAATACTTGCTGTTCCCCTGTTATAAAAGCACGGCGTATAATATTTTCCCAATTGGTAACATTAGGCTCCGGCATACCCAGTTCTCGATTAGTCATGCCCAGCAGTCGGTGATTTTTGCGTCTTTGATTACTGTATAAATAGCGCAAATCTTTGTCATAGCGAGCTATAATATCTGACACATTATGAGTAAGCGTTAGTATTTCCATGGTCTGCTTATTGATCTTTTCTTCTGCTTTTCTGCGTTCCGTAATATCAGCATGGGATCCAATTATCCTTAGTGGAGTGCCATCCTCAGCCCACTCCACCGGTTTCCCCTGGTCCAGGATCCAAATATATGAACCATCTTTAGTTCTAATGCGATACTCGGCTCGATAAAAATGATTTTCCCCTTGAATCATCTTACCGAAGGCCTTAAAACATGATTTGCGATCCTCAGGATGAAGACGCGATGTCCACTCTTCAGGAGAATCGGTTATCTCGTCTACTCCAAAGCCCAGCATCTCTTTCCAGCGTTTGGAGTAAAATACTTTATTGGTCCTTGCATCCCAATCCCATACTCCTTCGCCAGCACCTTCAAGAGCAAGATTCCATCTGGCTTCACTGATTTTTGTTTCCTCTTCCATTCTCAGACGATCAGTAATATCATTTCCTAAGAATCCACTCATTCTTGTTTGGCCTTCCCCGAAGATGAATGGAAAACACCACATCTCAACAGCTTTTCGGCCGTCTTTTGTCATCATTGAATATATTGAGGTAATCGATTCCCCAGTTGCCATAACATGCGCATTATCTCTTAAAAAAGCCTCGGCCAACTCCGGAGGCATAATATCTGTAAGCGATTTGCCCTCCGCCTCCTTTCTGGTAGTACCCAAAACATCAGCTATTGTTGCGGAGGCCATAACTAAGTTCCCCTCACCGTCAGTAAAGACCAATAGATTGGGGGTATTATCCAAAAGGGAATTCAGAATGTCATTCTTATACTGCAACACCTGTTCCACCTGGTACCGGTCTGATATATCGCGAGCGATACCAAGTAAAATTACTTGACCTTGATTATTCCTTAATAATCTGGAAGTGAATTCAAACCAAATTTCGGTGCCGTCCTTACGGGTGTTTTGTATCTTTTCCCGGAACGTATCGAAGTCAGTTTCTCCCTCGCGAAACCTTCTGATGCGCTCATCAAATTTAGCCGATACCATCAAATATTCCTCGCGGGTGAGGGTTTCCTTCACCGAAAGGCTGACTAATTCCTCAGCAGTACGGCCGGTTAAATTTTCGATAGACGGACTCATATACTCCCAGCACATAGTATCCAGATTTATTATCCACAGGACATCTAAAGAATTCTTCTCAACTAATTCCAGATTTCCATTGGGCTCGGGCATGACTTCAGCACTGTCTTCAAACAAGCCCTTGGCTGCGGCAACGATGGCTGCAACTGCAAGTATGAACAGGGCATTCTCCAAATCCACTGCCGATACTGCACCTGACCGTCCATACTTTAGCACAATCTCAAACATCCCTAGTGCAATAGCAGTTGGAATTAGAAGCCGATATTGCCAAATAGCGGTCAAAGCAAGAAGAAGATAGAAGGCATGACTATAGACGGCTCCTGCATCTGAGAAATACACTGCCGTAATTATGGTTAATATCCATACACCAATGAGACCCTTTTTATTCCTGTCCGACATGCGAGTAATCCTTCAACATCAGTTATTTTATAGAGGAGTTTCAAAATAAGAAACACTTCGCCTCTTTAAATATACACTAATCATTATGATACCCAATTCAAAACTTTGAGGAATCTTCGCCAGACTTCGATGGGCCAATGACGGCAGCGTCTAATAACATAAATTCACAACCCATATGATCAACTGACTGGGAACACCATCCATTGCATACTCGTTTAGTATTATATCATGAAGCGTAGCTTCAATGATATAATCGACGCATGTGCGTTTGGCCGCAGGCCAAAATTTCGCACGCGCCTGAAATAAACTTGGCCGTTTCCGGCTACAACGGCCATCATGAAGCGTAGCTTCAATGATATAATCGACGCATGTGCGTTTGGCCGCAGGCCAAAATTTCGCACGCGCCTGAAATAAACTTGGCCGTTTCCGGCTTACA
>Ga0209510_1002178_pt1 | contig 20603 bp, 16 predicted proteins | sample BiotimSIPDNA_FD_185749 | JGI IMG/M metagenome (GOLD analysis project Ga0209510, IMG submission 185749) | Anaerobic biogas reactor microbial communites from Washington, USA - Biogas_R1 time_0 SIP DNA (SPAdes) (version 2) | ecosystem: Engineered > Bioreactor > Anaerobic > Unclassified | place... | reverse complement strand
ATATGCCTGCTTTGAATGTTTGCGTTCTGGTATTTGGACTAAACAGCGGTGCATACATTTCTGAAATGATGCGGGCGGGAATTATGTCTGTAGATTCAGGTCAGATGGAGGCTGGACGGGCGGTTGGACTCAGCTTCGGCGTAACTATGATGAAGGTGGTCGTGCCCCAGGCAGTTAAGAACATTCTTCCCACGCTTGGTAATGAGTTTATAGCTCTGATTAAGGAAACATCAGTTGTGAGCTTTGTGGGCGCAGCCGATTTGTATGTGGCATTTAGCTATATTGGCACAAACAGCTATGAGTTTATGGTCCCATACCTCGCTATGGCGCTCATCTATATCGTTTTGGTTATGGCGATTGCTTTCCTTATAAAAATAATGGAAAGGAGTCTGCGTAGAAGTGATAGACGTAATTGATTTAAAAAAGACCTATGGCACTCTTGATGCCTTGAATGGAATTACCACCACCATCCGTGAAGGAGAAAAGGTTGCTATCGTCGGCCCTTCCGGGAGCGGTAAAAGCACGTTTTTGCGTTGCCTGAACTGCATGGAGGATCCAACAAGCGGCTCTATTATCTTCGATGGCGTTGATATTGCCGACATTAATGTTGACATAAACATTCACCGGCGTCATATGGGAATGGTCTTTCAGCAGTTTAACCTGTTTAATAACAAAACAGTTATTCAAAATATTATGCTGGCGCCCTTGCATATAGGCATCCAGGATATTCGGAGAAAGCGGCTTAAGAATTTCTTTATTAAGGCAAGGAATTTGTTTACATCAAATAAGAAACCTCTACATGAGATTCATACAAGCGAAGAGAAATTAAGGCAGGATGTAAGGGAAAATGCAATTCGCTTATTGAAAAGAATCGGGCTCGAGGACAAGGCCGATGTTTTTCCTTCTACTCTGTCGGGCGGCCAGAAGCAGAGAATAGCAATTATTAGAGCTTTGGCCATGAATCCGAAGGTGATGCTCTTTGACGAGCCGACCTCAGCACTTGATCCCGAAATGGTCGGGGAAGTTCTTGACTTGATAAGGCAGCTTGCAGACGAGGGGATGACCATGGTTATCGTGACCCATGAAATGGCCTTTGCAAAGGAAGTTGCGACCAGAGTCCTATTCATGGATGAAGGTATGATACTCGAGGAAAACACGCCTGAGGAATTTTTTACGAACCCTCAAAATCCCAGGAGTAAAGAATTTTTATCGAAGGTGTTGTAAAGGGTCACTAAAACTGCCACCTTATGAATTAGGTGCAAATTCAGTTACTCGAATTACTCGAATAACAGTCAACTATATCAGCTATAAAGAGCAACCTCACAGATATTACCTGTGAGGCTGTTTTTTCTTTAATGTGAGACTAAGCGCCCGGCACTTAGGACTCAGGCTCTGCTTTGCCTTCGCTTACCTCCACATCAAAGGATGCGTTCTGCGTGATTTCTTCTTCTGTATAGCTAACGGTTACGCTTACTGTTCCTGCTTAATCAAGTGTACTACCGGCCTCGGGCGTCGTTGTATATTCTGTAATGACCCTGCTTGACTCATCGCTGTAAGTAGCGGTAATGACTAAGCCGCTCAGATCAAGGGCTTCACCCACAGTATAAGCTGTCTTAGTCGGTAGACTAGTGACGGCAATGGACTCCAGTACCGGCTACAATGAATTTTATAGGATTTTTTATTGTAAGGCACAACACTATCTTTGGCAGTATGATATTATTTATATCAAGTAAAAAAATGAAGCGTTGATTATTGAATCCAGATGAAAAACAAAGAAAAAAGGGTAGTGAGATACATGTTTATACCGGAAAATTTGATAAATGAGCATTTTGACGATCGCTATTTTGATGTGGTAAACGCCTTGGATGAAGCGCGGCAAATCTACTTCAAAAACAATAATATCTTTGAACGGATTGTCGAGGCAAGAGAACTGGAGATGCCATTCATTATAGGTGAGCTTGGCTTCGGGGCAGGGCGTATAGTCGTATCACTCATGGAATTTATAGAGGAGAGTGGATTGAAAGATGTCGATATCGAGTATTACTCAGTTGAGCTTTACCCCCTGAGTTCTGAGAGAATATGCTCTATTCTCGACGGCTTTAAGAGTCGGGTAGGAAGAGAGATTAAGGCCCTTGTGAAGGAATATGAGAAGATAGATAGAAAGGTCCCCGGCTGGCATTCAATGAAAATAGGGCAGCCCTTCGGAAGCCTGAAGCTTAAGCTGTGGATAGGTGAAGCGCTTGAAATGGTCAGCGCTCTTGAAAAGCCCTGCGATGTTTGGTTCCTTGATGGGCATGGTCCGAAGAAGAATCCTTCTATGTGGAGGCCTGAGCTACTAATGGCAATCGGAGAAAAGACAAAAACCGGAGGCTCCTGCTCTACATTTACTGTGGCAGTGGCGGTGCAAAAAGCTCTAAAGGAGGCAGGCTTTTCAGTTGAGAAGCTTCCAGGCTGCGGTGGCAAAAAGGAAAATCTTTACGCATTGAAGAAATGAAGCGAACATAGGGAGGAATAGAAAGTAAAACGACCGGATTCAAATCGTATATCCGGTCGTTACCCCGCTCCCTGTGAGCAGTCAATGAGGTTGTGATAATCCAACTAAATGTCCTCGTGCTTCCCCTACTTCAAATACCTCTGCTAAGAATCTACTAATACTTGTCCTTCTCCTGCTTCTTCTCCTGCTACTATTTGTGCTACCTATTTAACCTCTTACAACCATGTGGTCGCATTATATTTTTACCCGTATTCTTCATAATTAAACATAAAGAAAAAACTATTCGTAATCTACGACATGAACCCATGAAAGCAGGAATTCTCGTTCTTCAGCCTTACCCTTCACCGACTGGGAGGCAGCAACAATTGGCAGCCATTTTTGTATATACTGCTTGGCTGTGTCACTTTTAACACAAAACATGTTCATGTATTTGTCCGCAAATTCTCTATTACCGGCCAGACTAAACAGTAGATAGGTTCTGGCCACATCTGCAGAAGCGTTGCCCTGTGTTGCATGGGACCAGTCGAGAATAAAGGGTGTCCCATTATTAGTCACTATAATATTGCTTGGGTTAAAGTCTCCGTGGCAGACCTTGTCGTGCACAGGCATTCCTTGAAGGCGTGTATGCAGATCATAGCGGGTGGTTGCATCCAATTTTGTTTCTCTGATTTTACGATGCATTTTATCCTGTAGCTTGTTAAGAAGCGGAGCCTTTCTGGAGAACACATCCATTTGCAAGTCCACAAACAGCTCCAGATACTCGTCTTGCTTGCCCGGATTCTGTTCCATAAGCTCTGCAAGGGTATTGCCCTCTATAAACTCGGATACAATTGCCCATCTGCCCTCAACCCTTGTTACCTCAATAACTTTCGGTATGTTCAAGCCTGTTTCTTCAACGCGAGCCTGATTTAGCGCCTCATTTAGGATATCGGACTTGGAGTAGCCCTCAACAAACAGCTTAATTGCCTTATCACCATCACGATAGATAGTCTTAGTTGGCCTTTCAGCAACGACCTTGTCTAATTTCATAGTATTCTCCTCCTTATTTTCCATAATAGGCATTCAGATACATTTGCTTTATTTCACTCATCAATGGATAGCGCGGATTTGCGCCTGTACATTGATCGTCGAAGGCTTGCTCGGTCATCTCGTCCAAGCGGTCAAGGAAGTCTTTCTCGTCAATGCCATAGTCTTTGATTGTCTTCTTTATGCCTATATTCTCTTTTAACTCATCAATTGCCCTAATGAGGTTTTCGAGCTTTTCCGTATCGTTTTTACCCTTGATACCCAAATGGTCAGCGACCTGAGCATAGCGGGCAAGCGTATGCGGATGGTCGTACTGTGAGAAGGTACCCATCTTCACAGGTGCTTGTGAAGCATTAAAGCGCATGACCTCGTCAAGCATCAATGCATTGGCAACACCATGGGGCAGGTGATGGAAGGAACCAAGCTTGTGCGCCATAGAGTGACACACACCAAGGAAGGCATTGGCGAATGCAATACCGGCCATGGTTGCAGCGTTTGCCATCTTCTCGCGGGCAATGGGGTCGTTTGGACCGTTGTCATAGGCACGGGGCAGATATTCAAAAACTATCTTCAGGGAGCCCAGGGCCATGCTGTCGGAGTAATCGGTTGCAAGCATTGAGGCATAAGCTTCCATCGCGTGAGTGACGACGTCAATACCGGATGCCGCCGTCAGGCTCTTTGGAGCGTTCATCATTAAATCCGCATCTACAATAGCCATATTGGGCATGAGCTCATAATCAGCCAGCGGATACTTTACACCGCTGCTTTCATCAGTAATAACTGCAAAGGGAGTAACCTCTGAGCCTGTACCCGCAGTAGTGGGTACGGCAATGAAATATGCCCTTTCGCCCATCCGCGGGAAGTCGTAGACTCTTTTGCGAATATCAACGAATCGCATTGCCATATCCATAAAGTCCGCTTCGGGATGCTCATACAGTACCCACATGATCTTCGCTGCGTCCATTGCTGAACCGCCGCCGATAGCTATGATTGCATCCGGCTCAAAAGATCGCATCTGCTTTGCGCCTTCCTTTGCACTGGCCAGCGTGGGATCAGGTTCAACATTATGGAAGGTTGTGTGAGTAATACCAAGCTCATCAAGCTTGTCAGTAATCGCTCTGGTATAGCCGTTTCTATACAGGTAGTTATCTGTTACAATAAAGGCCTTCTTCTTGCCAAGTACAGCCTTTAGCTCATTAAGAGCGACCGGCAGGCAGCCCTTTTTAATATATACTTTCTCGGGAGCTCTGAACCAAAGCATATTCTCTCTCCTCTCGGCGACAGTTTTGATATTTAGCAGGTGCTTAACACCGACATTCTCGCTGACTGAGTTGCCGCCCCAGGTGCCGCAACCAAGGGTCAGAGATGGTGGCAGCTTGAAGTTGTACATGTCTCCGATTCCACCTTGGGACGAGGGCGTATTAACAAGAATGCGGCATGCCTTCATCCGTTCTGAGAACTCATCCAGTTTAGTTTTTTCATTAAGGGCATCTAGATAAATTGATGCAGTATGTCCGTAGCCCCCATCGAAGAGCAGATGCTCGGCCTTTTCAAGAGCATCTTGGAAATCCTTTGCACGATACATCGCAAGTACGGGGGATAGCTTTTCATGAGCAAAGGCCTCCGAAAAATCTACACTATCCACTTCGCCAATAAGTATTTTTGCGGCTTCAGGTACGTCTATACCCGCAAGAGAAGCAATGGTATGTGCACTCTGACCAACAATTTTTGAGTTCAAGGCACCATTAATGAGAATCGTATTTCTGACCTTTTCAGTCTCCTTGGCATTAAGTACATAGCAGCCCCTGTTTACAAATTCCTTCTTAACCTCATTATACAATTTATCCAAAACAATGACTGACTGCTCAGATGCGCAGATTATGCCATTGTCGAAGGTTTTGGAGTGAATGATAGAGTTCACTGCCGAGGTAATGTCTGCGGAGTCGTCGATAATAGCCGGCGTATTGCCCGGACCAACGCCTATGGCTGGTTTGCCGCTCGAATAGGCCGCTTTTACCATGCCCGGTCCGCCCGTTGCGAGAATAATATCAGCTTCCTTCATAATGAAATTTGTCATTTCCAGGCTGGGGACATCAATCCAGGCGATTATGTTCTCCGGGGCACCTGCAGCGACAGCAGCTTCGAGAACAATCTTTGCAGCGGCGATCGTACAATTCTTTGCTCTGGGGTGAGGACTAAAAACAATCCCATTACGTGTTTTTAACGCGATTAAAGCCTTAAAAATAGCGGTAGATGTTGGATTTGTTGTGGGAATAACAGCAGCAACTACGCCAACAGGCTCTGCAATTGTTTTTGTGCCGAAGGACTTGTCTTGAGCAATAACCCCGCAGGTTTTTGTATCCTTATATGCATTGTAGATATATTCCGAAGCATAGTGGTTCTTAATAACCTTGTCCTCAACTATACCCATGCCGGTTTCTTCAACGGCCATTTTTGCCAGGGGAATCCTCATTTTAGTTGCAGCCGAGGCGGCGGCCAGGAATATTCGGTCGACCTGTTCCTGTGTATATGATGCGAAGAGCTGCTGAGCATCCTGCACGCGAACAAGAGCTTCTTTTAGCTTGCCCACATTATCTACAATTTGGTAGTTCTTATTGATTTCCATATTAGCCCTCCTTGTCTTGTTCTTAAGGTATTCTTTGTTAATATTTTAACGATAATAAAATACTTTGTCAATACTTTCACAAACTTTTTTCATTTTTTTACACTTACTAATAGCTATACTTTTCACAATGATAATATTTTATTCCCATTCATTATTTGCTGGTCCACATTACATTGGCCGGGTTGAACTGAGGACTATATATAAGCTATAATCAAGGTAGTAATCAAGGCTAATGCCATTGACGCTTTGAAGAGTCTGGCTAGATAAAAAATATTAATATGGAGAAGACAGATGAAGAATATACTTGTACTACTTCCGGTAAGAGAAGAAGATAAGAGGCTTTTTGAGCAGATAGCTCCCACAGCGAATTTCACGTATGCAAAGGCCGAGACGGTTGACAATTCGGTTCTTCTTGAGGCAAATGCTATTATTGGAAATCCTCCCCCTATGAAGATACGCGAATCGAAAAATTTAGAATGGCTGCAGCTGCAAATGGCCGGTATAGGTGAATTTGCCAAGGAGAATATGCTGCCCGATGGTGCTGTTCTGACAAATGCATCCGGAGCGTTCGGACTGGCCATTTCCGAGTATATGCTTGGCGTTCTTCTGCAGTTGTTTTATAATCTTCACATTTATAGGGACAAGCAGATACAGGCGGATTGGTCCTATTCAGGACAGGCTCAATCTATCTATAATTCTACTGCCCTTGTGATTGGATTAGGTGATATTGGAGGGGAATTCGCCCGCAGATTGAAAGCCCTTGGGGCATACACAATAGGAATAAGGCGGAAAGATGCGCTTAAGCCCGATTATATGGATGAGCTTCACCTTATGGATCAGTTGGAGGCGCTCCTGCCCCGGGCTGACATTGTAGCTCTGAGCTTACCTGGTACCAGCCTTACAAATAACATAATTAATAAGGACACACTGCGGCTTATGAAGAAGAACGCTGTTTTAATTAATGTAGGGCGAGGAAATGCCGTCGATACGGATGCCCTATGCGATGCGCTTGAAGGTGGCCTGATTGCAGGAGCCGCACTTGATGTGACTGCCCCTGAGCCTCTCCCAAAGGAGCACCGTCTATGGAAAATTAAAAACGCCATCATTACGCCGCATATTTCTGGGGGATTCAGCCTGCAGGAGACCTTTGAAAGGATTGTGCGCATCAGCGCCGATAATCTTGAAGCATATATGAGCGGAAAAAAGCTTAAGAATGTCGTGGATACCAGGGCGGGATACTAAAAGGACTTCAATTATTTACTTCATGTACATCAAGTGCATCAAGTACTTCAAGTCTCATCGGCCGGCCGGTATGCAGATGTATTCCACATGCAACCGGCCGTACCGAATGGTTGGCAGACTTATATATTATTTCATTGAAAACTCAGCTATTCCCACCGAAAAAGCTTCCAATGCCGATATTGCCAAGGATACTTCCTTCTTCTTTGTTCTTACCCTTGCCTGCTGAGAAAATCCTGTCGGCAAGACGGGAGAAGGGCAAGGACTGGAGCCAAACTGTACCGGGACCGGTCAATGTTGCAAAGGCCAGACCTTCGCCGCCAAATAGTGCAGTCTTAATATTGCCCGCAAACTTAATGTCGTAGTTGATGCTTCCCGTCATGGCGACAAGGCACCCTGTATCGAGCATCAATGTCTCACCGGGCTGCAGGTCCTTCTTGACAATAGTACCACCGGCATGCATGAATGCCAGACCATCTCCCTCGAGCTTTTGCATTATGAAGCCTTCACCGCCAAATAGCCCGGCGCCGATTTTCTTTTGGAAAGCGATTCCTACCGATATACCCATTGCGGCGCAAAGGAAGGAATCCTTCTGGCAAATAAGTGTTCCGCCGTAGTCTCCTAAATCAAAGGGCACTACTGTTCCGGGGTAGGGTGCTGCAAAAGAGACGCAGCGTTTGATGCCTGCGGCATTAGTAAAGGTGGTCATGAACAGGCTCTCTCCGGTAAGCATACGCTTGCCTGCGGAAAAAAGCTTACCCATAAGGTCATTAGACTCTTTCCCCGAGCCGTCACCGAAAATAGTATCCATTTTAATCGCGCTGTCCATGTACATCATAGCGCCTGCTTCTGCAATGATTGTCTCTCCGGGATCCAGCATGATTTCTACGAACTGTATATCCTCACCATGTACCTTATACTCGACCTCGTGAGCCTTGCGCATCCGGCTGCCTGATGATGGGGTGCTGGGCACATAATTGCCGGTCTGCTGTGCATTTTCAGCATTGACGGGACTCGGATTAATCCCCTCCAGCTTGGTTCCGCAGCTTTTACAAAACTTCTGACCGGGGGAATATGGATTTTTGCAGCTTGGACAGATCATAATACTACCTCCTCTATTAATTTGCGAATAGACTGTAAATGAAAGCAAAAGTTTATGTATCCATATTATTATGAATTCCATAAAATTGCAATGCACTTTTGTACTATGCTTTTTGCGATGTAAGCATGCCTCTTTTATCTTTCATCGACTACATTACGAAGCTTTTTCAAACTCTATCAGTTATAATGTGGCTATGAGAGGATGAATTTATTATGAAGCAGATGCTAATTTAAATTGGAGCATCCCTGGCAAGTTTGGCATTTATGGTTACGGTCTTAAAATCCAATCGAAGAAAGAGGTGAGCTGGATGTACAGTACAAGAAAGTGGGTTTGTTTTGTAGTCGGGATTCTTTGGATTGTTTCCTTGATCATTTCCAAAATAGAAGCAAAACCGGATGCTGTCCTTATTGTATACGGTATTGGCAGCTTCTTATCATTTTCGCTAAGTGTGTTCTATGCATTCAAGGATAAAAAATAGGAAAGGGAATCGCCTGAAAGACTGTATCAAAAGGACAGTAGGAGAAAAGATGAGAAAAACAATTACTACTGCTTTTATTCAGATAGCTCGATAAGATATTTCTTTGAAAATACCCACCACTCGTATAGCAGCTTGGCTCTATAATATGATACTATATTGATAAAATTATGTCTTATAATCATACTAAAATGATGAAGAGAAGCAGGGCAATAATACTGCTATCACATATCGGAGGAGATTATTATGGGCTTTGAAGGATTTACTAAGGAAGGATTAATATTTCTTTTTGAGAACAGGATGCGCAATGATAAGGCATGGTACGACAGTCACAAGCATGTCTATAAAAAATACGTATACAACCCTTTTGTGGAGTTGATTACTGAACTTGCGCCAACCATGAAGGAAATTGACGGGAGCATAATAACCATCCCTTCAAAGCTTATTTCCAGAGTGCGCAGGGATACCCGTTTCACAAAGGACAAGACGCTCTATAGAGATAATGCCTGGATTGTATTTCTCAGGGATAAATCCCAGATGTCAACGTCGGCATGCTACTGGTTTGGACTGGACCAGACGGGGTGCAGCTACGGGGCTGGTTACTACAATGCGGAGCCAGCATCAATGGCTCACATGAGAGATATGATTATTAAGGGACATCCTGCATTTAAGAAGGCACTTCAATGCTACGAGTCTCAGAATGAGTTCGCAATCGGTGGAGAAATGTACAAAAGAAGCAAGTATCCTGACCAGCCGGAGAACTTGAGATTATGGCTTGACAGAAAGAACATTTTCTTTGAGTGTGTCCAGAAGGATTTCGATTTGGCTTTTTCAAAGGATCTGCCGCAAAAACTGGATAAGAGCTTTAGAAGCCTAAAGCCCATATATGATTTTCTACTGTTGACGGGGGACTATTAAATGAAGCCCAAAGCAGGCCGGATAACAAGGCTTCAAATAGAGGAGATTTCCATAGAGGTTGAATGGAAGAGAATCAAAAACCTTTATCTTAGGGTATACCCGCCTGACGGCAGGGTTCACATTTCAGCACCGATTCGCATGGACGGCAATGCGATTCTTATGTTTGCAAAGTCGAGGCTTGAGTGGATAAGGAAGCAGCAGGCCAGGATTAAAGGCCGCAAAGCTTTGGTTCCCAAGGAATTTGTGACGGGAGAGAGACATCCCTTTATGGGGAAGGATTATCCTCTGAATCTGCTGGAACGGGAGTCTAAGCCTGAAGTAATCCCGGACGGTGACTTTCTCATAATGTACGTGCGCCCTGGGGCTTTAATTGAGAAGCGTCGGGCAGTCATGGATGATTTTTACCGCAACCAGCTAAAGCAGATGCTACCCAGCTTGATTGCAAGGTGGGAGCAGGTTATGAAGGTTAAGGTCAGTGATTTCGGAATAAAAAAAATGAAGACCAGGTGGGGAACCTGCAACCGCAAAACCCGGCACATCTGGGTTAACCTGGAGCTGGCAAAGAAGCCGCTTGAGTGTCTTGAATACATAGTAGTACATGAGATGGTGCATCTTCTGGAGAGGGGCCACAACAGTGTTTTCTACGGGTACATGGATCGATTCTTGCCGGACTGGCGCCGATGCAGCAACTTGCTAAAATAGCTTGATTCCATGCGAAATGTTTGCTATTCTTGTACTGTTCGGCTATATTTGGAAGATAGGAGAAATACTATGGATTATAGAAAAGAATCATTAAGATTGCATGGTGAATGGAAGGGAAAGATAGAGGTTATTAGCTCAGTACCCGTTACTAACAAGCAGGAGCTTTCATTGGCTTATACTCCCGGCGTTGCAGAGCCCTGTCTGGCTATTCGGGATGATGTTGATCTTTCTTATCAGCTTACTAGAAGATGGAATCTTGTTGCAGTAGTTACAGATGGCTCAGCTGTGCTTGGTTTGGGAGATATTGGGCCTGAAGCCGGAATGCCGGTAATGGAGGGCAAATGCGTACTATTTAAAACCTTTGGTGATGTAGATGCTTTCCCTCTTTGCATACGTTCAAAGAGCGTTGATGAAATCGTACAGACAGTGAAGCTGTTGGCAGGCAACTTTGGCGGGATTAATCTGGAGGACATCTCCGCACCAAGATGCTTTGAAATAGAAAGGCGCCTAAAGGCGGAATGCGATATCCCGATTTTCCATGATGATCAGCATGGTACTGCGGTTGTCGTTCTGGCTGCAATGTTGAATGCTCTGAAGCTTACGAATAAGAAGATCAGTGATATTGAGGTTGTCGTAAACGGCTCGGGTGCTGCTGGTATTGCCATTACCAAGCTCTTGATGGCGATGGGAATGAAGAAGGTCATTCTTTGCGACACTAAGGGCGCAATTTATGAGGGAAGGGACAACCTAAACCCAGAGAAAGCCGAGATGGCAAAGATATCTAACCTTCACAGGAGGAAAGGAACTCTCAGGGATGTTATTGCCGGCACTGATGTATTTATCGGAGTTTCTGTTGAAAACGTGGTGGATAAGGAAATGGTTAGGAGTATGGCAAAGGATCCTATTATTTTTGCCATGGCAAATCCTACACCGGAGATTATGCCCGATGACGCAAAAGAGGTGGGTGCTGCTGTGGTTGGCACAGGCCGTTCGGATTTCCCCAATCAGATTAACAATGTGCTCGCTTTCCCCGGTATTTTCAGAGGAACTCTTGATGTGAGGGCCAGCGATATCAATGATGAGATGAAGATTGCCGCTGCAAAAGCCATAGCGGATCTTATCTCCGACGAGGAATTGAATGCGGATTATGTAATTCCTGCTCCCTTTGACCCAAGAGTCGCAGACTGTGTAGCCAAGGCAGTTGCCGAAGCGGCGGTCAAATCAGGGGTAAGCAGGATATAAAATAATGATGTGCATATCAGGAAATGATATGGAGTGGGATATGGAGTCTTCATTAACCTCCTGATTGCACAAGGCGAGGAATTGAGTATGGATGAACTGAGGCTGCCTGTATTGATGGGCTGTGATGCCAGTGTCGAGGAGGCGCAAATAATTGTTTTTGGTGCAGGCTTTGATGGCACCGCTACATATCGTCCGGGCTCTCGATTCGGGCCCCAGGCCATGCGCTCAGAGTTTTATGGGTTGGAGACCTATTCCCCTGTGCTTGACAGGGATTTAACCGACATAGCAGTATGTGATGCGGGAGATTTGGAGCTGCCCTTTGGTGATACGGGGTCAGCCTTAGATATGATTGAAAGCACGGCGGCTCATATTGTCAGAATGGGCAAGAAGCCCTTTATGACAGGCGGCGAGCACCTTGTTACCCTGCCTGCCTTTAAGGCTGTCCTTGAAAAGTATCCTGATTTGTGTCTGCTGCAGCTGGACGCTCACACTGACCTAAGAGAGGAATACCTTGGAGATAGGCTTTCCCATTCCTCTGTAGTCAGGAGAATCTGGGACATTACTGGAGACGGACGCATTTGGCAAATGGGCATCCGCAGCGGGTTGAAGGAAGAATTCGAATGGTCGGCAGAGGGGCACACGAGCCTGTATAAATTCGACCTGTCTTCGTCGAGGGAGGTAGTAGCTGCCCTGTCGAGTAAGCCTGTTTATCTAACTATTGATTTGGATGTGCTCGATCCATCTGTTATGCCCGGAACCGGAACTCCTGAGCCGGGTGGAGTGAGCTTCAACGATTTGCATAAGGCCCTATGCAGCTTTAGGGATTTGAATATTGTTGCCGCAGATGTGGTTGAGCTGGCTCCGAGGCTCGACCCTTCCGGGATATCTACTGCCGCTGCCTGTAAGGTGATGAGAGAGGTCCTGCTCCTGATGGGGAGGCTTTGATTATTGACTGCAGTTGTAGCTGCCGCATCGTAACTCTGTCGGCTTCATCACAGGCAGGCCTTACGATAGAAGGTAGGCGAGCAGCCCTTGTATTTCTTAAAAATCCTATTAAATGTGGTAAGGCTATTGAAACCAGACTCCAGCGCAATGTCCAGAATGGGCTTATCGCTTTGCCTAAGAAGCTTTTCTGCCTGTTTGATACGGTAGCTATTGAGGAAGCTTAGAAAGGTCATGCCTGTATAATCCTTGAAGAGCCTGGAGAAATGATACTCACTAAAGCCGACTGATGAGGAAACATCCTTTAATGTAATATCAGAGGGATAGTTATTCTGAATGTACTCGAAGGCCTCATTAATCTGTCCTATAGCGGCTCTCTTTTTAGGTCTATGTGCTGCCCCTGCATAGCCGCTCTCCTCAGCCAGATATCTGGAAATTATCACGATAATATCAAATAATCTTGCGTTTAAGGATAGAGCGTATGCATAATCCTTTTTCTCGTATTCATCAATCAGCTCTAATGCACATTTCTCAAGAGAGCTTTGAAGCTGAGAGTGCTCGTCCCGGCTGATTTTTAGAAGCTTCTCCATAAAGGGCTTGATGTGGTTTATGCCACCGAAGCCGTCAAGAGAGGTTATGTTGAATTGTATAAAAAAGCGTTTGCCATTCTTGCTGCATTCGATGATTTCATGTATCTCGCCGGCTGGGATTAGTAAAAAATCACCGTTGGAAAGAGAGATTTGTGAGCCTGATACCTTGAGTCGACACAGGCCCACCTCATTATATACCAACTCCACGGCATTATGCCAGTGAAGAGGGTATTGAAACTCTTCTTCAGTATTGACTACAAGCCGAAAGGGATACTGCTCTGTAAATATGTTTCTCTCATGAAGGCCTTCGATAATCATAACAACACCTCAGTACCATCATGATAGCAGAACAGAACCCATCTCGCAATATAGAGCACAGCCTGGAAATGCTCCTGCATATGCTACCTGACATCTGTCTATCCATCTACCTCCAACACATCATAGCTGCTGGTCTTTCTAGGCTATCTCAAAGAAAGCCTTTTGCACCTGCGTGCCTGTAAGACTTATGCTTCTTGAATCGGGCTGGCTACCTCCTATGAAAATGTTGAAGGTGCCTGGCTCAAGCACTTCATTGCCATCATCATCAATGAGGGACAGCTGTTTGGGGGTAAGAGTAAAGTTAACCTCCGCCTTTTCGCCGGGCTTGAGGTAAACCTTGCGAATGCCTCGCAGCTGCCATCTTGGTGCCATTGAGGCGCTCGTTTGCACATCCCTCAGATAAAGCTGTACTGTTTCTTCGGATGCATTGTTGCCAATGTTTGTTACAGTGGCAGAGCAGGAGACGCTATCACCAGCCTTGAAGCTTTCGGCGACCTTTATATCGCTGTATTCGAATTTAGTATAGCTAAGACCATATCCGAAGGGATACAAGGCCTCTTCTGTCATATATTTATAGGTTCTGCCCTCCATGGAATAATCACGGAAGTCAGGTAGCTCCTCGGTAGTAGCATAGAAGGTAACGGGCAGTCTTCCCGATGGGCTATATTCCCCGAATAGAAGTGATGCTATAGCTTCTCCACCGCGTCCGCCTGGATACCATGCCTGAATAATAGCCGAAACATGTTTATCTGCCCATGTTACAGCCAGTGCACTTCCTGACAGCAAAACAACTATAACAGGTTTGCCGGTAGCAAATACCGCCTCTAGAAGCTCCTGCTGAAGCCCTGGAAGGTTCAAATGCATCTTGTCGCCGCTGCCATACTCATTGCCGGTATCGCCCTCTTCTCCTTCAATTGTTTCATCCAGCCCGAGGCACATAACGACCACGTCGGATCTTTCCGCCACAGCCAATGCTTCGGCAAAGCGGTCTCGGGGCTCGGCCAAGCCCGTAGTCATAGGCTTGAACAGGTGGCAGCCTTCTGAATAGTAAACCCTGGTATCCTTGCCTACAGAGGCCTGAATGCCCTCCAATACCGTGACATATCTGTCGGATGTGCCATAGTAATTTCCCTGAAGTGCTGCACGGCTGTTGGCGTTAGGGCCTATTACCGCAATTGACTTTAGCTTCGATTTATCCAAGGGAAGCAAGTTGCCCTCATTTTTAAGAAGCACAAGTGACTTTTTAGCTACCTCAACTGAGAAATCACTATGCTCTTGACAGCTATTAACTTCATATGGTGTATCAGTGAAGGGAACATTCTTTGGGTCATCAAACATGCCCAGCTTCAGCCTTGTCATCATTAGACGAGTAACTGAACGATCTATATCGGCTTCCTCCACAAGCCCTTCCTTGTGAGCAATTAGCAGGTTAGCAAACATATTTCCGCAGTTAAGATCACAGCCGTTTTTTACAGCCAATGCCACCGATTCGGGCGCTGTCTTTGTTACCATATGGTATTCATGGAAATCCTTTATAGCCCAGCAGTCCGATGTAACATGGCCCTTGAATCCCCACTCCTCACGTAGTATGTCATTAAGAAGAGTCTTGCTTCCACAGCAGGGTTCGCCGTTAGTTCTGTTGTATGCTCCCATAACAGCTTCTACTCCTGCTTCCTTTACCAATTCTTCAAAGGCTGGGAGATATGTTTCGCGCATGTCCTTTTTTGATGCAATCGCATTAAAGCTATGCCTTTCACTTTCTGGTCCACTGTGCACGGCATAATGCTTGGCGCAGGCGGCAGCTTTCAAATATTTCTTATCATTGCCCTGTATACCCTTTACAAAGGCGACGCCAAGTCTTCCGGTCAGGTAAGGATCCTCTCCGTATGTCTCATGACCGCGGCCCCATCTGGGATCCCTGAAGATATTAATATTTGGAGACCAAAAGGTAAGGCCCTTGTATATGTCGTGGTCGCCCTTGCGAATGCTTTCATGGTATTTGGCTCTACCTTCCGTAGAAATAACATCAGCAATCTTGAACAGCAAGTCTTCATCGAAGGTGGCGGCAAGACCAATGGCTTGTGGAAATACTGTTGCAACACCTGCCCTTGCCACTCCATGAAGCGCTTCATTCCACCAATTATATGCCGGTATTCCCAGCCTCGGTATCGCCGGAGCCTTGTGTAGCATCTGGGTAACCTTTTCCTCCAGCGTCATACGGGAAACAAGATCTTTCGCCCGCTCCTCAAAACTTAGGCTCTCGTCAAGATAAGCTGGTTTTTTAGTTGATTCGCTTGCGTAGTTATTAGTCATGCTTATTGCCTCCTTATTTTTGTGCAATTACTTGCATAATATCATTCTAGCTTTTCCTGAGTTTTTTATCCTTTCAAATCTTGCGTTTATTATCACAGTTATTGCTAATTTTCCATTACTATGGTTTGCTATTAATTTCCCGGAGGCACATGCACCGATGCTAATACTTGCTTGTATGCACAAGTTCAAATATAATATTCATGGACTGGTTTATAATATGAAAAGACGAGTTGTCAGCCATAATAATTTCATAACAGGAGGAGCAAGATGGCAGAGCAGAAGAAGGCCACAGGTCTTAATCTTAAGGATGTTGCGATTCATGAAGGATTCTGGGGGAAATACGTGCAGCTTGTACGTAATACTGTAATTCCATATCAATGGGAGGCACTAAATGACCGGATTCCTGATGCTGAGCCGAGCCACTCCCTGAGAAATTTGCGCATAGCGGCGGGAGAGGAAGAGGGACAGTACGGCGGACTTGTTTTCCAGGATACAGATCCCTATAAATGGCTGGAGGCAGTGGGTTACAGCCTTGCTGTTCATCCCGACCCACAGCTGGAAAAGGTTGCTGACGAGCTTATCGACTTAATTGGGAGGGCACAGCAGGAGGATGGCTATATAAACACCTATTACACGGTAAAGGAGCCTGGAAACCGCTGGACTAATCTGCTGGAATGCCACGAAATGTATTGCGCCGGTCACCTCATTGAAGCTGCTGTTTCCTACTATGAGGGAACCGGGAAAAGAAAGCTGCTGGAAATTGCATGCCGATTTGCGGATTATATTGATAGTGTATTTGGACCCGAGCCTGAGAAGCTTAAGGGCTACGATGGGCATGAGGAAATCGAGCTTGCACTGGCTAAGTTATTCAAGGTTATCGGGAACGAAAGGTATATGAGGCTTTTAACCTTTTTGATGGATGAACGCGGGAAGAAGCCCTATTATTTTATAGAGGAATGGAAAAAACGAGGGGGTATATCCCATTGGCAAAAGGGAGTTTCGTCTGAGCCTGACATGGCATATAACCAGGCTCATAAGCCTGTTCGCGAGCAGATGGAGGCGGTTGGACACGCTGTAAGAGCGGTATACCTTTATACGGCTATGGCGGATATGGCTGCTTTGACCGGAGACGAGAGGCTTTCGACAGCATGCAGGACATTGTGGGATAATATTGTAAACAAACGCATGTACATTACCGGCGGCATCGGCTCCACATATCAGGGTGAGGCCTTTACCTTTGACTACGATTTGCCCAATGATACAGCCTACCAGGAGACCTGCGCATCTATTGGCTTGATATTCTTTGCCAACAGGATGCTCAAGCTTGAGCCCCATGGGAAATATGCTGATGTAATGGAGCGGGCCTTGTACAACTCTGTAATCAGTGGAATGGCCCAGGATGGGAAAAGGTTTTTCTATGTCAATCCTTTAGAGGTGCTTCCTGAGGCCTGCATGAAGGATCCCGGCAAGCGGCATGTCAAGCCGGTCAGACAAAGATGGTACGGCTGTGCCTGTTGTCCTCCCAATATTTCAAGACTTCTATCATCTCTGGGAGGCTATATTTATACGACAAATGAGAACACAATATATACGCATCTTTACATCAACGCTGAGGCTAAAATGCAGATAGGCGGCGGCGGGGTAACAATAGTGCAGGAAAGCTCCTACCCCTGGGACGGTGAAATTGAGCTTCTGTTGAAGGAAGTGCCGGGCTGCGAATTTAATCTGGCCCTCCGCATACCGGGCTGGTGCCCTGATGCCCAGGTCGATGTAAATGGGGAAAGGGTGGACTTGGCGCCTATTGTTCATAATGGTTATGCTTTGATAGCTAGGACTTGGAGGACGGGTGATGCAGTAAGCTTAAAGTTGAAAATGCCTGTGGAATTCATTCAGGCTAACCCGCTCGTGAGGGCTGATGCAGGTAAGGTAGCCATTCAGAGGGGGCCCCTGATTTATTGCCTGGAGGAAGCCGACAATGGAAGCGGCTTATCGGGAATTAAATTAGATACAGGATGTGTACCGGAGGCTACATTTGACCCGAGTTTCTTTGGAGGGGCTGTAATTATTTCCGGCGATGCTTTGCGTGATGATAACAGCGATTGGACGAATAGCTTGTATCGGCCCTTGACTGTGAGAGCCGGAAAGGCTTTCAAATTCAAGGCGATTCCCTATTATTTGTGGGCTAACCGTGAAATGGGGGAAATGCAGGTCTGGACAAGGTATAGATAATACTGCCGTACGAATTTTTCAAATTCTGGTATAATGACCTCACACATAAACCCTACACATAACCTCACTGGCATTTTTGGTGAGGTTATTGTATACTATTTACTTACTATATTTAGTTCTTTATTAAGTGATAAATTTGGTTTGAAAGGGAGAGAAGAGGATGCCCATTAAGATACCTGATAGTTTACCTGCAGCGGAAGTGTTGACGGGTGAGAATATATTCGTAATGACTGAAACTAGAGCTGAGAGGCAGGATATAAGGCCACTAAGCATAGCCTTGTTAAATTTGATGCCCACAAAAATCGATACTGAAACACAGCTGCTAAGGCTCATTGGCAATACTCCTATTCAGGTGGATGTGACCTTTTTGCATCCCGAATCTCATAAGTCGAAGAATACTCCTAAATCACACCTGCAGAAATTCTATAACACATTCAGCGAAGTTAGGGATAAGAGGTTTGACGGACTCATCATAACGGGAGCTCCTGTTGAGCAAATGTCCTTCGGTGAGGTGAATTACTGGCAGGAGCTTAAGGATATAATGGAATGGAGCCTCCACAATGTGTATTCCACCTTCCACATATGCTGGGGGGCACAGGCAGGCCTTTATTATCATTACAGCATTCCCAAATACCCAATGAAAGAGAAACTGAGCGGTGTTTTTAAGCATAGGGTTCTAAAGCATAATGTGATGTTGCTCAGAGGCTTTGATGAATATTTCCATGCTCCTCATTCCAGATATACCGAGGTGAGGCGAGAGGATATAGATAAGACTGGCAAGCTTGAAATACTGGCCGAATCAGAAGAAGCCGGTGTCTACATTGTTTCTGGATTAAATGGTAGACAGATTTTCGTGACCGGGCATTCTGAATATGACCCACTTACCTTGAAAAACGAGTATGACAGAGATGTGGCTAAGGGAATAGAGCCAATGGTGCCAAAAAACTATTTTGAGAATGATGATCCGACCAGGTCTCCCATTGTGAAATGGAAAGCTCACGCCAATCTCTTGTACGCCAATTGGTTGAACTATTACGTATATCAGGAGACTCCTTTCAACTTGGACGAACTGGAGCGCGCGTTATAGTTTATCAAATGCTTTTCTTCTTTTGCCTACAGCAAGTTGATGCTATCATTATTGATAGAAAGCGCAGCTCTTAACAAGTATTTACTTTATTATATGATCGGGCAAATATCTTGAGAGACGTAGAAACTAAAATGCCCACAAAATTTTTATCCAAGCTTGTCTAAAATGAGCTTAGCGCAATCAATCTGATTAGGTATATTGCCATTTTTGTCCTTCGCACGCCAAATGTCGGGGGTTATTTCGTCAGCTACATAAATCTTACCGTTTTCGTCATAACCCACCTCTATTTTAAAGTCTATTAAAGTCAGGTCCAGACCTGCCAATTCCTTTTTCAGAACATCGCCAACCCTCACGAGTATGTCTAGAGCCTCATCGTATTGGCCCGGCTTTAAAAGATTTTTCATAATGCAGAGTCTTTCGCTTATTAACGGATCGCCCTGCTCATCGTCCTTCAAGGTAACCTCAAGATAAGGGGGATCAAAGGGTATTCCGGCTTCAAGAGTGAACCGGCGGCACATGCTTCCTGCTGTAAAGTAGCGTAGGACAAATTCAAGCTTGGGAACGGTGAGCTTGCGAACCTGCATTAAGCCATTGTCTATATCAGCTCCTAGATAGTGGGTGGGAATGCCGTTTCGCTCCATCAAATCAAAAAAGTAACTTGATATTTTTAGACCGATTTTTCCTTTGCCGTCTACGCTTCCGCCAACAGTGTTAGAGCCCGGATCAAATACTCCGTTTAATCCTGTTGCATCGTCTTTAAAAAGCAGATAAATTGCATTAGTTTCTTCGTTTATAAGTACATCCTTTGTTTTTCCCTTATATAGTCTTTTCAAAAAAATCTCTCCCCAAAATCAAAATTCTGTATTGTGCTCTAGTATATCATACCCGTATAAAGCTGTCTACATAAAGGCGTGAAGGATTTTAGCCCCTTTTTTTCACGATATACAATTTACCGGCAGGCACAACAATAAGAAGGAGCAAAGGTTGAAAAAATGTGCACCGATCCTATTGATTTTTGGATATTCTAGTAGTAGAAAGCGTCCATCTTTGACTAGGACACAGTAAAAACGTCCCCTTGTGTCACCCTTGTGTCATGACTAGCTGTGCAGTGATTCTATAATAATTCGCGCAATTTCATGATATAATAACCCCACAAGTTAGGTTACTGAATTGTTCGAATTCATGATATAATAACCCCACAAGTGAGGTTATTATATGCCTCCGGCGGAATTTATGCGCCGCCGAGATTTTGCCCTTGATTATTGTGACAAAACGGCGATGCGCAATTATATCCTGAATT
>Ga0209510_1002176_pt1 | contig 20622 bp, 15 predicted proteins | sample BiotimSIPDNA_FD_185749 | JGI IMG/M metagenome (GOLD analysis project Ga0209510, IMG submission 185749) | Anaerobic biogas reactor microbial communites from Washington, USA - Biogas_R1 time_0 SIP DNA (SPAdes) (version 2) | ecosystem: Engineered > Bioreactor > Anaerobic > Unclassified | place... | reverse complement strand
CTCCTTCAAGGACACTTTTTCGGAGTAGTTCTTCATTGCTCATTTCGATAGTCCTTTTCATAGCTCCTAATAGTAATTAGGACATTTCTATTTTGCTACTTTAGGACATTATCATGTTGCTCTTACAAGCTATCTGGTTGTTTTCAAGAAAGACTTGTCGTGTGATATACTAATTTTTTACTGAAAGTGTTAAATTTACCAAAGAAATTTTATCCCAATAAAGGGAGGATTCCATGGACGACTACCTGGAAATTGACATCAAAAAAATACTCAAGAAACTTATCTCAAAGTGGTATTGGATTATTGGGGCAGCTCTTCTTATTGGTCTTGCGACTTTTTTCTTTTTCTATCTGAAAAAAGACGTATATGAATCCAAGGCCATCATTGCTCTGGTTCAACCAAGATTTGAGGCTCAGTTCAAATCTAACATCACAACCTCAGATCTGGCCATGCCATCTGAAGGTTTTCTGACCGACGCGGTCCTGAGTAATGAAATTGTCCAGGAATTATTTGCAGCCTGGACGAATCCTGAGAAAAATGAGGTCCCCCTGGAAAGTTTTAAGAAAAGTCTGAACGTAACGCTTAACAGTAAGGGAGCAGTAATTATCCTTGCTGTGAGGGCGACAACGCCCCAGGAAGCGGCCGATCTGACCAATCTTTGGGCCGAATTAGCGGTCAAACAGATCAACACAACTTACTACGGCATTGATGCGGATCAGGTTGTTTACTTTGAGGAGCAAATAGAAAGCGCTAAATTCGCCTATGACAAAAGCGGAGATGACTTGATCGAATTTGCGGCGAAAGATAATTCTGATTATCTGCAAATTCAATTAGATAATGTCAACGCGAAGGTGGGTGACACGTTACAAAGGCGTGCAGTCTTGGAAGCTGCAGAGTCTGATGTAATGGGAATGGTGCAATATTTGGGAGCATACGATCTGGAAGCGATTGTTCGGCCAAGCGATTTATTAAATTTCACTTTAATACAATCGCGTGTCTATGGCAGCTCTGTAGTGAGCGGTCTAGATGGTTCGCCCATTCAACTCCAGCTTGTAATTGATTCCAATGAACAAGATCTTACCAATCGAGAATTTATTGAAGTGTTAAATGGTTGGACTGCAACTCTGCAAAACGAAATCTCGAATTTGGATGCAGAAAATACGGCTTTGGTTTCCGAAATTATGGAACTCCAATCTGCCATCAAAACATTTCAACAAGAGCGTTCTTTATTAGAGACCGATTATGCCCTAAACGAAACCACTTACAAAACCCTCAAAACCAAGCTGGAAGAAGTCCGGCTGAATATCGATTCTGCGGAAAGTAATGCGAAGATGTTAAGCGTAGCAATCCCTCCGGAGGAGGCAATCCCGCATAATACGGTCAGAAATACGCTCATTGCCTTGATAGCCGCAACCGTTTTAGCCTCGATAGCTATTCTGCTGATCGATTGGTGGAAGACGGATAAAGAACCAGAAGAGGAAGCTCAGGCCTGATCCTGGTGCTCGAAAGTGTAAAAAAGATGGGAAAGCGCGGTATCTGGCTGTTGGTTGCGGTTGTATTGATCGCACTACTGATAGTGTTCGTATATCCTCAGGTTAAGGCAATTCGTCTGCAATCAAGGGCGGGGGAGATAATTGAGGAATATGTAGCCCAGGTGCAAAAAGAACAGCCGGAGATGGCTGTGGGGAATTTTTATTGTATTATTCCAGTATTGCAATCTGGATCCCTTGAGGGGAACAACCTGGACCAGGCAATACAGTGGTTGAATGAGGCCAGGTCACTCGCCCCTAACAATGTTCACAGCAGCTTTTTGCTGGGTCAGGCCTATTGCTTGAATGAGGAATACGAGCAAGCTGTTGATGTGTTGAATGAATTTTTAATTCTACGGCCGGCTAATCAACTGGCAAGGGCAGAGATTGGGTTTGCCTACACCTACATGGCAAGGTCAACAACTGATCCTCAAGTTGCGCAAACCTATGAATCAAAAAGCCTGCAATACCTGGAGAAAGCAGGTTTTTCTGCCGAATCATTTATCAACTTGGGAAATGCGGCCTTTAAGCAAGAAAGATATCAGGATGCCTTGGTTTGGTATGAAGTTGGTGAATCACATATTGAACAGCAGAACTCATTGTTATTCAGAGACGCATTATTGCAGCTTGTGTTAGAAGACTCAAGCCCTGATTCAGATCAAATCAAAGATGAGATGATTTTAAAATTAGATACTGAATTGACCATAGAGCCAACAGATCTTTTTATTTTTTCATCTGGATCCTCGGTCCGAACACGAGTTGAGGCGGGTCAGACCATCGGTACACTATATGCAAATTCACAAGATGCTGGAATAATACTTGATGTTAGCGAAGCTAAAAAATTCTGTATCTCTGGTCAGGCCCTGGACAAACCACCTGCTCCAACTCAGATCGGGGTAGACATAGATTTTGAAACCCTGAAGGTATTGGATTTGGTAAATGGCGACGGTGATTGGGTTCAGTTTGAATTTAATGTAACTCTTGATCCGGGTATGCACGTTTTAGGTATCAAGCTGATGAACGACGCTATTATCGATGGTGACGATCGAAATGCGTATTTGGGATCTGTGACAATTTCAGCATGTAACGACGAATGAAATAATTTTCTTGATAGAAAAAGGTTAGTTAGGGATTAAAATCAAATGTCAACTAGTTGTCAGTCAATGAAAGCTTAGATAAGTAGAAAATAATTAGCAGAAGAAAGTGCGAAATATGATACCGGTTACAAAATCTTTTTTGCCTCCAATAGAAGATTACATCGAATACCTAAAACAGATTTGGGATTCAAATCAGCTTACTAACAACGGACCTTTAGTTAAAGAGTTGGAACAAAAACTCAAAGAGTATTTTGATGTGAAACATTTATTCTTTGTAAGCAACGGAACGATTGCTGAACAGATCGCAATAAAAGCAGCTGATCTAAAAGGCGACATTATCACAACACCTTTCTCCTATGTTGCAACCACTTCCTCTATAGTATGGGAAGGCTGCCAGCCAGTTTTTGTGGACATTGATCCTCAAACTCTCTGTATGAATCCCGATTTAATTGAAGACGCTATCACTGAAAAAACAACAGGTATCATACCCACTCATGTATATGGTATCCCCTGTGATGTAGAAAAGATCCAGGAAATCGCAGAAAAACATAGTTTGAAGGTGATCTATGATGCCGCTCATACCTTTGGAGGAAAGTACAAGGGGAAATCCATTGCTTCTTATGGTGATATCTCTTTTCTCAGTTTTCATGCCACTAAGGTTTTTCACACAGTAGAAGGCGGCGCAATTATCACAAATGATGATGAATTAGCTCACAAGATCAGTTATATGCGCAACTTTGGACATAACGGTCCTGAAGATTTCTGGGGAGTGGGAATCAATGGTAAAAATTCTGAATTCCATGCAGCGATGGGACTGTGTAATTTACCACACCTTGATGAGATAATTGCTGCGAGAAAACAAATCAGCGAATGGTATAATGATTTGCTTCAGGGTTCGAGATTAACAAGACCGGTTTTGCCTGATTCTACGCAATATAATTACGCTTATTATCCAGTGCTTTTCCCATCGGAAAAAGATTTGCTTGAAAAAAGGAAACTGCTGAACGATCAGGAAATTTACCCTCGTAGATATTTTTATCCTAGTCTTGATAACCTGCCATATCTTGGACATATAAAAGCCAATTTTGCGTCAGAATGTTCAACAAGGGTTGCTTGTTTACCTTTGTTTGATAAGCTTTCATTTAGTGATGTTAAGAAAATCGTTAATATTATCGAATGAGTTTTGGTTCATGATTGGGATTTTCAAAAGTGAGGATTAGGTGACTGACTGTAGCATAAATTTTTTTTGTTCTGCCCAAACTCCATTAAGGAAACTGGAATTGATTGATGCTTTGAATCAATTGGGTAATCTTTTACCAGACCCGCTTAAACAGAGAGTAAATATTGAGGATTATGCATCAAAACTAATCAATTATGCTGAAATGTTTTATGCGAAACTTGATAATAAAGTTGTCGGATTAGTGGCATTATATGCGAATGATAGCAAGACAAAAGTTGCACACATTCCTTTTGTGGTGATTGCAAAAGATATTCAGCGGAGAGGGGTAGGAAAGTTCTTACTACAAGAAGCAATTACCTTTTCAAAAAATCAAGAGATGAAGAGCATTTGGTTATTTGTGCATAAGGACAACTTGGCTGCAATAGCCTTTTATAAATCTTTCGGATTTCAATATGCTGAAAACGTTAGCCAAAAAATTAAGTTAATTCTAAATCTATAATTTCGAATAGGAAAAAAACCATGAATCTACTTTTCTCATGCATAGGTAAACGAGGATATATCGCTGATTTCTTTCGCCCTTTTTTGGAAGATGGAGATCAAATTATTGGAACAAGTAATACAAAATGGACACCAGGCTTTGAACACTGTGACAGAAACTATGTTCTTCCAAATATTGGTGACCCAAACTATATTCCGAGTGTTTTTGAAGTGTGTAAACGCGAGTCTATCTCTGGGATTTTGTCCTTCTTTGACCCAGATGTAGTCGCCTTATCAAAACAATTCGAGGACTTCGTTGAGATGGGAATCATTCCGATTATTCCCAGACAAGAAATTGCTGAAATTTGTTTTGATAAATATAAAACGTATCAGTTCTTAACTGAAAAAGGTTTTATCACCGCTAAAACTTATTTGGATTTTGAAACAGCGATGTCTGACATTAGATCAGGATCATTAAGTTTCCCTTTGTTTGTAAAACCTCGCACCGGTTTTGGCAGTGCACTTACTTTTAAGGCACATAATAATCTGGAATTAGAAGCTTTCTTTCATTACGCTCCCGACATGATCATCCAAGAAGAAATGAGTGGGGAAGCAATTGATTTTGATATCCTAAATGATATAAATGGCCAAGTATTATCGGTTGTGCCTTGGAAGAAATATCGCTCTCGAATGGGTGAGACGGAGCAAGCGGAGACTTTTGACGATCAAAATGTGGTTGATTTTGGAGTCAGATTAGGAACAACATTAGGGCATATAGGCCCTTTAGATGCTGATCTTTTTCTAAACGGAACAGAAGTCTCTGTTCTTGAGATCAATTTGAGATTTGGAGGTGGATATCCGGTTTCACATCTTGCAGGTGCAGATTTCCCGTCAAAAATCATATCGATGATAAAAGGACAAGTAATCAATCCAAGCATAGGAGATTACAAAAGTGGAACTGTTATGATGAAAGACAATTTAATAATTGGTGGTCTTGAGTCTGAATTTTTCGCCAAAAAACTTATCAATATCTGTTAGACGATATTACACATAAAGGAGAACCGGTGAATATACTGAAAAAAAGTATTGTCCGAATAATTCAAACAGCAGGATATTCAAAACATGCAGCAAGCAAGATATTAAAAGAACGGTATCAAGACATTTTTCAAAACAAGAATACGACTCTCAAAGAAAAACTTTGGGCGCAAAAGCGAGGATTCTTATCAGGGAAGATTCCTTTTTATGGATTAACTGAGAACAATTACCGTGATTACCTTGCTGATTTTGATTATTGGAAAATGTATCCAATCAATGGGATTTATAGTAAATGGATCGATGATAAGTTAACGACGAAGCTGATCCTTCAACCTTTTTCAGAATACCTCCCTGAGTACTACTATCAGGTTGACAATGACGAAGTATTAAAGTTGATGGACTGCCCTGCTGATTATGGTCAATCAATAGAGGATTTGGTTGTTCTTTTGAGGGAGAAAAGATTCCTGGCCGCAAAATTGATAGAAGGGTCATTGGCCAAGGGTTTTTATAAGCTGTCGTTTGATGGCAAAAAATATTACAAAAACAATCAAGATATTTCTGAAGAGGATTTATGGAAATTGTTCGATAGTTGGAAAGGCTTGAAATCTGGTGGCTATCTTGTTACAGAATATTTACATACTCATCGCGATCTCGGAAAGATTTGGAATGAAACTCCTAATAAACTTCGAGTCATGGTAATAAGAGAGAAGAACAAACCTGCAATTATTGGGGGCGCTTTTTTTAGTTTTGGAACCTCTAAGACAGGAGTTACTGATAATGCTTCTTCAGGTGGGGTAGCATGCTCTGTCGACCTCCAAACTGGCGAATTGTTGAGGCCAGTTATCCTTCACAATCAAAAGCTGGTGCCTTCTGAATATCATCCGGATACTGGAGTGAGGGTCTCTGGAACACTTCCGTATTGGGAACTGATCACAAAGACATTAAGTGCGATCAGTGAATACATTCCCCAGGTAAGGTACATGGGATATGACATTGTGATAACGGATAGGGGTTTTAAGGTTCTGGAGATCAATTCACATCAAGGATATACATTTTTCCAATATTTTTGCCCGGCATTCAAGAATCCATTAGTTGCTGATTTCTTTACTGGGTTATTAGATAAACAATCAAAGCATTGATATTCTATCAATGATGAATCTACGGCAAAAAGCGATCAGTGGCATCTTCTGGACAGTCAGCGAGATTTTGATTTGGATGCTGGTTATCTCCAATGCGGGACCTCAATTGATTATTGATAGTGGTTTTGCCTGTGCACTTACTATTTATGGCAAATAAAAGTCAAATGTTAAATGCCGGTCCTTTTCTAAACGGAACATCAGTCTCTGTTCTTGAGATCAATTTGAGATTTGGAGGTGGATATCCAGGTTCACATCTTGCAGGTGCAGATTTCCCATCAAAAATCGCATCGAAGATAAAAGGAGAGGTGATCAAGCCTAGTATACGTGATTACCAACGAGTAACAGTCATGATGAAAGATAATTTAATTATTAGCGGTTTAGGGCATGGGTTTTTTAACAAAAAAATATCAATTTCTGTTAGGCGATATTACACAGAAAGGAGAAATGGTGAAATTACTTGATAAATGTATCGTCAGAATTAATAAATCCAAGGGATATTGTGATTACGCAGCAAAGAAGAAATTTAAAGAACAGTACCAAGATATTTTTCAAAACAAGAATACGACTCTCAAAGAAAAATTTTGGGCACAAAAGCGAGGATTCTTATCAGGGAAGATTGCGTTTTATGGATTAACTGAGGATAACTACCGTGACTACCTTGCTGAATTTGATTACTGGAAAATGTATCCAATCAATGGGATTTATAGTAAATGGATCGACGATAAACTAACGACGAAGCTGATCCTTCGACCTTTTTCAGAATATCTCCCCGAGTACTACTATCAGGTAGGCAATGACGAAGTATTAAAGTTGATGGATTGCCCTCCTGATTATGGTCAATCAATAGAGGATTTGGTCATTCTTTTGAGGGAGAAAAGATTCCTGGCCGCAAAATTGATGGAAGGAACATTGGGTGAGGGTTTTTATAAGCTGTCGTTTGATGGCAAAAAATATTACAAAAACAATCAAGATATTTCTGAAGAGGATTTATGGAAATTGTTCGATAGTTGGAAAGGCTTGAAAACAGGGGGCTATCTTGTTACAGAATATTTACATACTCATCGCGAGCTTGGAAAGATTTGGAATGAAACTCCTAATAAACTTCGAATCATGGTAATAAGAGAAAAGAACAAACCTGCAATTATTGGGGATGCTTTTTTTAGTTTTGGAACGTCTAAGACGGGAGTTATTGACAACGCGTCTGCTGGTGGAGTGGCATGCTCTGTAGATCTCCAGACTGGCGAACTGTCGCGTCCTGTTAACCTTCACAATCAAAAGCTGGTGCCTTCTGAATATCATCCGGATACTGGGGTGAGGGTCTCCGGAATACTTCCGTATTGGGAACTAATCACAAAGACATTGGGTGAAATTAGTGAATATCTCCCTCAAATAAGGTACATGGGATATGATATTGCGATAACAGATGGAGGTTTCAAAATTATTGAGATCAATACCAATCAAGGTTACACATACCTCCAATATTTTTGCCCGGCATTTAAGAATCCACTAGTTGCTGATTTCTTTACTGGGTTATTAGATAAACAATCAAAGCATTGATAGTCTATTAACTGATGAATCTACGGCAAAAATCGATCAACGGCATCTTCTGGACACTTGGCGAACGCTTGAGTGTGCAAGCCGTTCAGTTGCTTGTGCAAATTATACTGGCACGATTGTTAGAGCCTGCTCAATTTGGACTGATTGGAATGTTGGCCATCTTCACGGCTGTAGCTCAATCAATAATGGATAGCGGTTTTGGATCAGCACTTATTCAAAAGAAGGGTGCGGACCAAACCGATGCTTCATCAATATTTTTTGTTAACCTAATTCTTGGAATCATTCTTACGCTATTGCTATCTTTAGCAGCTCCTTCGATCGCGAAGTTCTACCTTCAACCAGACCTAACTCCTATCACTAGGGCACTTTCCCTTACCTTGATCATTAACGCCTTCAGTTTGGTACAGACATCCCTTTTGGCTAAAAAAATGGATTTCAAAACTCAAATGAAGATAAGTTTATTAGCCGTGATCATATCTGGTGTAATCGGAATTTTGATGGCCTACCGGGGATTTGGGGTATGGAGCCTGGTCGCACAGATGGTTTCGAAAAGTCTCTTCCAGGCGATTTTTTTATGGCTTTTCAACGATTGGCGCCCCACTGCAGTGTTCAGTATTTCTTCGCTCAAATCCATGTTTTCCTTCGGATCAAAGCTGCTAGTTTCCGGATTAATTAATACATTTTTTCAAAATATCTATCAGACTTTTATAGGGAAGGTCTATTCTCCAATTGATTTGGGTTTTTACTCAAAAGCTAAAAGTTTCGAAACCGCTGCTGTACAAGTAACAGGATCATCGCTAGGTAAGGTGCTTTTTCCCAGTATGATTCATCTACAAGAAGACATAGGGGGTTTAAAAAAAGCATACCGCAAAACAATAAGGCTTTCACTTTTCTTGCACTTTCCATTAATGATTGGTCTATGTGCTGTTGCTGATCCCTTGTTTCGTTTCCTCCTCACCGACAAATGGGCTCCAAGCATTCCCTACTTCCAATTATTGTCTATTGCTGGAATGTTAAATCCTCTGCATGTATTAAATCTGAATATCCTTAAAGTAAAAGGTCGCTCGGATTTATTCTTGAGATTGGAAATTATTAAAAGAGCGACAATTATTTTGTCAATAGTATTAACATACCGTCACGGAATCATTGCGATGCTTTATGGGCAGATTATTACCTCGATAATAGCTTATTTACTCAACAGCTACTATTCTGGTAACTTGATTAATTACAGTCAGCGAGAGCAGATTAAAGATATATATCCTGCTTTTGGCTCTGCCATTTTTATGGGTTTAATTATGTATGTAGTTGGGTTGATACCGATGCAAAGTCTTTTACTACAAATTGCTTTTCAAGCTAGTGCAGGAATCCTTGTTTATTATCTGGTTAGTATAATGGCAAGTACAACCGAAATAAAAGAAATAAAATCGATCATTGTTGACACCCTAAATCATATACGTATGAGATAGAGACCTCCAAATACGATTCTTAGTCTTGAATCCTTGTTATTGGTTTATTAACGAAGAGGACGTGTTAGGGAAATTTTTATGATTATACACTTTATGCAAGATGAAAAATTTATAGATTCATTTATAAAACAATATTCAATAACACATGTAGACTCTGAGATATATTATTACATATATCTCTCAAACACAAAAAACCAATTACAACATGTAAATAGTAAGAATGTCGAGTTAATTAGGTTAAATGTTAGAACTTTAACTAGGATATTAAGAAAACACAACAGCATAAAACATATATATTTTCACAACTTTCCGAAAAACATGGTTTCAATTTGCAGACACATTCCCAGGAAAATAAAAATATATTGGATATTTTATGGTATCGAAATTTTTCAGAATGTGCTTTACACAAAAATATTGGACGAGTCCTCGGAGAGCATATATGCCTCAATATTCAAGAGAAAAAGTTTTCTAAAAATATTGCCAAAGCAGATAGTAAAAATCTTGTTAAAGATAAGGGAAAAAATTCGAATTTTCAAATTGAAGAAAATCCTTCCACGAATCAATTTTTTTTGTCATTGGAACAAATATGACTATGAAAGCGTAAAAGAGATGTTCCCAACTTTTAATGCACAGTTTATCTTTTTTGGGTATAACCACTCCTTTTCTATGTTTCAGATACCAACTAAGGTGAATGATCCTTCATCTAGTTCTGAATCTACAACTGGTAAGAATCTAATCATGTTGGGTCATGGTGCAAGTGTTTCGTTAAACCACCTGACAATACTTGAATATCTTAAGCACTTTGAAAATCAATCTTTTATGATTATCTGTCCTGTCAGTTATGGGGATATGAAATATAAAGAATATTTAATTAATTACTCCAGGATGAATAATATTGATAACTTGACATTTCTAGAGGAATTTGTTTCATTTCAAGATTATGTAAATATTATTTCGAATGTTGATGTGTTTGTTATGAATAACATCCGCACTCAAGGGGGTAGTAATATTTCTCTTGCACTTAAATTGGGAAAAAAAGTTTACATGCATCCTCAGAATCCACACTACAAGTATTTTATTGAATTGGGTTTTGTTATTTTTTCCACATTTGAACTCCTCCAATCATCCCTTGAAGAGATCCTGACACCACTTAGCCCGGATCAGAAAGAAAGCAATCAAACATTAATCCAGCAGTTGCCAGTAATGACTACCTCAATTTACAAAAATCTACCCTAATATCTTACCAATCTCACATTTACCAACTGATTTGAGAATTATTAAAAGAGTATTTAATGAAACCAACCAATTTTCTCAAGTGTTTCAAAAAACATGATCTATTTGTTATCTTGTTGGGAGGTTCAAGCGCAAGAATTGATTCGGTTTATAATAAAGTGTCATTTAACAAAGGAGTTCCTTAAACAATTTGATTGTATAAAGTAATTAGGTGAATAATTATAAATGAAAATTCGTGATCCGCAAGCCTGGATTATTCCAATCCTGATCACCTTAGGGTGGTTCAATGGTCTTGTTAAGGCTTTAACGGGTATCCGATATTTTCCTCTTCTGATCGATCTTTCAATTATCCTATTGGTTGCCGGATGGATATTTACACAAATGCTGAATCAAAGACTTCGGCTCAGCAAAGAAGACCTGATCGTTGTAGTTTTTGTTGCAGTAGCTATTTTGGGAATGTTCCATCCAAATGTTCCTTCTTTTCAAGCGGGTCTGGAAGGTTTTCGTAAATTTGCGTTCATGATCTTGGGTTTCATTGTTGGAAGACACCTTTTGAACATTTTAAGTCTCAAGCGATTAACCAAACTGCTGATTCTTTCTTCGATAATAATCAGTCTATATGGAATTAAGCAATATATACTACCATCTGCTTTAGATTATCACTTGATTGAATTGAGTACAGCACATCCTGTCACCTACATGATGGGGGGGCACATTCGCGCCTTCTCTACACTTGCGGGTCCATTCCATCTAGGCATATACCTGGTGGGAGTATTGTTACTTTTAGTGTCAATTTGGCAGGTCTACCCAGCTAAACGGGTTTTGTCAATTTTGTTTGGTATTCCAATGCTGCTAGCTCTAATTATGACTGTGACCAAAAGTAACTGGTTTGCTCTACTTGTGGGGATTGTTTTTCTAATCGTGATAAATTCCAAAAGTCCCTTCCGAACTTTTGGACAGTTATTCCTCATTGGTGTACTTTCTTTACTAGCACTTCTGGTTTTGATCCAAATTGCCTCAACGAATCCAATCTTCAGGACTATAAACGATGGTTTGCAAGCCTTTATCAACCCAACAGAAGCTCCGACCATGGTATTTCGATTTGATCTCTGGAAAGAAACAATCTTCCCATTGATCCTCCAATCACCTTGGATCGGATATGGAACTGGAAGCGCGGGCGAGGGGTTAGGGTTTTTATTTAATCCAGATGTTTCAATATTCACCAATGCGCATAATATATTCCTGAAAGTTCAATTCGAAATGGGCTTAATCGGCTCTGTCATCTTTATTATTTTCTTAATCTCAATTTTTTTTCACATGATAAAAGTGAGACGGAACTTGAAGGATCCATTTCTTAGGGTAATAAGCAACTGGAGCCTGGCATTTTTTGTGGCAATGATGGTTGCCGGATTAACCGGCTCAATTTTGGATGCTTATCCTATCAATCTTCTGTTTTGGATACTGATGGGCAGTGCGACACGCTTGGGTTACATGGAAAGTAAAAGTATTGAAAAACAAAAAGAGGCTGCAAAGACCTCATTGAAAGTCGAGACAACATAATTGGTTATGCTGTTTACCAATCATTTTCTTTTAAGAACGTGAAACAAGTAAATTTTAAGTTTGTAATTAGGAGATTTGAATGAATATTGAGAGAATTAGAACAAAACTTAAGCTTCTTCCAAATTGGGTTTGGGAGCCAATGAGAAAGGCTAGAAACTTTGTAAGGTGGTTGCCATATTATGGAAAAGGACGCCTGTGCCCGGTATGTGGGAAATCCTCACGGAAATTTGAATCCTTTGGAACTCCACCGCGGGCTGATGCACAATGCATATTCTGCGATGCTCTTGAACGGCATCGCTTTGTTTGGCGGTACTTTGAATCAGAAACAAATTTATTCGATGGGAAACCAAAAAAAGTGCTTCATGTAGCGCCAGAAAACTGTTTTGAATCAAGGCTAAGAAAACGTTTGGGACAAAATTATATTACTGCTGATTTACTCGATCCACATGCTATGGTGAAGATGGACATTACCGACATACAATATCCAGATGACTATTTTGACGTAATCTATTGCAGCCATGTTTTGGAACATGTTCTTGACGACAGGAAAGCAATGCGAGAATTTCATCGGACTTTAAAGCCAGATGGGTGGGCAATTTTGCATGTTCCAATTACGGTCGAAACGACATTTGAAGACCCTTCAATTGTGGATCCAGCTGACCGTCTGAGAGTATTTGGCCAGGTCGATCATGTTAGAAGGTATGGAAATGATTATATTGATCGTCTACGTGAAAGTGGATTTACTGTAAAAGTGAGTTATGTCTCTGATTTATTTCAGGACAATGAAATAGAAAAATTGGGGCTTACATCAGCGAGTGAAGGTATTTATTACTGCACTAAATAATTGTTTTTTATCAAGTGATTGGGTTTAAACAGGAGTTTGCCTCAAAGGTCAATTACATTGAATCTTGAGTAGCTAAGTTACACGCTTGGGATTTTTTGAAAGAATAAATATGAAAAGCTTGCAAAGAACAAATTGAAAGTCGAGACAGCATAATGGGTATTAATTTAGTTGTTATTCCATTTCATGATTGGAAAAAATGTGAGCGGGAAGGGTTTAGAACGCGTGACGCGCATTTTATGCAGGAGTTCGAAAAACACCCTGATGTGGACAAAATTTTGGTCATCGACCGGCCAATTTCCATATCTGAGATGGTAGTGTACCGCAGAAATTTAAGAGTGAAAAATGGGGAGTTGCTCTATAAAAAAGATCAATCTTATCTGACAAAGATAAGCGATAAAGTATATGTGTTGGATATATTCATAGCAGAAGTTTTAAAACCGCTGACCATGAAGCGTGACTGGACTTCTTATATTTTTGGTCAGAAGAATGTGTATAAATCCTTCTCGACCGCATTGGAATATTTAGGTATAGAAAAAGACTATTCTTTGTTTATATCCCAGCCTTTGTTTGTTCCGCTGGTAAAAAAGATAACCCCAAGCGTTTTTGTGTTAGACGCTCTGGACAATCTATTAAAACATGCTATGTATAAGGACGTTAAAGACTTAAGAGAGAACTATCAGTATTGTCTTGAGCATGCAGACCTTGTTTACACAAATTCCAAAGAAACCGCAGATTGGTTTTCAGAGACCAGATCCGATGCCGTCCATATTCCAAATGGTGTGGATAGCAGTAAATTCAATACTTTGAAAACTTATCCAATTCCCTCGGATATGACAAAAATTTCCAAGCCAATAATTGGATATGCCGGTAAGACTCAAGAAATGTTTGATGTAGATTTGGTTGAAAAAGCCGTATTGGAGATGCCAAACATGAATTTTGTTTTCATCGGGCAAAAATTAAATCCAAAATGGACAGAAAAATTATGGAAATATCCCAATGCACATTATTTAGGGGATAAATATTACGATCTACTCCCACAATATTTGAGTCATTTTGATATTTGCATTATTCCCTATAATAAAAAGACCCATCACAATGTTGATCCAATAAAATTATATGAATATTTATCAATGGGGAAGCCTGTTATTGCGACCAGAGTTGGTGGTAGCATAACGTTTGCAGACTTTCCACAGGTAAAAGTTGTTGATTCTCCGGAAGAATTTATTGAAAATTTGAATTATTTTGTTAACATGATTAAAAGTGAACAAACAATTGAATTAAAGCCTTTACCTGACTTTTGTTCCTGGAAAAATAAGGCAAATCGAATAGTTCAAGACATAAACTACAAAGTTGTTGCCAACAAGAACACACAACAACCTCATAGCGCTTAATTGATATGAGGCAGAACTGAAAGATAGTCACCAAATAATCCCCAACATTTTATCATCTTGGGTGGAGTCCCAGCAAAAATAATCAGGAGCAGAATTTCTTCATGAAACCAAACAATGTCAGCAAGAGAAATTTAAAAATCGCCCTCATGGGTACCCGGGGCGTACCTTCCAGTTATAGTGGCTTTGAAACATGTGTTGAACAACTTGGGTTGCGTCTGGTTGAACGGGGGCATGATGTTACGGTTTATTGTCGCAAACATCACATCAAATATGATGGGGCGGTCTATAAGGGCATGAAACTTGTCAAGCTTGATACCATTCGAAACAAGTACCTTGATACAATCGTCCATTCTTTTATCTCCTCAATACATGCCTTATTTCACCGCTATGATATTGCCTTGTATTTCATCGCAGGAAACAGTCCGGTTACATGGATTCCTCGAATTGTGGGTACCAAAACCATTTTGAATGTTGATGGGCTTGATTGGGAACGAGAGAAATGGCCAACACTCGCAAAAAAATATATTCAACTCTCTGAGTTTTTAGCAACCAAATTGCCTGATCAGTTTATTACAGATTGTGCTGTTGTCCAGGATTATTACGAGAAACAATATAAGGTCAAACCGCCTTACATACCTTATGGATCTGAAGTCTCAATTCTTCCACCTGGAGAGACATTAGCAAAATTTGGTCTGGAACCAAATAAATACATCCTGTTTGTAGGGCGCTTAGTCCCTGAGAATTGTGTTGACCACCTGATCAAGGCTTTCAAAGCCATTGAAACCGATCTCAAATGTGTGATAGTTGGCTCTTCCTCTTATTCAGACGATTACATAAACGAGTTACACGCCTTGGCTGAAGAGGATGCGAGGGTTGTTTTTACTGGATATGCTTTTGGTAAAGATTACTTTGAGTTAGGATCAAACGCTCTTATTTTTGTCGAAACTTCGGGCGTGGGCGGAACACACCCTGCCCTGACTGAAGCAATGGGATTTGGAAATTGTGTGATTGTTAACAACACACCACAAAACCTGGAAACAATTTCAGACGCTGGTCTTTCTTATGATGGAAAACAGGGTGATTCGAGTTTAAAAAGAGTGCTTGAAGATTTGATCGAAAAACCTGAATTAATCGAAGAATATAAAGAACGGGCATTGAAACGCGCAAATACTGATTTTTCCTGGGAGACAATTACAGATTCTTATGAATCTCTGTTCTTTAAGTTGCTAAATAAGAAATAAAATTAGCGAACAGCCCAGCCAAATAATGAATATTCAAAAAAGATTGAAAAGCTTGAGGATAAAAAACCACCTGTTTTTTTGAAAAACATAGGTATTTGTTGAGCTATTCGCTTAAAAATCCTGCGAAAATCCTAGGATGATGGTAAACTAATTCTCTACCATCAATTTATTGTCCAGAGGGCGTAAATGTTAAAGCGTTTTTCAACAAATTATGCATTATTCTCCATCTTCCTGGATGGAGTGTTGGCGGCTTTTGCCTTAAGACTGGCCTTCCTCATTCGCCCTTACTTATCTTATTTCAGCGGTGGCATCAGAGATCTCCCTGCTCCGGCAGCTATCCCCAAATACGCTTATATTCTCTTATCAATAATCTGGATATTGGTCTATTTGCTGAATAACCAATACGATCCGGAAAAGAATCTACGGGTCGTGGATGAAATCAACGGCGTTTTGATCAGTTCAGCACTGGCTGGAATTATCCTGGCAGGAACGCTTTATCTTTCAAATCGTGAGATATCCAGGGTTTTGTTTTTAAGTTTTGTGTTTTTATCAACCTGTTTTTCTCTTACTCACCGCTTGATTTACCGCGTTGTTTATAAGCTGAGTTCAAGAAAACAAGTCCAGGAAAGACGGATATTGATCGCAGGAGCTGGGATTGTAGGAAAGAGGCTTGCTGATCAGATCGAAGGCTATGGCAGTTTGGGCTACAAGATTGTCGGTTTTGTGGATGACAATGCTGACTTAAAAAAGAAAGACCCCAAAGTGCTGGGCAGTATAGAGAATATTAAGACCATCATCGTAAATTATCAAATTGATCATGTAATTACCGCCCTGCCTAGAAGGGCTTATGACAGGTTGGACCGCTTGGTCAGTGAGGTTCACACCCTTCCCGTCCGCCTGTGGGTAATCCCTGATTATTTCAGCCAGGCACTGAGTGAGGCAAGGATCCTGGATTTTGCCGGCATACCCATGATCGACTTACGCGCTCCCGCGTTGAACAATTTCCAGCGATTAACCAAGCGCGTCTTTGATTTGGTTTTTATACTACCTTTGATGATCTTTTTCCTCCCGGTAATGGCAATTATCGCACTATTGATCAAGTTGGATTCACCGGGGCCAGTTTTCTACAACTCCAAGCGCATGAAGGAGAATGGCGAGATTTTTGGCATGATCAAATTCCGCACCATGGGCGTGAATGCCGATCAGCAACTGCAGCAAATCATGCAAAAAGATGCCGATGGCCATTTGATTCATAAGCGGCCTGACGATCCCAGAGTCACCAATATCGGCAAATTCCTCAGAAAAACCAGCCTCGATGAACTGCCGCAACTCTTTAACATCATCAAAGGTGATATGAGCCTGGTTGGTCCTCGCCCAGAGCTGCCGGAACTTGTCAGCCAATACGAGCCCTGGCAGCGTAAGCGCTTTACTGTTCCCCAGGGAGTTACTGGTTGGTGGCAGGTCAATGGTAGAAGCGACAAACCGATGCACTTGAACACACAGGACGATCTTTATTACATCCAGCATTACTCAATTTGGCTCGACATCCAGATTTTATTGAAAACCATCCTGGTCGTCATACGGGGTAAAGGCGCATTTTAAAGCCTTAAAACTTTACAATGGCTGACTGGATCAAGCGACATAAGCTTCACTTATTGCTATTTTTGGGCTTAATAGTGGGTTTAAGCTATGTTTTTGTTGTGCCGCCCTGGATGCATTATGACGAGCCCGGTCACTTTGAATATGCCTGGTTGATCGCAAACCAGGAAGAGTGGCCTGAAGTCGGGGATTATGACCAGTACATGCGGCGGGAAGTGGCCGCATCGATGATGGAGCATCGTTTTGATGAGTACACCGGTGTAAGTCGGGTGATAACTCCAATCTACGAACAGGTCCAACTTTTAATACCTCAGGTGGGTGATCAGCCGCTTTATTATTTCCTAGCCTCTCTACCTCTTCGGTTAGTCAAGCACACTGATATCACTTTTCAGCTTTATGTCAGCCGTTTGATTTCGTTGTTGATGTTTCTTGCTACAATTTGGGTCTCACATAAGGTGGGGAGCTTGATTTTTGGAGCTGAACATCCAATTGCTTGGATGTTGCCCGCTTTCCTGATCGCAATACCCAGTTTTGTCGATATCATGACAGCAGTAAATAATGATGTGATGGCTATTCTGGCTTTTTCGCTTTTTATTTGGGCTACTGCCTTATTTTTGTTGCGTGGATTTTCACCTATCCGGTTTTTATTTCTAATTTTTGCAGTTTTGCTGTGTTACTTTTCAAAGAGCACAACCTGGTTGGCAATCCTTTTGAGTCCATTAGTTCTGGCATTAGGTATTTTTCGTGGATCGAAACAGAAATTTGTTTGGATTGGGTTGGTCGTACTATTATTTGTGACCGTAATGTTAGGTATTGATTGGAACCAAACCACGCCGTCGTATTTTGTACATACTGGACAACAACAGACGCTGCTGCGTGTTTCAGATGAGAAAACCGTATCCGAAAATCATGTGCTTAAACATGTTGGCCAATCTTTCTTCCAGATGATCAGATCCGAAGGGCTGGAACAAATTAACGGGACCCCGGTTACTTTTTCGGCATGGATCTGGGCTGATCAAGAAACTGACATCGGATTTCCCGTGATTGATCGCTTGGATATGAAAGAAATCATTCTGTCTGATCAAAAAATTCATGTCACAACCGAACCCGCCCAATTCAGTGTCAACTTTGACATGCCGGCTGGTAAATATGTGGCCTGGCTGTCTTTTTTCGGGGATAAGGAAACGGTTATTTATTGGGATGACATTTCCCTGATTTCGGAAAATTTTTCAGAACAAATTAATCCAAATGGAATTGAAGATTTAAATGTAATCAGAAACGGTACGATAGAAGATGGCATACCGAAATTTTCTGATTTCGTCGATCGTTTGTTGGCAAAGGTTGACCTCAACTTTAGTACATCACAAATTCTCCAGCTTTTTGATTACGAAAGTATAGGCTGGTACCTTAGAACCACGGCCGATATACTCTTGAAGGGATTTTGGGGTCGATTTGGCTGGGGTGCCGTTGCATTAGTTGGGAAGTTTAGTGATCAAATTCTTAGAACTTTGTCAATTGCTCTAAGTTTGGTCTCCTCATTTTTCATTCTAAAGCGATTTAAATCACTTTCAAAACCGATTTTATTTATGTTCTCATTCATAGTCATCCTTCAATTGTTCATGGTTTTTGCCAGAGGTGCAGGCAGTTGGTATTCACATCGTTATTATCCAACTGCCCGATATTTTTATCCCGCAATCTTGGCATTATCCACATTTTTTGTTTATGGTATATATAAACTGCTTGAAATGTTCCGGGTTAAGAAAAAAAATGCTACTCCAGAACAATATTGGAATGTGCGGTTTATAATATTCTTGTCGTATCTGTTGGGTATGATCACTTGGGGTATCATATCCATCCAAAGTTACTATTATTGATCGGAGAGTTATGGTCAAAAGATTGTTATTGTTCTCAATGGCGATGATGTTACTGTTTAGTTGCGGCGGAAGTCCAATTGATACAGAGGCAGAAACTATACAAGAAAGTTCATATTTACCTTTAATCACTACGCCGGTTCCCCCTGTGTATTTACCAATAATCACGAAACCGTGGCTGAATTCAACTTTTGGGGTTGAGGTAAGTTACCTGGATGAAACGGTTGCAGAGAGAGCAAAAGAGATGAAGAGTGCCTGGGTGAGGATTAACGCTCTCTATTGGTCCGGTTACCAACCGAACAACAGTTCAGAATTTATTACCAATCCACAGCTTGAACAGGAACTGATCCTGGCAGATCAAAATGGATTAGAAGCTATCCTGATCATCCATAGAACACCAGAGTGGGCCAGGGAGTATCCTGATTCAGTCTGCGGTCCGATCAGGAGTGATAAATTGGTTGATTTTGCCAATTTTATGAAAAAAGTTGTTCAGAAATATAGCCAGTCTCCTTACAACGTTAATTATTACGAACTCTGGAACGAGCCCGATCATCCTTTATTAAGAGATAAACCTGAAACGTCTTATAACGAATCTAACAAACCCTACGGTTGTTGGGGTGATCCTACGGCTGAGGATTATGGTGGTGGCAAGTATGCTGAAATGCTGAAAGTTGTTACACCCGCTATGAGGTTAGTGAATCCGAATGTAAAGATCGTCCTTGGGGGATTGTTGTTAGATTGCGACCCGGATGATTTGGAAAATTGTAAACAAATTGCAATGTCGGGATATTTTGAAGGCATTTTGAAAAGCGGTGGAGGAAATTACTTTGATGTTGTGAATTTCCATGGCTACAACTATTACGCTACTAACACCAGTCCAATTGAACGAGAATACGAAATTCCGAATTGGACCGAAAAGGGAGGTCAAGTTGAGGGTAAAGTAGCTTTCTTGCAAGAGGTTATGGCAAAGTACGGCATTTCTAAACCGATTATTCTTTCTGAAGCAGGGCTGATTTGCTGGCGGTGTGAAGTTTTTCCGCCGGAATATGAATTGGATAAGGCTGAATATGTTGTCTGGCTTTATGTGCGAAATTGGGCCAAAGGATTGATGGCTACAACTTGGTACACGCTGGATAAGGGCGGTTGGCAGGGCACCGGATTATTAGATGCTCAAAACAATCCAACCCTGTCCTTCTACGCCTATAAAACTATGACAGATACTTTGTATGGCGCGAACTATGTAAAAGAAGTAACAACAGAAACTGATATGACCGTTTTTGAATTTGAAAAGGGCTATCGGATTTGGGTTTTGTTCTCAATGGATGGGCAGGAAAAATCGATCGATTTATCGCCTTATGGCCAAGCCTTTGAAGCAATCGACCTGTTTGGAAATGTTTGTGATG
>Ga0209510_1002173_pt1 | contig 20623 bp, 12 predicted proteins | sample BiotimSIPDNA_FD_185749 | JGI IMG/M metagenome (GOLD analysis project Ga0209510, IMG submission 185749) | Anaerobic biogas reactor microbial communites from Washington, USA - Biogas_R1 time_0 SIP DNA (SPAdes) (version 2) | ecosystem: Engineered > Bioreactor > Anaerobic > Unclassified | place... | reverse complement strand
GTTGTTGAAGTTTCCTAATCCGAGGCAACGAATCACTATCCTACCTGTCTGAAAACATACATCAGAAGTGCAATTTTCGCAAGTGCTTCCGTGACGCCGCAACGCGCCAAGCGGCTGTTTGTCATCAAAAAAGTGTATTTTCGCTCGTCGGCGTGGCTGGCATGATGGCGAACAAACCCTGGCCAGCAGGGCGTCTCTTTGGCAGGCGCCGCAGCCGCCCCTCCCAGCTCCCGCCATCTCCTATTACCTAAAATATATAGCCCACCGTTCGACTGCCGAGGAACGCCAGCAGGACACCGGAAATTACCAAATTCGCAGGACGCGCACCGCACCTGGAAAATTTAAAAAAAAATTGAATAAAAAAGACCCTTTGGCGGTTGACAGTGCAATAAAACAGAGCTATAATGTACAGGTAGCAGTAATTTCACTAAGCCTACGAGTGTCGTCTTGGCTGCGATGATTCGTCTGAACATTCGTAATCGCATGACACCCAACTGTACGTTCTTCAACCACTAACAATAATTGCAGCTGTCATTATTGTCTCTGATAATCAAATGAGGAGATGCACCAATGCGGGGAAAAATCAGTTCAATGCTTTTTGTCGCCTTGACGGCAATGGTGATGTCTTGGGGCAACGCCTATGCCAGCCCATTCGCGTATGACTTGAAAGTAGAGGGGGCGGAGTCCGCCTCGCTGACGTTTGGACGCTTCCGTGTCGATGACGGGGTCAGTGACGCAGTTGATCAACTGGACTGTCCGGCGCCGCCCGGCGTCCCGACCCGCAATGACGACGTTCCAGAGCAGATTCCTGTCGAAGGGGTCATGAACTACATGTATTTCCAAGGCGGGCAAGGCTATTTCAACCCGGCAGCCAGCAAAGCCGTTGGCGACGCCTACTATCGCTTGTCAGTAGACTGCAAGTCAGAGGCGACCAACGCCTCCACCTGGGTGCTGGTGATCGCTGACACCGTGCGGCCCACGGTCAAATTGTCCTGGGCGCCCGTTGAGGGCGCTGCAGCCGCACCCGCCGAAGGGACATTCCAACTGGTTGACGCGGCTGGCGCGGTCAAAGTTGGCAACATGCGTACGACTACTGAATTCAGCTTGGCGAAAGGAACCTATTACATCCAATACCGCGCAGAAAACGCCGAAGCCGCTCCGCCGACCCCAGCGCCTATCAGCGACGTCATCGCCGCAGCGCCCCGCCTGGCCAAAGAGATCATCCTCGGCTTCAACCCGGGGAAATTCACCGCCTCGAATTTGCAGGTCTATTACTACAAGGGCAACGACCAGGCCTTCCCCGCCGGCACCCGGGCGGCGGGAGCTGAGGTCAACGGCAATGTCCTCACCTTCACCATGCCGGATGACATCAGCAGCTTTGACGCGGTCGTCATCAACTATACCCTGACCCGCAGCGACGCCGGAGAAGGCGCACCCTTTGCTGTCGGTGCCGTTGAATTGAAACCCGACGACATTATTGAAATCGATTTGACGGAAGTTGCGGTCGGAGAAGACCCCGCCGATCTCGGCGGCGACCCAATCAAGGTGAAAGTTGATTATGTTGACGACGACAAGTCGGCTTACAAGCCCATCACGATGAAGTACGTACTCCTTGGCGTGGCAGATGACCTGACTGAGGTGAACCACTATGCCTTCACCGGCCCGGCCTGGAAAGGCAGCCAAGAAAATTATCCGTGGACCATCACCTTCGATGTCGTCAACCCGGACCCGACCCGAGCGCCAGTCGATTTTGACGTCGAGTTTATTGACGAGGGCGGCGGCGTCACCCCGTTCTATACTGCGGATGTCCGTTCCCAGAACGGCCAAATCCTGACCGTTAACCTCCAGCCAGCCCTGACAGCCAAGGGTGGCAAGGTCAAATTCGCCATCACCGCCTCTGTTCTCGACGAAGGGGGCGAGGAAATTGCTGAAGAGTTCACCGCCCCAGACGTCACCTTCCAGCTCAAGGGAGATGGCAATCTCGACGTGGATAACAGCCACGATGGAAAACAAGTCGAATATCTCGACATTGTCTATATTTACCGTTATCGTTTCCTCAATGGCAAGGATAAGCCCCTTAATCTTCTCTTGGGAACACCCGATCAGGGAAAACTGGAGAAGGCAACCGAAATCCGGGATCGTATCCAGGATATGGAAGAGCTGCTGGATTTGGATTTGAGTGATCATGGCGCTGACTTCAAATTTCCCGATATTAATTATATTTACCGCTATCGCTTCCTGAATGGTTCGACAAATGCCTTGAACCTGCTGCTGGGCACACCCAATGCCGGCAACAAGGAAATGGCTAATGCTATCCAAAAGCGCATTAAGGAACTTCTTTTGGATTAAAATCAAGAGTACAATTATATCAAGTAACAATAAAGAATAAGAATAAAAACCAAAAAACAAAAGCGAAAATCAGAGGTTCATAATGAAGACGATTAAAAACTGCCTTTTGTATCTCATCACGCCATGGCTTCTGTGCAGCTATGCGTATGCGGCAGCGACACTAAGCGTCGGCAATTTCACCGGCTCTCCTGGATTGACCGCTACCGATGTGTTGATCCAATTCCAGAACGACGAAGCAGTCTCACAGCTCGCTTTCGACCTGAAATACAAAGTCCCCGGAGCGAATATTCAGCTGGATGGCGAAGTTGATTTTACAGCATCAGCCGGCGCAGTCTTAGTTAATCCCGGCAGTGTTACACCAGCAGCAGCGGTCAACGTCGTCGTAAAGGACGATGAAACCCTGACTTTTAGCATCAGTAATTTTGTCGGCGCGGCCATCAACCCTTCAGCCACTGCACAGACTATTTTTACGGTCAAATTGCTGGTGGGCGTCGGGGCGGCAAAAGAAGCAATGCCCTTGGACCTCACCGTCGATAGCGTAGTGGCAACAGATTTCCAAGACGTCGACACCGCCGCGGTTGACGGAACGTTCGCGGTAGTGTACAAATTCAACGCCCCGGAGCTGGTCGGCGCGGCGGACGAGGGCGCCCCGCAGATTACGCTGACGCCAGTGTTCACAGACGAGAATGACGCGGCCACAGGCGGCGTCATCGACGATGTCGATTTCGATTATCCAGCCGGCGGTGACGCTGCCACGCATGGCGCGTTTGCTGTCTCCGCCGACGGCAAGTCGATTCTTTACACGCCGCCGACTAAGGTCGGAAACATCCCCGCGTTTGACGTTGTGGCGAACTACACAGCCAGCAGCGGCGGCAATGTCGATGGAAATACCGTCACAATCAGGGTCACGCCTGTCAATGATCCGCCAGACGTGGCGATTGTTACACCGATTGCCGCCATCACTGAAGAAGAGCATCTGAAGCTCACGATTACTTTTGAGGATGAGGAAGGCGGTAATTTTGACTTCTTCGTCTATGTGCAGATTGGCAATCTTAATTGGGAAAAGGTGGAAGGAAATTGGGACGGCCTGACTTTCACCAGTGACGATGTCCCTGGCTATGATGCGGTTGGGCACCCGAGCCTGACAAGCGTCTACAACATCAAAGTCGAAGCCCTTGACTTGGCTCACAATCAGTCCACCGATTCCGCCCCGGCGCCAGTGACCGTCCATGACGTTGACCAGCCTGTCGGCAAACCGACGGATGTGGCGGTCGTGCCTGACCCGGCCTTCGTCACCAGCGCACTGGGCGTGAACTATACGGATGCCGTTGACCCGGATGCGGAAGATGCCGTCAACCACACCTTTAAATGGACCAACGATAAGAATGACACCACGTTCGACACTCGTACTGTTCCGGCTGGCGCCGCGAAAAAAGGCGAGACCTGGACGGTCAAGGTCACGGCTCACAGCTTCAATAACAACACAAATTTTGCCGAAGCGCAAATCACCATCAGCAACACCCCGCCTACGGTTGGTGACGGCACGCTCTTTATCCGGAAAGGCGCAGGCCTGCCGAACTCCAAGGACATCGACCTGGCTACCCTGGCCAGCGACCGGGATGGACAAGACGACATCACGGGAATGGAGATCGTAAAACAACCAGCTAAGGGAACGCTCGCGCTCAAGGAAGGCACGGTCTATACGTATACAGTGGACGGCGACGACGAGTTCTTCGGAGAGGATGCTGATTCCTTTACCTTTAAGGCTGTAGACGCTGATGGCGGCGTGAGCGAAGTGGCCGCCACCGTGATCGTCACCTACCGCGAGAACCCGCCGCCCGTGTTTGTGGAAGACACTGCTATAGGCGTGGACCCAGACGGCTATGATGAGGTCGATGTTGCCAACAACAATGCGCCAGCAGTAGTCAATGTCTCAGTCAATGTCGGCGACACTGACCCTGCGGTCGCAGGCACTGGCGTGGCCCAGGTGGTCTGGAACCTGGCAATGAAAGCCGAAGATGATCGGCGCAACGGCGTTGACCCCAACGGCTGGCTGGTGTATGCGCCCGCCCCCGGCATCACCGGCGGGAACATCGGCGCTATTTCCTGCACCATCAACTTCCCCGGCTTTGACACCATTGTCGGCGCTGACCGTCCGGACGAAGTGACCTTTGTCCTCAGCGTCGTCGCCATTGACGGCGATGGCGCCGAGTCCGAGCCGTTTGTCTTCCCGGATATCGTCATCCGCGACGTTGACCGCGCTCCAGCAGCGGCGACTGACATCGTGTTTGAAGTCCCGCGCGGCGATGGCCAGGTTCCCCTGAGCCTGTTCACCGACTATGACGCCAATGCCAAGGCCGAAGGCGCACAAGACCCGGACGGCGACGCCCTGGTAGGCTATCGCTACACCTGGACCCTGGCGAACGCCAACCTGCCGCGCAACCTCAGCCTCCTGGTGGAAACCCCGGATATGGTCGAGGACGGCGATTTCTGCGACTGGCCGTTTGAGCGCGACCTGATCAAGGGCGACCGCCTGACCGTCAAAGCCGTCGCAGTCTCCGCTCCAGCCTACGATGAGGACGCACTCAAGGAAAGCACGGCCTTCGAGTCGGTAGAGCTGACAGTGGAAAACTCTGCGCCGTATTTCGTGACTGCCCCAGGCGCTGTCTGGCAACTGTTCGAATCCGCGACTGGCGATGTCGAAGTCATCCTGCCCTTGACCTTTAAATGGGAAAACATCGTCCGCAACGGCGGCCTTCAGGGCCTGGTCGCCAATGACATTGACGCGGCTGCCTTCCAAGTCGACGCTGACGGCAACAAACACTTTGTCGACAGCCTGGAATTTTCGATTGACGCTGATGCAGACGGCGCTGACTATGACGCAGAGGAACACGGCAAGACCGTCATCGGTCCAGACGGCAGGTCCCTCGGCTACGTGCCAGCAAAGCACTACAACGGCCAATTTAAGATCGGCGTTAAGGTCACGGATGAAGACGACGCCTCGGCCACCTATCTGCTGACGGTCAACGTCCAGGCGGTCAATGACAAGCCGGTCGTCGACGTAGCTGACATCTATGCCGTGCCGAACGACTGCGACGGCGAGACGATTCATATCAAGTACTTTGCGGTCTATCCCGGCGGCGAAGATGATAGCGAAGCAGACCAGCTGTTGCTGAATGCGCAAACTCTTGCCAACGATCCCAATGACATCATTGCCTACATGGAGGCCATCGTCATCAACGGCTTTGACGAAGAAGGCACCATCACTGACGGCACTTTTGCCGATGCGGATGTGCTCGGTGACCCTGAACGAGCCGCTGCCTTGGCAAAAATCTTCGCCACCACGCAGCGCGCTGTGGCTGTTAAATATATCCTGGCCGAGGATGCGCCTATGGGCGAGGAAATTCCCCTGGAGCTGATTGTCCAGGATGACGGCGGCAGCCGTGAAGACATGGACGATGACAAGAGCGTGACCGAGTTCAAGCTGGTGCTTGGCGCTACGCCGTGGTATCCGATCTATGACTTGCCTTGCGATGTGCACGAAACGCACCAGGTGACGTTGACGGCGCCAGGCGAGGAAACAGTCATTGTCTACGTCACTGGCCCCACCTTGAAGCCCGAGCATTACTTCTACAGCAATACGAATGGTCTGACCTCTGGCGCTGTCTACACGGCTGAACTGCGCCCCTGGAATCCTGCCCAGGGCGTAGCTGGAGACGTCTGCGAAGCCGACCCGGCCGCTCTGCGAGTCCAGGTGCCGGAATACGGCTTGCCCGGCCAGGCGGAAGTTGCCATTGATGGGCCGGTTGCCATTGGCGGCAACCGCTACATCTTTGCGATTAAGGCGCCCATGGCCAGTGGCTATGTCCTGACCATCACCCGCAACAACGCGCCGTTCAAGACCATCACCAGCAATTTCGTGCCGAACAACGATGGGCTGATTCTCCCGAATGCTGAGCTGGAGCTGGATCTGTTCGCAGCGGGAACCTATCGCGCCACGGTCAAAGGCGTCAATCCCAAGGGCTTTGGCGAAGAGTCTGAAGAAGCCGTACGCGAGATTGGTTTTGAACTCGCCGCGCGTCTGGAATGGCCGGAAGATGGCTTTGTCCCGACTGACGGCAAGAACATCGTGATTCCTAAGGACGCGAAAGCGGCTACGGTCAAATTCTCCTGGCCGGTCGTCAGTGCCGCCACCGCCTATAATTTCCACTTGTATGACAGCACTGGCAAGGTAGTCAAGGTCAGTCCGAACATCCAGGTCAACGCATTGTCCGTTGCCATCGCGGCGGAAACCTCTGGCAGCTATACCTGGTGGGTGGAAGCCATCAGTGGCGGCAATGTGCTGGCCAGCAAGACCATGAGCTTCCGACTGGTCAAAAAGACGGATGCGCCGATGGTGGAGAGATTCGAGATCGCCGCAGGCTTTGTCAACAAGCTCATCATGAACTTCAGCGCAGAACAAGGCGCGCTGCCGGCGGTAGGGACGATTTCATACGAAATCCAGCACTACGACGCCAGCACCAAGAGCTGGATCCTGTACCTGAAGAAAGACGGCAAGGGCGTCCGGCCGATGGACAACGGCGATAGGACATGGACGCTGGTTCTCCCAGGAGCGACGTTGGCGGTCGGAGACTACATCCTCATTCGCGAGTACGTCAACAATGTGGTTCAGGGCGGCTTTATCCTCTACCGCCTCAACAAATAGGCACAGGCGTTTTACAACGTCAGCCGGAGGCGTCAGTGTGCGCACAAAGCGCTGGCGCCCCGGCGCATCATATTATCTTTCAACATCGCGGTGATGGCATTATTATTCAGAAAAGGAGAAGAGAAACATGAAATTCAGTCGGATCATGGCGATTGTCAGTGGGCTTAGTGTGTTGGCTTTCAGCGTTATGGCTCAGGGTGTGGCAAGCTCGGATGCTTCCTCTGCCAGCAATTGGTCGCTCGGTGCCGGTCTCAGCTATCGCAGTTTCCGTGACGCCAGATTCACCGGCATCAACACCGGTGATTATGTAGGTCTGTTCCAGGCTTCGGCGGCTGACATGGGTGAATTTTCCTCCGAAATCACCAAGTACATGGGCAACAACCCGGTTCCCGTCAATGTCGTCACCTATACGGGCGGAAGCGCCAAGACCTCGGGCGATTACGGTTTCCAGGAATCCCTGGGCATCATCCTGGGAACGAGCCTTGGACTTTGGCAGGATGGCCGACTTGGCCTGGACTTCGTCGCCAATTTCCAGTACTTCCAGCTGGACACGGCAGCCTACGGCAGCGCAGGCAGCGAAAAAACCACAAACGTCTATGCTGCCGGAGGTGGAGTGTCCTATAATGACGTCTACCAGCAGACCAACTACGTCGGCGCCATATCGAAAACTAAGTTCGACCTGGAATTGTATGTGATTGACCTGGGCGTCTCCTTGGATTACAGCTTTGAGAATGGCCTCGGCTTGTATGTCGCAAGCGGACCGACCCTGTCCATGGCTGACATGGAGAGCAACAGCCGTGCGGGACTCTTCAATACAGCCGCATCCAACAGCCCCATCAGCAGAGCCCGCGGTCGCGACAACGAGATCGAATTCGAATGGGGCTGGTATGTCTCGGCAGGAGCGTCCTACTGGTTTAGCGAGAATGTCGGCCTGGCCTGCGAATTGCGCTATGACGAAGCCTTTGGCACGGTTGGAACCAAGTATGTGGTTCAGGACCTCGACGCCTGGGGCGGAAACCTGATGCTGCTCTTCCGCTTCTAATCGTCAAGCTTGAAACAAAACGCGAAGCGCCGGTCAATGCCAAAGGCATCGACCGGCACTTTTGTTTTAAGACTTTTGTCAAGCAGGACTGACCGCAGGCAAAGAGAAAGCCGCACGTGTTGCCACGTGCGGCTTTCAAATTGGTAGCGGGGGTAGGATTTGAACCTACGACCTTCAGGTTATGAGCCTGACGAGCTGCCGGGCTGCTCCACCCCGCATCATGATGTTTTTTGCTTACAATCTATACTATAGCATGGGTATATGAGAAAGCAATTAAAATTGGTGAAAAAATAGGAAAAAATGGAAATTTGTTAATGTGCGAAGTTTTGTGATGAATGCTTGTAGATTTTTAGGCTGATGTATGTGAGATTGGTTCCATCTGCTGGCCATGACTCCTGTGCGTACTGTCAAATACCGCTTCAGCAACTACATGTTGCTGATTCATAGTGAGCTGCTTAACAAGCATTTGTGCATGCAGTTTGCGCCGTAGGCGCTTAACCATGCTTAACCCCAGGCTTTAGCCTGGGGGAAGGCATACCCTAAAACTGGTGCCCTGTAGGGGCACTACCGGGACGTCTACCAGCACAATCACTACGCCAAATCTCCCTTTCTGTCACAAGATTTCGCACATTACCGAAATTTGTTAATGGGTCAGTCATTGATACTCGGAGTTCCGGTGAGCTTCAGAGCCAGGCACCCAGGGTAAGATGCTTTAGTGGACAATGGACTTTAGTGGACAATGGACTTTAGTGAACAGAAGTGGACATTAGTGGAGAGTGGACGTGGACAGAAGTGGATTTTAGTGGACGTTAGACGGTGGGCGGTTGTGTCTGTGTGCTGGTTTATGGCTGTCGACTTTTACGGCGGCGCTGCACATTTAGCGCTTTCCATTGCAAGAGAGGATGTGCCAGAATGCGTGCAGTCATCTGGGCGTCATCGCTCAGAAGGTTGGGTATGATTTCACCGTAGTCGAGTAGACGATCCAGGAATTCGGTTTCCCTGGGAGTGAACTGTACCAAGCCGGACAGGTGCTCGCGACAGACCTCGATCATCCGCAGCGTCCAGTTTGCCTGGAGCTTTTCCCGGACAGAACGGCTTAAAACCGGCAAAAGCTTGTTGTCCAGTTCGAGAACATCGCAGTTCACGTCGTCCAGCGAGATGGTTCGCCAGTCACGGCGATTCATAGCTCCATAGAGAAGGAAGGCAAGCCGTAGTCGGTCAGGATTGAGTTCCTCCGGTAGTCAACAGTTGGTGCGCGTCGAATATGTCCCGGCTGGCTTGGCGTGCGAACAAAGCCACCAGTTTGCCCGCCGCCAGTTCGTGCAGGTCCAGAACGGGGATGGCGCTGGCGGAATATGTGCCCACATTTACCGATTGCATTGAGGTGACTGGCCAAAGCGGTACGCGGAACATGAAGTTCAGGTCAATCTCCAGGTTGCCGCTACCACCGAGAGCACTGGCATAACGGAGGCGCCATTTGCCACCAGCGTGGTCGCTCGGGACACGGGTCACGGACAAATCTTCGCGCTGGCAGACGACCTGCACTGCCTGTTCCACCCTCACGCGGTCAGCAAGCATCTTCTCCTGGTCTGTCGTGCCAATGTAGTTCAGGTCTATGTCGATCGACAGGCGCGGGAGATCGAAGTAAAAAAGGTTAAGGGCGGTTCCTCCTTTCAGTGCAAGGCGTCCACTAAGCGCAGGATGCTTCTGGAACGCGGTCAGCAGATTCAGTAGGTGAATGACCTTCTCCAGCACCTCCGGTCGGAAGCCGGTTGTCTCGGATTCTGCCATCAGGCGTTCGCGTGAGAGTTTCATCCTTCGGTCTCCCACGTCCGGTTCAATATTTCTTCGGGGACGATTAGGTTCCAACCTGCGATTAGTCGGCCTGTTTTTCCTCGTTTCAGGTAGTGTGGCTGGAGTGAGCGGGCTTCTCGCAGCCTGTCAAGTTGGCATGCCTCCACCGTAAGCTGCTCCTGGTGCTGTTCGAGGAAGAAGCCGACTTTCGCTGCCGTTGTGGCGTTACGCAGAAGCAGGGCATATTCAATAACCTGGCTGATGTCATAGTATTCGACGGACTCGGCCGAGCGCCAGATTTCTTCCCAGCCGCCGCCCAGGTCTGGCCGGTCAAGCACATCGACCAGCGATCTTTCTAGGGATGTAGCACGGATATCCTGGCCAAGGCGATCAAGCATTTCGACGCCGAACAGGATTTGGTTCTGGTCTCGCAATGCCTGCGGATGTGGGACGCGGCGGAAGCGACGTCCATATATCTGACGCGGCTTGATGGCGACCTTGCTCAGGAATACAACGTCGTCCGACACAGCATAGCTTCGTCCATGGAACTGAAAGGCAGAGCGGTAGGCAATCACTACATCGTCTGCCAGTTTTGAGGCCACCAGCCAGGGATCGGGAACGAACGAGGAAGGATTTGCTCCGGTTGGTACGCTGGCATACAGACCACGCTGGAGTTGTATGATGTGTCCGGCCTGAACGTGATAGGCAAGCCGAGCATTGACGGTTCCGGGAGCGGTTGAGTAGTCTTCGTTCAACGTTTTCTCTATTTCCGCCCGCGTGAACACCGGGTATTTGGCCAAGAATGTCCGCATGTCCATGGTGTAATGTAATCTTTAACTTGATCCAATGGTTCTTAAGTGATGGTTAATTTATCACTTGAGGCGTTTTGTTTCAAGTTTGTTCAAAGGGAAAAACACCAAGGCCAGTAATCGGTCGTAATGGGGCAGTCTTCCATAGTGCCCCTACTGGGCACCGCTTTTAGGGCACGCCTATCTCCAAGCTAAAGCCTGGTGGGGATAAGCATGGTTAAGCGCCTACGGCGCATGCGGATATGACTGTAAGCTTGATGCGTCTTCACCGTCTGGAAGCCTATACAAGATACGTGCCTTTGCTCCGTTTGTCCATTACTGTCCACTTTTGTCCACGTCCACTGTCCACTAAAGTGCTTTACCTGGGGTGCCTAGCGCCGCAGATTGGCCCGGAACTCCAAGTATCAATCGGTGACCAATACTAGAAGCGTTCATCACAAAACTTCGCACATTAACAAAACTTCATGCACTAATAAAAAAATCTGTGTCATCTGCGCCATCTGCGGATGAATCTTTCCATTTGCGGTTCTGGTTCATGCTTGGAATTTGCTTCGGAGTGCCCACAGTCCCAGGGCCGGGTTGCTGATGTAGAAGATTTGCTCGCCGTCTGGCAGGGTGTTGAAGCCGTCTTTCAACGTTTCCGGGTTATATTTTGCGGTCATTTCTTTGAGGTCGCCGGGGATGAATCCGACTGAGGCGACTTCCTCTTTGCTCATGCCTGGTCCCGGGCAGTAGGTGATGCGGAAACGTCCTTCGCTGGAGCCGTGAATCAAGTGCGCGGCAGCGCCGAGATTCTGGCGCAAGTCTTCGTTTTCGGCGACTGCCTTCAAGGTGGCTGGCGTGCCCTTGTAGCCGTATTTGCGGATGATCTTGTCATTCTGCGGGTCTTCGCCAAATTGCTTCAAGCCTGGCGCCAGGATGATTAGATCGCCGTCATCGGCAATCATCATCCTGGTGCGGTAGACCGCCTTGTTGCCCAGCCAGGTGCTGCGGAATTCTTCCGGATCAAGGTAAACCACCACTTTTTTGACCGGCTCGTCCATCAAGTCGAGGTTGGTTTGCTGGGACAGCTTGACGCCCTGGGCAAACGTCTCATCGTCGTCGCCGATGAACAGTCCGCGCATTTCCATCTGGCCGGTGGCCTGGTTTTTGGCCATGACGGTCAGGACATACAGGATTGGCAGGTCCTTGAGGAAGGTCTCGACGCCGTAGTTGAAAAGTTTTCGAACGGGCGTGTCATTGACTCCCATCAGTTTTTCCATGCCGTAGGAGGCGCCGAGGAAGTGTGACTTGTTGATCATGTCTGCCCCGCCCACGCCAACCATGATGTTCTTGGTGTAGTTGGCCATGCCGACGACTTCGTGCGGGACGATTTGGCCGACGGACACGATAAGGTCATAGCCTTGGAAGAGGATTTTGTTGCATTGGGCGCTGACCGAGTAGTCGAGCTTGCCCTCTGACCATTCCTTGATCAGTTCGCTGGGGACTTCGCCCAGGGTCACGACGTCATTGCGCCAGTCGTGTACTATGAAGCGGTCCAGGGGAATGTCGTTGCCGAACATGACTCGAATTTCATGTTCGGTCATGGGGAAATGGGTGCCGAGTGCAGGCAGGATGTCAACATGAGCCTTGGGGGTGAGGATGTCATAGAGCATCGCTGTCAACGGCCCGGCGTTGGAATTGAGGCGAGTGATGTCGGGCGGGATGATCAGTACCTTGTTCAAGGGACGGTTAAGCTTGGCGAGCGCCTGCTCCAGGAGTTCGCGCTTCTCGTTGTTGCTCAGGGCCTGGTTGACGCCGGCTTTGGCGACGTAAGTGGTCATGGGAAAAGCCTTTCTGTTGAATGGTACATACGGGGCGGCAGACTGGTGTTAATATAGCCTGGAAAGGGAAAGTTTCCTGCTGGCGCCAACGGCAATGATGGTAAGCGGAATTCGATTGATAATTCGGGGTTCCGGCAAGTTTCTGTGTCAGGCGCCCAGGGCACGACACTGTAGTGGACAATGGACAATGGACAATGGACTTTAGTGGACTTTAGTGGACGTTAGTAGACGATGGACTGTGGACGTTAGTGGACATTAGTGGAGAGTGGACGTGGACAGAGGTGGACTTTAGTGGACGTTAGGCAGTGGAGTGAGCGTAGCCCTGAAAACATGCTGCCGGGATAGTCGTTGTCAATGTGGCCAATCACGGAATCGGAATCATGGGCGGCGACAAGGTCGGCTAGTCGGCATAGTTTTTTTACTCCAAACATTGGGCGTGGACGGCCTGGATGCCGGTGACATGTCGGGTCATGGAGAAGCATTCTGCCCGCGCTCTGGCGGCTGCGGCGCATTGTTGGCGTCGTTCTGGGGAGAGCCAGGCGGCCAGGGCCTTGGCCAGTGCGGCGTGATCGTCGCCGGCAATTGTGATGGCGGGGCAGTCGGCGATGATTTCCGGCGCTCCGGCAGTTGGCGTGGCGACGATGGGCTTGCCCAGTGCTAGTGCTTCCACGATAGTGCGGCCGAAGGGTTCGTGGCGAGCGCAGGCGAACATGATGTCGGCGGCGGCGATCCAGGGCAGGGCTGGGCCTGGGTCGGTGATGAAAGCCAGCACGTCTGAGTTGAGGCCCAAGGCGGCGGCTTGTTGGCGCAGGCGTTCGAGAAGGCGGTGGCTGGCAGCGTCGCGAATGCGGCCGCGAAGAATTGCGCGCAGAGGCATTTTTTGTTGCCGCGCCAATGCGACTGTGCGCAGGAAAAGGTCGTGTCGTTTCCAGGTGACGAAGTCTGCTGGCAGGATGACGGATGTCATGCCAGCGTCGTTGGATGCAAAGGGCAGGGCGGCTGGCGTCGTTGCCTGGATGTGTGCCAAGGGAAAACCATTGGGAACCACGTGAATCTGGCGCGGCGGCAGGCAGCGTTGCCAAAGGCGACCGACGGTCGAGGAGATGGCAACGACGTGCGGGGACAGGCTTCGCGCCAGCCAGGCTCGGACGCCTAAGGGGAGGCGCAAGTCACGGTCGTGGATGACAACCGGGAGGCGTCGTGATGCTTCAGGCATGGCCATGCGGTAGAGCAGAGCCGCCCGGATGCCGTTGCAGTGAACGAGGTCAGGCTGGAAATCGGTGGCCGCCTGCTGTAACAAGGGTGCTGCCACGCGGTGATCAACCCAGAATTGCCAGAGGCCAGACAGGGATTTGCGCCAATGGCGGGTCGTGATGGCGGTTGTGTTGATGCCGGCTGCTTGGGCGCGTTCACCAAGGCCATTTGGGATGGAGTCGGCTGTCAGCAGCAGCATGGGCTGATCCTGGCTGCGCAGAGCCGTCAGCAGGCTAAGCAGGCTTTCCTGAGCGCCGCCGCAGAACGGAGCGCAATCCAGGAACAGGACACGCGGCGGGGAGTAGGTTGGCGGTTGAGATGACATAAGTGCGTGTTAATGTTTCGCGCTTTTCGCGCTTTTTGCGGATAAAGCAACAGTTACTCGCCCCTCGCCCCTTGTCCCGGGCTAAAGCCCGGGCACTGAACAGAGGTAAAACAACAGCACCCAAGCAGCTGCGGCTCGCCGCTCGCCGCTCGCCCCTAAACAAAGCCCCTCTCCCCTTTCCCTTCTCCCACTGTCCACTAATAAGTGCCTTGCTTCTGGCGGAGCGGCGATTTCATTAGTATAGTATGGTTTTGCGCAAATGACATCCCCGGTGGTCGCGGAAGCGTCTTTCCAGGCGATGGCGACAAGGCACATAGCGAGATGGCGACCAAGAAGTTCATCCTTCATTCTGAGTTTTCTCCGGCCGGTGATCAGCCGGAGGCGATTGCCGCTTTGAATGCTGGCCTGGCCTCGGGTCAGCGTCACCAGACCTTGCTGGGGGTGACGGGCTCTGGCAAGACGTTCACGATGGCCAACGTGATTGCGTCCGTGCAACGTCCGGCCTTGATTGTGTCCCACAACAAGACCTTGGCTGCGCAGCTATACAGCGAACTCAAGGCCTTTTTCCCTGAAAACGCCGTCGAATACTTTGTCAGTTACTATGACTACTACCAGCCGGAAGCGTACATACCGCAGACCGACACCTACATTGCCAAGGACGCCGCCATCAACGACGGGCTGGAGCGCCTCCGCCTCTCTGCCACCGGCGCGTTGTTAGAGCGTACTGACGTCATTGTCGTTTGCAGCGTGTCATGCCTGTATGGCCTGGGTGCGCCCGATGATTTTGCTGCCATGAAGGCGAAGGTCGTTCTCAACGAGGACATCCAGCGCGACGATTTGCTTCGTCGGCTGGTGGAGATCCAATACACGCGCAACGACCTCTCCCCGGAGCGCGGCGAGTTCCGGGCGGCTGGCGACACGCTGGAGATTTATCCCTCGCACCGCGAGGATTTCATCCGAGTGCAGTTTTGGGGCGACACGATTGAGCGGATTACGCGCCATGACCCTGTCACCCGGGCCGCCAAGGAGGAAGTCGACGAGGTCAACATTTTCCCTGCCAAGCATTTTGTGATGCCGCAGGAGCGGATCAAGTCGGCAGAAGCGGGCATTTTGGCGGAATTAGCCGAGCAGGTGTCGATGTTCGAGCGTTCGAACCGCTTAGTGGAGGCGCAGCGGATTCACCAGCGCACTATCTATGACTTGGAGATGCTCCGGGAAATCGGCTATTGCCAGGGCATTGAGAACTATTCCCGGCATTTAGCTGGTCGTCCAGCCGGTTCTCGGCCTTACACGCTGATCGACTATTTTCCTGATGATTTCATCACCATTGTCGACGAATCGCATGCGACCTTGCCGCAGATTCACGCTATGCACACGGCTGACCGCAACCGGAAGCAGACCCTGGTTGACAATGGCTTCCGCCTGCCTTCAGCCTTGGACAACCGGCCGTTGACGTTTGCGGAATTTGACGCTTTGCAGCATCAACTTATCTTTGTGTCAGCGACGCCGGGCACGTACGAGCTTGGGTTGTCATCTCCGGTGCTGCAAGTCGTACGGCCGACTGGGCTGCTGGATCCGATAGTGGAAGTCCGCCCACTGGCTAACCAGGTCGATGACGTCATCCACGAAATTCGCGCCCGGGCGGCTCGGGGCGAACGCACTTTGGTGACGACGTTGACCAAGCGGATGGCCGAAGACTTGTCCGACTACTTGCGCAAGATTGATATCCGCAGCCGATACCTGCATTCTGAATTGGACGCCATGGAGCGGGTGGACATCTTGCGCAGCTTGCGGGCCGGGGATTTTGACTGTCTGGTCGGCATCAACCTGCTGCGCGAGGGCCTTGACCTGCCGGAAGTCGCCCTGGTGGCAGTGATGGATGCGGACAAGGAGGGCTTTTTGCGGTCGGAGACATCGCTCATCCAGACGGCTGGCCGCGCTTCCCGCAACGAACACGGCATGGTCATCCTGTATGCAGATCATGTCACGGACAGCATGCGCCGGATGCTGGAGACGACCCGCGAACGACGCGAACGGCAGATGAGCTACAACGCCAAGCATGGCATTACGCCGCAGACAGTCCGGCGCAGCGTCCAAAGCAGCTTGCGGATTTATGAGGCCGCAGAGAAAGCCGTGGCCGCCGCCGTGGCGGAAGACAGCGAGACCTATGATCTTACCGAGGCTCTCCGGCGTCTGGAGCAGGAGATGCATGAAGCTGCGGCGGCATTAGAGTTCGAGCGGGCGGCCATGCTTCGCGACCAGATTTTTAAGTTGCAAGGGAAAACCAAGGAGGACGTCTGGCAGCGGCGGCGGTGAGGGGCGAGGGCTGAATGCTGAATGCTGAGGCGCATTTCATCATTCATCATTCATCATTCATCATTCATCATTCATCATTCGTTAGGGGCGAGGGGTAGTTGTTTTATTCGCTTATTGTTTTTTAGATATGTGAGCAGAGGGAATGAACGTGCAGAGGTTAAGTGAAGTAAAGGAAGCCTGGCGAGAAGGGCTGGTGCAACAGGTGGAGGCGAGGGTCAAGAAAATGCTGCTGGCCAATCCGGCTTGTCATGACTGGGATCATACGCAGCGTGTGCGTTGCCTGGCCTTGCGCTTGGCCGCTGCCGAAGGCGCCGATGCCTTGATTGTGGAAGTCGCAGCGTTGCTGCATGATATCGGCCGTTCGACCGAATTGGCTGACCAGGGGCGGACGTGCCATGCCGCGCTTGGTGGACGCCTTTCCCGCGAAATCCTGCTGTCCTTAGGCGTGGTTTCAAGTTCGTTTGTCACGGCGGTGGTAGATTGTGTCCGTTGCCATCGTTATCGTCGGCGTGACGCTGACACCAAGCCGAAGACCCTGGAAGCCAAGGTCGTGTATGACGCGGACAAGCTTGACAGCATGGGCGCCATCGGCATTGGCCGGTCATTCCATTTTGCCGGGCGGATTGGCGCACGGGTTCACAACACCGCCGAGGAAGCTCTTGGCAACCAGAGCTACAGTCGCGAGGACTCGGCGTATCGCGAATACCTGGTCAAGCTCCGTTTCTTGAAGGACAAGATGCTGACGGCCTCTGGAGCGCGTCTGGCTGCTCGTCGCCACCATGTCATGGAAGAATTTTTCGCGGAGTTGGACCGGGAGGTCTGCGGTGAAGATGGCGGCGCTTGGAATCACTAGTTTGCGGGGTCATGGATGCCCGGTCGCAGTCCAATTTTCCTCGGCTGGGTAATTTGCAGGTTTTTGGCTGACAGATTATACTTATCAACAGCACACAGTTATGTTGGCGTTGCGCTCGGGAGGCGATTTGGCTCTTCCCAGGATAGACGTGGCCAGGCGACAAAGAGAGGGGGGGATGAGGAGAGACATGGCATTGGCTCAGCCTTCACGGATAAAGGTTGGGAAGGAACATCGCCTAGTCATGCTTGATGACTGCCGGGCGGCAGCGATCAGCTTGGTTGTGGGCTATCATGTATTGTTTCTTGCTTATGGCCGGATGACATTCACGAGGAGTGCCTTGGCCATCTTGACCGATTCTGGGACGATGATGTTCGTCATCCTGGCCGGATTTATGTTGCAATGGCATTCCGCCCGTTTTGTGTTTCGTGATTTTTTGTGGCAGAAAGTCAAGACTGTGCTTTGCCCATACGCGGTGGCCACATTTCTGTTGATTTTCCTGCGTGAACTGCGTGATGGCGAGGCGCTGTCATGGCGTCTTTTGCTGAATTGGGCGAAGGCGTTGCCAAACGGCGGCGCGGGCGAACATCTCTGGTTTATTCCGATGCTGGCTATTTTTTTCTTTTTGGCACCTGTCTTTCTGAAGGTGAGTCGACGGCGCTGGCACCTGCCGGCCAGCCTGATGCTGATCCTACCCTTTGCTTTGGGGCGCGGACGCTATTATGAAATTTGGAAGAACACCCTGTTTTTCCTGCCATTTTTTCTTCTTGGCATGGCCATGGCGGTACATGTCACCACGGTTCAGGCGCGTCTCCGGCAATTATGGCTATGGAGTCTCGGATTGGCCTTTTGCGTGAGCGTGGCGCTGGTCTTTTTCCCGGAGCAAGAATGGTTGCAGACGATTGGGAGGATGGTCTTTTGTTTCATGATATTAGCGCTGGCGGCCCGTTTTTCAGAATGGTTGCATCAGACCTGGATCGGACTGGCGCTGAACGGACTGTCGACGTACAGTTACGGCATCTATCTATATCACAATTCGCTGATTGGCCAGGTTTTTGCGCCGTACTATCAGCGTTGGCTGAGCGGGTTTGGGGAGGGCTGGCAAATTCTGGCCCTGGTGTTCATGACGGCGCTTTGCCTCACTATATTGGCGCTTGCCTTGATGTTCGGCCGGGCTGTTTTGAAGGCTTTGCGCGTCCGATCAACGCGCGTCATCATCGGCTGCTGAATTGCTGTCTGCGACCGGGAAAGGAATACTATGTCTACCATGGCTTCCGCTTGCAGTCCTCCTCCAACGTCGAGCGTCCTCCCTGTGCAGACGCCGCCCCGGCTGCTGATCGTCGTGCCCTGCTACAATGAGGCGAGCATCTTGGACGATTCCTTGGACCAGCTGCTGGCCAAGCTCAAGGCGCTGACGGCGTCTGGCTGGGTTGCTGCTGACAGTGCGGTGCTCTGCGTTGACGACGGCTCCCGCGATGCCACTTGGGACATCATTTCCCGTCGGCATGAGGCCGCTCCTGGCCAGGTGCTGGGGATCAAGCTAGCGGCCAACTGCGGCCACCAGAAGGCGCTGCTGGCCGGATTGCGCCTAGCCGCTGACATGGTGGATTGCGCTGTTTCCATTGACGCGGATTTGCAGGACGATTTGGCCGTCATCGACGGCTTTCTTGAGCAGTATTGGCAGGGCGCGGAGATCGTCTACGGCGTGCGTACCGACCGTTCCAGCGACACGGCTTTCAAGCGCTTGACAGCCGAGGCCTTCTATCATCTGATGTCTGCGCTGGGCGTCAAGATTGTGTTCAATCATGCGGACTGCCGCCTGATGAGCCGTAGGGCGTTACAGGCGTTGTTCGAGTATTCCGAGGTCAATTTGTTTTTGCGCGGGATTGTTCCGCTCATCGGGCTGCGCCAGGCTACGGTCGGCTATGCCCGTCGTCCAACATCCCGGCAGACGCATTATCCTTTGCGCAAGATGCTGATGTTGGCCTGGGATGGCATCACGTCGTTCAGCATCCGCCCGATCCGGATGATTACCGTACTCGGCTTCGTCATTTTCTTTGCCAACATTATCCTTGGCCTTAGGTACCTGGTGCTGCACTATTTGGGCTATACCATCCAAGGCTGGACCTCGCTGGCCTTGCTGGTTCTGGCTCTTGGCGGGTTGCAACTGCTTGGAATTGGCCTGATCGGCGAATATATCGGCAAGACCTACCTGGAAGTCAAACGCCGCCCGCGCTTTTTGTACGAGAAGGTACTGGGAGCGGAGGATAAGCAGGCACCGGACGCAGCTTCCAGACCCAACGCTAACCCCGGTGCCTGATTCCTCATTGTCCGACCCGGCCGACACGGATGTTGTTGTTGACTCGTTTGATGCCTTCGACGTGGGCGGCGGCCCGGGCTTTTTCGACTACATCCGGGGAATGGGCGATGCCGCTGAGGGTCACCTCGTTGCCAGCGCATTCCGCATCGAGAAAGAAGATCGGCAGTTCGCAGTCGTTGAGGATATGGCGAATGATGGTCTGGGCCATGGCCAGATTCCGGAACATCATCTGGCCGGTTGCGACCTGTTCCGGGGTTGTAGTCAAGTCAGCCAGGTTGCGGATGATGTCAATGATCTGGGTTGTGGACAGGTCCTCGGTATTGATGGTCAGATGATAGTTGGACGGGTCTTTGCTGTCGGTGTCAAAAAAGTAGCGGTTGAAGCCTTCGCGGTCGCGGTCCATTTTGTCCACCTGCTTTTTGGCTTCGCGGTATTCGAGGTTCTGCGATTCCAGGATTCGCTTGATGCGTGTTTCGAGAGGGGCGACCAGTCGCACCAGGGTGACGCCGGGGATGCTGCGGAAGAGGTACTGGCAGCCGCGACCGAGAAAGACGCAGTCGCCTTGCATGGCCTCTTCGAACATGATTTTCTTCAGGCAGCGGATATAGTCTTCCATGACAGAGGACAAGGCTGCGAACAACCCAGGTTTTTTTTCATCGTAGGCATTGAACTGCCGTTGATCCAGCCCCAGTCCTTCGAGTCGCTCCTCGACCGTCCTTTTGTCGATGAAGCGGTAGTTCAGCGTCCGTGCCAGTTCACTGGCAACGAGTTTTCCCAAAGCTCCCCGTTCTCGGGCAATTGCGATGATAGCCATGATTGACCTCCTTGGTGACATGATGACGGCTTGGCAGGATGGTCCGTTCTACTCAGCCTAGGGGGCGGAGTGAGGATTGGCGTTATCAGGACTATAATTTCTTTTTTGGGAAAAGCAAATCGTTGTTTTTGGGGGTAATGTGGGAGATGTAATCGGTGACTCATTGATACTCGGAGTTCCGATAAGCTGCGGAGCCAGACGCCCCGGGCAAGGCAGTTTAGT
>Ga0209510_1002172_pt1 | contig 20624 bp, 10 predicted proteins | sample BiotimSIPDNA_FD_185749 | JGI IMG/M metagenome (GOLD analysis project Ga0209510, IMG submission 185749) | Anaerobic biogas reactor microbial communites from Washington, USA - Biogas_R1 time_0 SIP DNA (SPAdes) (version 2) | ecosystem: Engineered > Bioreactor > Anaerobic > Unclassified | place... | reverse complement strand
AAGAACCTATCACCACTACCATCGCCGAAACCGAGAACTATCTTGCCTGGAAAGCAGAAGAACCGGATGGCGAAACTACTTATCATCTGGAACTCAACAATATCACCCTTCACTTCTTTAAAGAAGAGTGGGACGAGTTCCTCAAGTTGACCGAAATCATCGTCGACGAAGAGTTGTAAAGCACTACGCATTACTCATTGACAATAAAGCCTGTAAATTGCAGGCTTTTTGTTTTTCCCGGTCACGACAACAGCGTTAACACTTTTCACAGTGACCGAAATTGTGAATGGCTTGAGGAAGGCAAAAAATCGATTAAGTCCGTGTAAAAAATTAAGGATAACACCGGAAAGTCGGATGGCTAATTTTACTTCCTGAGCTTCATCCACTCCAAAGTGCGGTTCAATCGAAAACCAAGCTTCTCTAACAACCCTTCAATCCGGTCCACCGGGTATTCAAGCCGCGTAATTCGCCCCTGCCAATGGTTGTTCAAGAAATCCCCCAACAGGCATAAAGTGTTTGTGTCTTCATCCTCAGTCTCAGGAAGTGCCAGCCACAAATGATCCGATTTCATCATGCCGCGCTGCCAGGTGAGAGCTCCCGCCAACTCTCCCGCCCTGCGCAGGGCAAAGTGGGTCAGGCTGCCCGACGGGTCCCAACTAAGCGGGTTAAGCCACGAAAGCGGTGGGAACTGGCTGAAATTTACCGGAGCATACCAGCGCGTATCAGGCGGGTAGGCGCTTTCGAGCCATCCGCGCTGCGCCCCCCAATCACCCAGGCGCCTGCGAGTCAGTTTGAAAACCATCGGGTCACAATTCCCAAACGAACGCAATTTTGGCTCACTTTGCTCCAGGACCCAGTTATTGAGCCGGCGAATAGAATCGAACCCCAACCCGGCATATAAATTCCGCGCCGCCACATTATCAGCACTGACTTGCAGCCAGACCTCCGCGGCGCGTTTTTGCCGGGCATAGCGCAAGGCGTGTTTGGTCATCGCTGTAGCAATGCCCAGGTGCTGAAACTCGGGCTTAACCGCAACATTGGCTATCAGGGCAATATGCCGCAGTCTTTCCATGAAGGAAATGATGTTGATGTTGCCAACGATGCGACCATCCGCCACCCAAACATAACCGGGCTGCCGATATTCGGTGCCAGGCAGCGCGTTCCAGGCACTCTGATTCTGAGCCGCCTGGCGCATTTGCTCGATGATGTTCATACTCTCGGGGTCGCCTTTGAGATTGAAACTATCTTCAATCAACCTGATCACAGCTTCGGCGTCACTGGCTGGATCAAAAGCCTTCAAACGACCAGGAGGTGGGGTGGTTCGGTTCATAGGCAGGGTTAAAGAAAAAACCAGCCTCTGAAGGAAGCTGGTAATCAGAAGGTTTAGTCGTTGTCCGTGTCAGAAGATCTGGGGCGGCGGGCTCGGTAAACAATTCGGCCCCGATCCAGGTCATACGGCGACATCTCAACCCGGACAGCATCTCCCAGCAGAATGCGAATGTAATATCGGCGCATTCGACCTGAAAGGTAGGCCATAACCTCGTGCCCGTTATCCAAGCGCACCCGGAATTGTGTGCCCGGGAGGGCTTCAATAATGGTACCGTCTACGGTAATCTTCTCTTCTTCTTTAGCCATAACACCTCACTAACTGGCTACTTCTCGTAGGGCTTCCGGAAAGAACGTCGAACAGCCTTCTTTTCATCCATACGGCGCTGCTCGCTCTTGGAAACGAACCAGCGTTTGCGTCGCACGGTGCTGAGCACACCACTTTTCACGACCTTCTTACGAAAGCGCTTAAGTAGGGAATCCTGCGATTCATTGGGTCTCAAAGTTACACTTGTCATTGCTATTCACCTCCTTTCCAGGTAACAACCATTGCGCATTTATACGCGCAACTTTGCATTATACACGGTAATGCTGGTTAAAATCAAGGTTTGATTATACGGGGTTGAAGCCATGGAAAGTAGAGCATATGTTGTCAGTATCAGCTGTAGGGCGAGATTGAGGAGGTTGTGGCGTTAGTATATCGGTGATATTGTCCCTCCTCAATCCGCCGAAATCAATAATCGCACACATCGGCGGATTGGAGGTGCAACACATTCTTGCCAATGGAGTTATCCGGCACCTCCAATCTCGCCCTACGGCTGTTCCCGGGACGGCGTGGCAACCGTCCCCTACCTGCATCTGTAGACAACCGTAAAGGTGGGTTCAGAACGTGAGCAGAAGTAAAAATTGTTAATCAGCTAAACCCACCCTGTTGATATCACGGTTGATTCTTGGTTTTCATTGCCTGTGGGCAGGTCTTCAGCAGGTAAGTTGGATGACGAGGTGCTAATGAGGAAAAAAATGGCTCTCCCGATAAGAGGAATGAGCCATCCTTTGATCAATGAAATTTTTGAACTGAGATTCAACGACTGATTTATAAAGAAAAAAGTGTCTGGAAAGAATTTTCATAATCAAAAATTTTGGATAGGGATTTGAAACCTCCCCTTCCCCAAATCCTGTGATTGGATATGGGCTCCAGGTAGGGCTGGGGGTTGGGTAGATATCTGGTGAGAGATGTGCAGGTCGGGGAGTGGCTGTAGGAACGATCACATCCATATCAGAGACAAAGGAAATCGCCAACAGATCAAAATAAAGAAATTTATCTGGAATCGAAGTGCTCAACTCGACACGAGAGCCTGCCACATGTTCAATCTTTAACCCGCCAAACTGCACAGGGCTTGCAATCGTGAGCCAAAGGGCATCTTGCCCAATCTTTGCTCGAAAAACAACAAAACCTTGCTTTGTGTTGTCGAGAAAATACCCTGCGTAGAGTACTTTTTCTTGCCCATCTACGTTACCGATCCAGGCATTGACTATCTCCTGGTTTTTGGGGAAGTCGCTGGGATGCAGATCGTCCACGATACCAGAAGTAACCGTTCCAGCTAATTCTTCACATCCTTCAAGGTCGGGATCAATGAAACAACCTAAAGCTTCCTTGGTGAACGATATACTTAACTCTCCGGTTGCAGCAAAAGATAAGCTTTCATAAGCAGCTTGTTGAGTCTTCTTTTGATCAGGATCGTCAATCAAAGCAATTTGAGTAGCCCAATCCGAAAACTCCTGGTCACTTCCATAAGGCAGCATATATGCAGGACTCTCACGTTCCCCCGAAGCATTGATGTAGACAAAAGTAATGAGCAGAAAAATTGGTATTAGTAAAAAATACCAGGTCCTTTTTTGTTTTTCATATCAGGGGGTCTCTTCATAATACTTCATGTCTGCAGCCCAAGACAATATGGGATTCATTCTATTGTGCGGGGGTCAGCACAGGATACCGATCTGTCATTCTAATTTTCACGTAGTGCCCACAGTATTTCAAAGGATCTTAGCAAAACCCAGCTTACGCCGTCCTCAGCGTCATAATGCTTCGCTTCACTGATTATTAAGGCGTTGGCGCAACTGAAACTTAGCTTAAACCTAATCTTCAGTTCAAATTTATGCCCTGTAGGGTCTCCTACAAGCTAATGGGGGTGCTCCCTTCAAGGCGCACACGATCGGTCATGTCCATCCGCAAAGGGGTGACGGAGATAAAACCCTTCTTAATCGCGCCGTAGTCGCTGCCTTCTTCTTCCACCCCTGAAGGTGGGTCACCGCCAATCCAGTAATAAGGCACACCGCGGGGGTCCATCCGTTTTTCCAGCCGGTCATGATACAGCCGCACGCCCTGGCGGGTAAACTGCACGCCAGCGTAATCGCCTTCCGGGCGATTTGGCACGTTAATATTCCAGATTGGTGCTGGCTCTTTTCCATCCCATTGTTCAAACAATTGGGCAATGATCTTCACCGCCGCCTCTGCCGCAGACTCATATTCCAACGGTCCCTGGTGGTGTTCTGGGGCGTCTATTGAGACAGCAAAGCCAGGCACGCCATTAATCGCACCCTCCATCGCAGCCGTTACAGTGCCAGAATAGGTCACGTCCAATCCGACATTGGCGTTTGGGTTGATTCCGGAGACGACCGCGTCAAACTCCAGCTCCAGCACGCCCATCATCGCCATCGCCACACAGTCCGACGGCGCGCCATCGGAAGTCCAGGCTGGGCTGCCATCTGCCAGCTGGGTTTTGCGCACCCGCAAAGGGCGGCTCATGGTCTTTACGTGTCCGCAAGCCGACCAGTTATGGTCGGGTGCCAGCACACAGACTTGCACACCATCCATCTTACGAACTGCCTGCACCAACGCAAGCAAGCCGGGAGCTGTGACACCATCATCATTTGTTACCAGGATTCTTTTTATCATTCAACCTCTTAGTGACGTCTTCGCTTTTTCTTTTTCCTGCTTTTTTGCTGCTGAGCCTGAGCGGATTCAGAGCTCGCCTCACCCGGCTTGACCGGGCGGTAGCGGAACATCTTGCTGATCACACCCTGACGCACTTCGCTGAGCAGGTCGCTGAACATCGTACTCGCCTGGCGCTTGTATTGCACCAGCGGGTCGCGCTGGGCGTATGATTCCATGCTGATCGAAACCCGCAGCGCTTCCATCTTGGTCAGATATTCAACCCACGATTCAGTGATGGTGCGCAGCAACAAATCGCGATAGATGCGGTTTTGGGTTTGGTCGCCCAACACAGCCGATATCCGTTCTTCCAAATTTTCATCGATTTCTGTCAACGGCTGTTCCGCTACTTGCTGCCAGGTCACCTCTCCCAAATCCACACGCAGCGCTGAGCGGGTTGTTTCAGGCAGCGCGATCAGTTTATGCTCGTGTGCTTTCAATTGCTCCCATTCGCTGAGTCCAAAAATCTGCGAGAGCTTTGCTTCCGCATCGGTTAAATGAGCCAGAATTCTGCTGCTCAAGGCTTCACTGTTCTGCCCACTCAACTCATCGGCAACCGAAAAAACATAAGTCAGCCGGTTGTGAGTGCGCAGTTCGCGCCTGTGGGTGAGCTCGTCAAAGCCGATGTGTGTGCCTCGTGTGGAGAGCTGCAGCAATTTCAGCAAAGCATCATCATCTTCCAGTGCCTCCTCAACCAGCATTTGGTTGTTATCCAGATCACGGGCAACTTCCTGATTCTCACCAAACAAACGCTCAAGCCGCTTTTCAAGGCTGGCATCTACCTGTTCAGACAATTGTGCCTGCAGCTCGCTGTAGGGCAACGAAGCCAAATCAGCCGGTTTAATCGTCCATTTTTCGCCAAAGCGGCGTTCGAGCGTCAGCAGCAAACGCCGGGCTGCGTTCAAGGTCTGGTTATAACGCAGCTCTTCAGCCAGCTGTTTTTGCATCCCGCGCGGATTCTCTTGCAGTGCCTGGATTTCTTTGGCTCCAAGCTTGATCGGCGCGCCGATAATTGTCGTCAATTCGCCCTGATAATCGTGCCCCATTTCCGGGTCAATACTTTCGAGGTAGGCTTCAAGGGTGTCTTCGCCTTCAGCCAGCTGGTTTTTTAGATTTTGCCCATACTGATCAAACAACGACTGCGCACCATTGCGGATGTGTTGATTTTCTGTCTCAACTGCCTGTTTCGCCAAGCGAATGATGCCCGTTTTCAGGGTCTCGGCATCACCAGCATCTGCAAGCTTGTTCATGACAACTTGATAAGTGAAGGATGGAAACGAGCCAAAATCGGTGTTGAAACTTGGCTGAATCTCTTCCAGAAACGCCAGCAGTTTCCACGGTCCTTCCGGGTCTGCCAACCCGTTCTCAACACGGGTGCGCATTTCGACCTGAAGCATCTCGCTAACGTCTTCATGCAGGTCTTCTTTGGTGAAGATTTTGTCGCGTTCCTGATAAATGCGGTTACGCTGCGTATTGAGCACATCGTCATATTCCAGCAGGTGCTTACGCACATCAAAGTTAGAGCCTTCCACCCTGGTTTGGGCTTGCTCGACCATCTTGTCGATCATGTTCATCTCGATCGGCATGTTTTCATCAATCTTAAAGCGTGAGAGCATGTTCTCAAGCTGCTCTCCGCCAAACATGCGCATCAGTTCGTCTTCCAGGCTCAGATAAAAACGCGACGAGCCCGGGTCGCCCTGTCTGCCGGCGCGGCCGCGCAGTTGGTTGTCGATCCGGCGGGCTTCGTGACGTTCAGAACCAATCACGTGCAATCCGCCCAACTCGCGCACCTTTGCCATATTTTCCATATAGCTTACGAAGGCGTCCAAAGCCGCTTGCTCTTCCTCGTCTTCCAGTTCGGTCTCAAGATTTTTGACTGCCTCGAGGCGTTCTGGCATAGTCATGTCATAGGGATCAAGTGGTGAGTCCTTCGCCAATATTTGATTGACTTTCGATAAAAGCGCCTCATCGAGTTCTCCACCGAGCTTAATGTCAACACCGCGACCAGCCATGTTGGTGGCGATGGTGACCGCACCAAACGCTCCTGCTCCGGCGATGATCAGCGATTCCTCGGTGTGCTTACGTGCATTCAGGACCTCATGGGGCACACCGCCATCAAACAGCGGCTGTAATCGCTCCCAGTCCTTCTCCTCAAGGCAAAGGCTTTCAAGCAGCGCCTGTCGATTGCTCTCATCGCCCAGGTCCATGCTGATAAGTCCATACTCCCGCCCCAGTCGGCGCAGTTCTGCCATTCGTAATTGTTCAAGCGGTTCGTTGAGCGCAGCCAGCTCAGGCGCATCCAGGTAGTCTTCCACTTTGGCGCCTTTCGCCTTGAGCCAGGCGTTCTTGATCAGGTTTACCTGCAACAGTCGCCTGACCAGCTCTGACGCCAGCCTTTCTGAAAGTCGCTCAGAGCTCTCCACCGAGGTAGTGCCCACCAACTGTGGTCTGCCGACGACATGATAGCGGATGATTTCCATCACGATCGCGCGCACTTTTCCTTCGGTGGTCCTATAAATCACATCAGGGTAATCTTTTCGCTTATAGAAAAGGGGAGTCTGGGTAGGGTCATCCTCTACAAAATAATAGGTAAACTTGTAGCCCTCTTCGTCCTTGGTTTCTTCAGCTTTCAAACCAGCATCCCTGCGCTCAGCCCGATACTCCAGGTGGGGCGGGATCGCCAAAACGTCCAGCCCGTAGATCCGATAAAACTCTTCTTTTTCGGTCAGGGCGGTGCCGGTCATGCCAGCCAACTTATCGTACATGCGGAAGTAGTTTTGAATCGTAATGGTAGCATGCGTGATATTCTCTGCCTGCACCTTCACGCCTTCCTTTGCTTCCACAGCCTGGTGCAAACCGTCTGACCATCTTCTGCCCGGCATCATGCGACCGGTAAACTCGTCAACGATAATCACCTCGCCGCCCTGGACAATATATTCCTTGTTGCGATGAAAGAGGTTCTGCGCGCGCAGTGCCTGTTCCAAAAAACCCATCAGACGAGCCTGCTCGGGAGTTACATCTTCCGGTCTTTCCGGGTCAGAAAGCACCGTGTCGAGCATTTCTTCTACATGCGCCAAACCAACTTCGGTCAGAGAGACCATTCTTTCTTTTTCGCCAACCTCGAAATCTTCAGGGTTGAGCGCCTTAACCACCTGTGCCATGCGCTTGTATTCTTCTGAATCCTCATGTGCCGGACCTGAAATGATCAGCGGGGTGCGGGCTTCATCGATCAGAATGTTGTCAACCTCATCGATGATCGCAAAGTTATGCCCACGCTGCACGCGCTGATTCCACTGCATGGCGATATTGTCTCGCAGATAGTCGAAGCCAAATTCGCTGTTGGTGCCGTAGGTGATGTCTGCCAGGTAAGCCTGCTGGCGGGAAGTTTGCCGCAGGAAGTTTTGATCTTCATTTAAAGAGCGTTCGTTCGGGTCATAGATAAAAGCGCGCGGGCTGCCTTCTACAGCCGTGATCGCCTGCAAAACGCCGACACTGAGCCCCAAAAAATGATAGATCGCGCCCATCCAGCGACCGTCACGCCGCGCCAGGTAATCGTTGACCGTGATAAGGTGGGTGCCTTTGCCAGTAAGTGCGTTCAAATAGAGTGGAAGCGTTGCCGAGAGCGTCTTGCCCTCACCCGTCCGCAGCTCAGAAATAGCGCCCTCGTGCAGGTTGATTCCGCAAATCAGTTGCACGTCATAGTGCCGCTGACCGAGCACACGTTTGCTTGCTTCGCGGACCGTCGCGAAGGCTTCTGGAAGCAATGCGTCCAGGCTCTCGCCCGATTTTAATCTTTGGCGGAACTCGTTGATCTTATTACGCAGTTCTTCATCGTGTAGTTTTTCAAAGGTTGTTTCAAGGGCATTAATTTTGTCAACCGTGACAACCAACTCCTCAATTCTCTTCTTGTGAGGATCGCCCTTAAATATTTGTGTCAGTTTCTTGAACATGTTTTTTCCTCTTAGTGGCGTCTTGTTGGCGCCAGACCGCAACAAAAAATTATAGCATAGCCCAATCCTTCTACCTTTATTGTGTTAACATAATAAGCAAGCGTAAAATTTTGGGGAGACTGGAGGTCAAATTGGAAGAACGCAGCTGTCTTGGTTGTGGGTGTGGGTGCTTTAGCATGCTGATGATCCTGGTTGTCTTATTCTTATTGCTCATTTGCGGGCTCTTGGTTTGGGCAATCGTTGCTCCGGAGAACATGTTCTCTCAACACCAGTTTGGAAGTTTGCTCCTGTCCGGTCTGAAAACAATTGCCTGATTTTTTACACAGGAGGAAATTGCTGTGGACACAACTCCGATAAAAACCAGATTTCTGATTGTAGGTGGTGGCATCGCTGGTGTCAGCGCCGCAGAAGCAATTCATCAGGTTGATCCCTCTGCCGATATCACCCTGATTTCGGATGAACCAGACTTACCCTATTTTCGGATGAGCCTTACCCGCTATCTGGCAGGTGAAATTGGCAGAGACAAACTCGGTCTGCATAAGAGCGAATGGTATTTGGAAAACCATATAAACATCGTAGTGGGCACCCATGTCAACAACATTGACGCCGAAGCCAAACAAGTCACGCTCGACAACGAGCGTGTTTTTGAATACGAAAAACTGGTTCTCGCCAATGGTGCCAGCCCGTTCATGCCACCAATCACAGGCAGAGAGCTGCCGGGGGTGATGACCCTGCGCTCCCTCGAGGATGCCAATAAAATTATCCGGATTTTTGACCACCCCGCCAACGTGGTTTGTATCGGCGGCGGCTTGCTTGGGCTGGAAATTGCCGGCGCGATAGCCAGGCACGGGCTCAAAGTGACCGTGCTCGAAGCCCTCGATTGGCTCCTGCCGCGTCAGCTTGGGCAGGAAGCCGCTTCGCTGCTTCGAGAGAAAATTGAAGCAATGGGTATCGCGGTTATTGTTCCCGCAAAAACCACTGCCCTGGTTGGCGATGGCAAGGTCGAAGGAGTGGAGCTGATTGGAGCTGAGTTTGGCGAGGCGGGTGCCTGCTTGCCGGCTGAATTAGTTTTGGTCAGCGCTGGCGTGCGTCCAAACCTTGACCTGGCAAAAATGGCTGGTGTAGATGTCAACCGCGGGGTGCTGGTTAACGAGCACATGCAGACCTCCAATCCGGATATTTACGCTGCTGGCGATGTCAGTGAGTTTCACGGCATCAGCTATGGTTTGTGGATACCGGCAAAGCGGCAAGGTGAAGTAGCTGGCAGGCACGCCGCTGGAGAGCAGGCAGATTTTATCGAAGAGCCGCCCTCTGCCAATCTGAAAGTGCTTGGAATCGACCTGTTCAGCATCGGTGAGTTTTCTCCATCGCAGGAAGGCGACCGCCTGGTCTCTTCGAGGCAGGCAGACAGCTATGCCAGTTTGCTTTTTCGGAACGGAATCCTGGTTGGAGCCAACCTGATTGGTGAAACCGGGCTGAACGCGAAGGTCAGGAAAGCGATTGAAAATAAGACTGATTTTAGTAATGGTTTGAACGACTCGAGCACATTTGACCAGGTCACTGCCCTGCTCTGATTAGGCGATGCCTACCTCACCCACCAGGAGAGCCTCGGGAGTAGCCGTAGGGCGAGGTTGAGGGGATTGTGACGTTGATTTGTCGGTGATGTTGCCCCCCTCAATCCGCCGATATGATTTATTGCATACCCCAATCCACCATTTGCGCTAATCAAACAACGGCGGATTGTGGGCACAATACATTCGTGTATTTCAAGGTTCGTGGTGCCCCCAATCTCGCCATACATGACCAACCAGACACGCCCCTACAATCATGGATTTGACAAATTATTGACAACCTCTGTACGCGCGGCTAACAAAAAACCAGAGTATTGCGTACTCTGGTTCCTTCTCAGTAGCGGGGAGCCGATTCGAACGACTTACCTCCGGGTTATGAGGGTGGAACCTGAAATCGTTACCTTTGACCTCTAAGCCAGCCCTTTTTACGAGCTTAGCGTACTTCGGTTAGTTCGATCAATACGAACTGCGATTTGATAATCTACATAATACAGTAGTTCATTGCCAAGGTCAATCAGATTTTGGAATTTTAAGATTGGTCTATTGATTGTATTGTTGCGTTTAATCTGAAAAACTGGCTTCATGTTTTTAAGATTATTCGCTGCTTACATCCTTCAAGACTTCCTTAATCAGATTTTTAGGGAACCGTAATCAAGGAGAGCGCATTATATCTTCGGGAAATCCTTTTTGAAGGCATTGTTAAAATCCCCGATGCGGTAAATTTGACTTAGAAAATGTGAGTGAAGCCTTATCCAGGTCAATAAAGGATCTTCTTACCAACTCTCCTTCAAAGCCCCTTTGTTTTATTAATCATCTCAAAAGGGCAGATAATACTATCCTTTTGAGATACAATTCAAGCACCAAAGAGCAGCGATGAAGTATTACGATGTTTTTTTGAAGCTTGTTTTATTTTCGAAAAAGCAAACCATCCTAAATCGTTATGCCATCGGATCGCATATAAACACGACAACTTTTATCTAAACATGGCCACACTTGAACAAATCACAACCGGCAGCATCGTCAGAGGCATCGTCCCCAATCAAGCGGTCACCATTGTTGCCATCAATTGGCACGGCAGCACCGCCATGACCGCTACCTACCGCTTGAGCGATGGCAATGTGTCCGAGCGGCTGCTCTTCCGCGAAGATGAAGAGTCAATTTCTCTCGAAGAGCACAGCCTGCCCTGGAGTTTCGATGCCGATGCCGACCTCTTGCGCCTCACCTCCGAAGCCTACCGCATCCACCTTGCCCATCTGTTTGACCCATACCTTGCAGTGCATACCTCCGAAATCGAACCCCTGCCCCATCAAATTTCAGCCGTCTATCAGGAAATGCTGCCCCGCCTGCCTTTGCGTTATATCCTCGCCGACGATCCCGGCTCCGGTAAAACCATCATGACTGGTCTCTTCATTAAAGAGTTAATGATAAGGGGCGACCTCAAGCGCTGCATGATTGTTTGTCCGGGCAGCCTGGCAGAACAGTGGCAAGACGAGCTCTATCGCAAATTCGGCCTCAAATTCGAAATCCTTACCAACGATCTGTTCGAATCGGCTGTAAGCGGCAACGTCTTCACCGAGAAGAATCTCTGTATCGTCCGGCTCGATAAGCTCTCCCGCAATGAAGACTTGCAGGAAAAGCTCAAAGTCACCGATTGGGATCTGATCGTCTGTGACGAAGCCCACAAAATGTCCGCCACAGTCTGGGGCGGCGAGGTCAAGTACACAAAGCGCTTCCAGCTCGGCAGGCTGCTCTCTCAAATTTCGCGCCACTTCCTGCTCCTCACCGCCACACCCCACAACGGTAAAGAAGAGGATTTTCAGCTCTTTATGTCGCTCATTGATCAGGACCGCTTTGAAGGCGTTGCCCGCAGCGGCTCCCAGGCAGTAGATGTCTCAGATGTGATGCGACGTTTGGTCAAAGAAGACCTGTTGAAATTTGATGGCACTCCGCTTTTTCCTGAGCGCCGCGCCTACACCGTCAATTACTCACTTTCCCCGAAAGAAGCCGCGCTCTACGCAGCTGTCACCGATTATGTGCAGGAAGAGTTCAACCGGGCTGATAATTTGACTAAAGAACGGAAAAACACCGTCGGCTTTGCCCTTACCATTCTGCAGCGACGTTTGGCATCTTCCCCTGAAGCTATCTATCAATCCCTCAAACGCCGACGCGAACGCCTCGAACACCGCCTGGCAGAAGAAAAGTTGGGCAAACGCGCCAGTGAGTACATTTGGGCAGATTACGAAGACTACGATGACGAAGACCTGCCCTCCGAAGAGCTTGAAGAAACCGAAGAGAGTGTTGTCGATCAAGCCTCGGCTTCCCAAACCATCGCCGAGCTCGAAGCAGAGCTCTCCACCCTCGCTCGCCTTGAACGGATGGCGAACGACGTCCGCCAGAGTGGCGAAGACCATAAATGGCGTGAACTCTCGGAGCTCCTCCAAACCGACGGCATTATGTTTGGCGAAGAAGGCAACCGCGAGAAACTGATTATCTTCACCGAACACCGTGATACCCTGCGCTATCTTACAGAGCGCATCCGCTCTCTTCTGGGAGACGACCAGGCAGTCGTCACCATTCATGGCGGGATGCTGCGCCAGGACCGCCGCAAAGTGGAAGAACTCTTCAAGCAGGACAAAGCAGTCCGCATCCTCGTCGCTACCGATGCCGCCGGTGAAGGCATCAACCTCCAGCGTGCCCACCTGATGGTCAACTACGACCTCCCCTGGAACCCCAACCGCCTCGAACAGCGCTTTGGACGCATCCATCGCATCGGGCAAACCGAAGTCTGCCACCTTTGGAACCTGGTTTCCAAGGAAACGCGCGAGGGTCTCGTCTTCCAGCGTCTCCTCGAAAAGCTCGAGCAGGAACGCGAAACCCTCAACGGCAAGGTCTTTGATGTGCTTGGCGACGTCACCTTCGACAACAAACCTCTGCGAGACCTGCTCATCGAAGCTATCCGTTATGGCAACGACCCCGAAGTCAGGGATCGCCTAAACCAGGTCGTCGATAAAGCCTTTGATCCCGAATCCATTCGTCAACTGATCGAAGATCATGCCCTCACCGAAGACAGCATGGATGTCCATAAGGTCATGGCGATTCGTGAAGAGATGGAACGCATGGAAGCCCACAAGCTTCAGCCATACTTCATCGAAGCCTTCTTTCTCGAAGCTTTCGCCAATCTTGGCGGCAAACTGCGCCCCCGCGAGAAGGGCCGCTACGAAATCACCCACGTGCCTTTTGCGGTGCGCAACCGCGATATGCAAATTGGTTTCGGCGAACCGGTCGTACACCGTTATGAACGCGTCTGTTTCGACAAAGAATATACCAACCCGCCCGGGCTCCCAATAGCAACGCTGATCGCGCCCGGGCACCCTCTGCTCGAAGCTACCATTGACCTTATCCGCGAACGCAACAGCAGTGTTCTGAAGCAAGGTGCCATCTTTGTTGACGAGAATGACACCGGGACGGACCTGCGCCTGCTCTTCTACATCGAAGACTCCGTCCAGGATGGCAAAATCCTGCCCGACGGCAACAAGCGTGTCATTTCGAAAAACATCCATTTTGTGGAACGCAAAGCCGATGGCAGCACATCCAATGCCGGTTACGCTCCCTATCTCGACTACCGCGCACCCACTGCCGAAGAGCTGCCGCGCCTAAGGGAACACATCAATGCTCAAACCTGGCTGCAGCAGGATGTTGAAACCACCACGATGACCTATGCCATTTCCGAGATCATCCCTGCCCACGTTGCCGAAGTGCGCCAGCGCAAGCTCAAAATGCTTGATAAAATCAGCATTGCCGTCATAAATCGTCTGACCGCCGAGATCCAATACTGGGATTTCCGCGCGGCTGATCTGAAAACCAAAGAAGCGGCTGGCAAAATTAACGCCAAACTGAATTCAGCCAATGCCTCCAGACGGGCAGATGACCTGCAGGAACGCCTACAAAGCCGCTTGACCGAGCTTGAAAAAGAGAAGCATATTTCTGCCTCTCCACCTGTGATCGTAGGTGGAGCGATTGTGGTGCCGCGCGGTCTCCTGGACCAAATATCAGGCACTCCCGCTGCCTTCACTGCCGATGCTCAGGCACGCCGGGCAGTCGAACTGACAGCCATGCAGACCATGATGGCGCTCGAAGCATCCCTCGGACACCACCCCCGGGATGTCAGCGCCCAAAAGCTTGGATATGATATTGAATCAAGTATCCCAGCAGACTTACGCGAACCCGGTAGCGCCTCCCTGCGTTTTCTGGAGGTCAAGGGGCGGGCGGCAGGAGCTGAAGTGGTCACGGTCAGTAAGAACGAGATCCTCACCGGGCTCAATAAACCCGAGGAATACATCCTTGCCCTGGTGGAAGTGGACGGCAGTAATACTAAAACCTATTACCTCAGGCAGCCCTTTCGCAGCCAGCCTGATTTTGCCGCCACCAGTGTAAACTACAATATCTCCGAGCTGATTGCCGGCGCCCAAGTCATTATGAAGAGAGGTTAGATAGTGGAATATAAGAAAAAGCTCATCGAAGTGGCTCTGCCTTTGGAAGAAATCAATTCCGCCTCCGCCCGTGAGAAGTCCATTCGCCACGGTCACCCGTCCACTTTGCACCTCTGGTGGGCGCGCCGTCCCCTGGCAGCTGCCCGTGCGGTCATCTGGTCTTCCCTGGTGGATGACCCCTCAGCTCATCCGGATCAGTTTCCTACTGAAGAAGCGCAAAATATTGAACGGGAACGCCTTTTTGACATTCTGCGCGATTTGGTGATCTGGGAGAACTCCACCAACAAAGAGGTGCTTGATGCTGCCAAAGCCGAGATCATGAAATCGACTGATGGCAAGCCGCCCGCTTTGTTGGATCCTTTTGCCGGCGGTGGTGCCATCCCGCTCGAAGCCCAACGTTTGGGGCTCAAGGCTTACGCCAGCGATCTCAACCCGGTGGCGGTGATGATTAACAAAGCCATGATAGAAATCCCGCCGCAGTTTGCGGGTCAACCACCGGTCAATCCTGAGGCGAAAAACCAGATTCGCACTTGGGAAGGCAGCCAGGGCTTGGCGGAAGACGTGCGCTATTATGGTCAGTGGATGAAAAACCGAGCCTTTGAAAAAATCGGGCATCTCTATCCCAAAATTAAGGATGAACATGGCATTGAACGGACTGTCATCGCCTGGATTTGGACCCGGACAGTCAAGTGCCCTAACCCTGACTGCGGATGTGAAATGCCCCTGGCAAATAGTTTCGAACTTTCCAAGAAAAAAGGTAAAGAAGCTTATGTGCTGCCAATTATTGATGGGAAAACCATCCGCTATGAAGTGCGCTATGGCAAGGGCGCGCCAAAACCGCCAAAGACCGGGAGGGGACAGTTCCGGTGCATCTGTTGCGGGCAACCGGTACAGGGTGACTACGTGCGTTCGGAGTTTCAAGCCAAACACTCCGGTGCCCAAATGATGGCTGTGATTGCCGAAGGTCCGAATGGCAGGCTCTATTTTTCTCCAAATGAGCAACACCGCGAAGCAGCCAATAGCGCCAAACCTGCCTGGAAGCCTGAAGAAGAAATGAATACAAAGAGTACTGATTTGGTAAGCGGCCGCGGTTATGGGATTACCCATTGGCATGAGCTTTTCACACAGCGCCAACTAACCGCACTCACCACCCTCAGTGACCTTGTGGCAGATGCATCAACACTGGTCCGCGAAGATGGAGGAAGTGAAGAGTATGCGAAGGCAATAAGTGTGTACCTTGCGTTTCTTGTAGACCAACTTGCTAATCATTCTTCAGCATTTAGTGGTTGGAATTCGCCTAATGAACAAATGCGAGCAGTTTTCTCACGCCAAGCAATACCTATGGTTTGGGATTTTGCAGAGAGTAATGTCTTCTCCAGCTCATCTGGCGGCTATAGCAGCTTATACGACCGACTTACGAAAGCATTTAGTTCATTAGGAAACGGACATGTCGGAGAAGTTTTCCAAAAGGATGCGCAAGCAATTACTGAATACAAAGGAATTATGATATCTACAGATCCACCTTACTATGACAACATAAGTTATGCGGATCTTTCAGATTTCTTTTATGTTTGGTTAAGAAGAATGTTGAGACCATTCTTTCCTGATTGGGCAGAAACAATGGCGACACCAAAAAAAGATGAACTGATTGTAAGCCCTTCCCGGTTCAACGGTAATACTTCAGAAGCTAAGGATTTCTTTGAAAATGGTATGCGAAAAACATTTTCAAATATGTTTGCCTATTGCAATCATGAGATTCCATTAACGATATATTATGCCTACAAACAAAGTGAAACTGATGATTCCAATGAAAAACACTCTCCAGGATGGGAGACCATTCTTAATGCCCTGATTGTTTCCGGCTTCACAATCTCGGGAACCTGGCCGATTCGAACTGAGAAGAAAGGAAGAATGCTGGAATACGAAACCAACGCTCTTGCTTCATCTATCGTCTTGGTGTGTCGTAAACGCACAGAGAATGCTCCAACAATCACTCGAAGAGAATTCATCAACACGCTCAAACGCGAACTGAAGCCCGCCTTGCAGAAGCTGCAAGCCAGCAACATTGCCCCCGTCGATATGGCTCAGGCTGCCATCGGTCCCGGCATGGGCGTTTACTCCCGTTATGCTCAGGTTTTGGAAGCAGACGGCACACCGATGAGCGTGCGGACGGCTTTACAGCTCATCAACCAGGAGTTGGACGTCTTCTTCAATGAGCAAGATGGGGAGCTCGACCGCGATAGCCGCTTCTGTGTTGAGCTTTATTCTCAGGCTGCTTTCAACGAGATCAAGTTTGGCGAAGCTGACGTTTTGGCACGCGCCAAAAACACTTCGGTTGATGGGCTGGCTCAGGATGGCCTTCTGCTCGCCGAAAAAGGCATCGTGCGCTTGCTCACCCGTGAAGAACTGCCTGCCTTAAACTGGACAAAACTGCGTTCCAGCTGGATGCTTACCCAGCAACTCACCAAAGCCATGGAAAGTGGCGGCAACCAAGCCACCGCCGCCATCATCGCCACCCTGCCAGGGGGCAGCGTGGAGCAAGCCAAAGCTTTGGCGTACCGCCTCTTTAGCATCGCTGAGCGCAAGGGCTGGGCAAAAGAGGCTTTTGCCTACAACTCGCTGGTGAATGCCTGGAAGGAAGTGCAAACTTCCGCGGCCGAAATTGCTGCCGCTTCCCGCGACCCCAAACAGGGCATCTTATTTGACACATAACCGTACATGGAGGAATTCGAAATGGCAGAAAATCATCTGAAAATCTCAAAAGGCTTCCGCTCTCTCTTGGAAGGCCTGGCACCCTATATTGCCCACGAACTCCAAATTGAATTCGGTAAGAATTGGTGGAAAGAAGCCGTCATTGACACGCTCTATGAGGACCAACGGCGCAACTTGCCGCTGAGCGGCTCCTCGGCAGAAGTGGTTGATTCGCTTGACATCGCCCGCTGCCTTTTGCTCTTTGATATTCATTGGGGTCGGGTTTTTAGAAAAAAGCTTTCTGTAGACCACCGTACCTGGGCTAAGGAACTCTACGGCTTCAGGAATAAAAACTCTCATTTGGGCGGGGAAGACTTTTCTGATGATGACACCTGGCGGGCGCTCGACACAATGGCGAGGCTTAGTGAACAAATTGATGCAGATGGCACTGAGAAGATCAGAGCGATTTTGCGGGAACACCGCTACGGTAGCGAAGAAGGCTCAACCGCTGTGATTGAGAACCATCAAACACCTGGCAATGGGCGCAACGGGAAGAAAGCAGGCATCCTGGAGACCACTCCGATTAGCGGCTTGCTCTCCTGGCGGGAAGTGATGGAACCGCATCCGGACGTTGCTCAGGGACGCTACAAGAACGCAGAATTTGCCGCCGACCTGGCGCAGGTTGCTCGTGGGGAAGGTTCCTTTGAATATCGCGATCCGGTTGAGTTTTTTGCCCGCACTTACGTGACGGAGGGGATGGCTGGGCTGCTGACCGAGGCGCTCAAACGCGTGGGTGGTAGAGACGGTGAACCAGTCATTCAACTAAAAACCGCGTTTGGCGGCGGCAAGACCCACAGCATGTTGGCGCTCTATCACATGATGCGCGGTAACGTATCGATCGACAAACTTCCCAATCTGAAACCCGTTTTGAACGCGGCTGGCTATTCCACCCTGCCAAAAGTGAATGTGGCGGTTATTGTTGGCACCGCTTTGAACCCCAATAACGGCAAACGACCGAGCAATATGCCCGGAATTACCAAAAATACGGTTTGGGGAGAAATTGCTGCCCAACTGGCGGAAGCCAAAGGCGACCCCAGCCTTTATGATTATGTTAAGGAAGCTGATAAAAAGGGCGTTTCGCCGGGTTCGGAGGCTTTGAAGAACCTCTTCGACGCTGCCGCCCCAAGCATGGTCTTGATGGACGAACTGGTTGCGTACGCCAAGAAGCTTTATGGCGCCACCGGACTGGTTGCTGGCAGTTATGACAATTTTATCGCCTTCATTCAGGAAATCAGCGAAGCAGCCCGGGCGAGCAAAAACAGCCTGGTGGTCGCCTCTATTCCGGAATCCGAGCTGGAAATCGGCGGTGAGGCTGGTAAGCTGGCTCTGGATACCATTGAGCACACTTTTGGCAGGATGGAATCGATCTGGAAGCCGGTTGCAGCGAGCGAAGGTTTTGAGGTGGTGCGCCGCCGGCTATTCCTCGATTGTAAAAACCCGGATATGCGCGACGAGGTTTGCAGGCGCTTTAGCCAAATGTATCTCGACAACGCTTCGGATTTTCCCTCCGAAGCCAAAGAAGTGGAGTATCGCAACAGGATGCTTGGTTGCTATCCGATTCACCCGGAAGTTTTCGACCGTTTGTATGAGGATTGGTCTTCGCTGGATCGTTTTCAGCGCACGCGCGGTGTGCTGCGCCTGATGGCGGCTGTGATTCATGAGCTCTGGATGGGTAATGATGCTGGTTTGATGATTATGCCTGGCTCTATCCCCTTGGATGTGCCCAATGTGCGCGATGAACTGACGCGTTACCTCTCAGAAGGGTGGAACCCGGTGGTTGATAGTGAGGTGGACGGCAAAAATTCGACGCCCTACCGGCAGGACCAGAAAGTGGGGCGTTTTGGTCAGCAGCTTGTTTCCCGCCGGGTAGCCCGCACTATCATGTTGGGGTCAGCGCCGTCTGATCGCACAAGAAATATCAAGGGCTTGGAAGCTTCTCGGATCCGGCTGGGAACGGTCCAGCCCGGAGAGACCATTGCCCTCTTTAACGATGCCTTGAGCACATTGAATACATCGCTTACCTATCTGTATTCAAACGCCTCGGGAGACCGTTTTTGGTATGACACGCGGCCCACGCTGCGCAAAACCGTGGAAGACCGCGCAACGCAATTGCCTTTGTCGGATGTGGAATACGAAATAGAAAGCCGCCTGCGCAAGCTGAGAAAAGAGTCACCTCTGGCTGGCATCCATATTTGCCCCGGCAGCTCACAGGATGTGCCGGATGAGCAAAGCACCAGATTGGTCATTCTGCGCCCTGCGGATGTGCATAAAGAACTGAAACCGACTGACAAGGCGATGGTGGTGCTGGATGACATTTTGAACTCCAGGGGCAACTCCCAACGTATTTATCGCAACATGCTTGCCTTCGTGGCTGCGGATAAAGAAGCGATGGTCTCGCTGCAGGAAAATGTAAAGCTATACCTGGCATGGAAATCGATAAAAGAGGACAGCATCGAACTAAACCTGGATGCGGCTCAAAACAGGGAGACAGAGGCAAACCTCAATCGCTCTAACCAGACCGTTGATGACCAATTGGCAGAGGCTTATTCCTGGCTTTTGGTGCCCTACATCGACAAATCAGCAGACACAAAGGAAATCGTTTGGGAGCGGGCAAGGATTGGCGGCGGAAGCGAAGGCATCGTAGTAAAGGCAGTCAAGAAGTTAATTCAGGATGAGCATCTGATTCAGAAGTGGGCCCCCACCCTCTTAAAAATGGAACTGGATAATTTACTCTGGAAAGACGAGAACCATATTTCGGTAAGACAGTTGTGGGATTACCTCTCTACGTACGCATACCTGCCAAGGCTGGCAAATGAGAATGTTTTGCTTCAAACCATTCAGCAAGGCGTGAACTCTCAGGAGTATTTTGCCTATGCAGCCGGTTTTGATGGGGATCGTTATATTGACCTGAAACTCGACAAATCTGTTGGCTCGGTGGACCGTTCCGGCTACCTGGTCAAAGTGCCGGTGGCAAAAGAGCAGTTTGCAAAGGAGAATGCTGCAAAGGAAGAGGAAGTGGGTGGCGGTGGTTCTATACCTGACAATCCACCTGAGCCACCTGGAGCTGGTGAGGTCGAGAAGCCTGATGAGACCACGGTTCCGCCTCAGGTTTCCAAAACTCGATTTTATCTTTCAACCAGGTTGGACAACACCCGGATCAATCGGGATGTCCAGAGGCTTTTGGAAGAAGTGATCAAGCATTTGTCTGACACCCCCGGAGCGGAGGTGAAAGTATCTCTGGAGGTGGAAGCCAGTTCGATGCGTGGATTTTCGGCAACTACGGTCCGCACGGTCAGTGAAAACAGCCGCACCTTGCGGGTTGATGATTTTGGATTTGATGATTAAATGAAAATGAAAAAACCAGAGTTTAGAGTACTCTGGTTTTTTCTTAGTAGCGGGGAGCGGATTCGAACCACTGACCTCCGGGTTATGAGGGTGGAACCTGAAATCGTTACCTTTGTCCTCCGGTCTCGTCCTTTTTACGAACATTGCGTACGATGGTTCCGATGAGCCACGCAAACTTCAGTTGCTCTTTTCTACTATT
>Ga0209510_1002170_pt1 | contig 20627 bp, 18 predicted proteins | sample BiotimSIPDNA_FD_185749 | JGI IMG/M metagenome (GOLD analysis project Ga0209510, IMG submission 185749) | Anaerobic biogas reactor microbial communites from Washington, USA - Biogas_R1 time_0 SIP DNA (SPAdes) (version 2) | ecosystem: Engineered > Bioreactor > Anaerobic > Unclassified | place... | reverse complement strand
TTGACCATTGTCACCCAGGTACATAGGATTTTGCACACCGAACAAACCGGCACAAGCTGGTGAGCTCACAAAAGGAGGATATGCCGGAGTCTGAAAGATCACAGAATCTTCCTCGCCACATACGCAGCGCATGGCAAGATTGAAGCCGGTCACAATCCCGGGAACATAGCTTACTTCTTCGACATTTACATCCCAAGCATAAACATCCCGCATACGCCTGGTGATCACCTCATCCAGTCCGTTTGGCGGTGAGCCATAACCAAAAATCCCATGCTCAATCCGCTTTTGCAATTGCTCCACAACAGCGGGAGGGGATAAGAAGTCCGTGTCTGCCACCCATAAAGGCAACACATCTTCGTCAAACAAGTTCCATTTCACACTTTCGGTAGACCGGCGGTCATAATATTTGTCAAAGTCCATTGTTTCTCCTATTCAAATCTAATTTTATCGCATGGTCTCCTTTTCGGGTCAAAACAAACCTAAACACCAGCAATTCTCATTATTAAACTGCCCAGGGTAAAAGTACGGGCGGGTTCAGAACGTGAGCGTTGTAACATTGATCTCTCCGTACGGACAGGGCTCGTCTCTGTCCGCTAATGATCTGATTGGATGAGCGTTTTCGGACGGAGATAAACCCCGTCCGTACGAGTTTAATTTTGCATGAACCTTCTCTATGTCTGCTTACCCAAGATAATAGTACGGGCGGGTTCAGGACGTGCGCGCTTTGCTTCTCCCAATCTGTCAAACCCGCCCTGATCGAATCATGAAACCAATTCGGCTATCAATATTTACCCATAGTTCCTGCGATCGGCGGGTCTTGCTGAGTTACGGATTACAGAGCGAAGTGATTGGGACCCGCCCGTACGGAATTGATAAATCCGGGTAAAAAACAATGGTTTTTTCCATCATGAGATTTGCTGCCTAAACCCAGTTCTTCCCCCAACCCTTCTTTTCTGGTATATTCAAACCCGATATAAGAAATGAACTGACACGAGAGAGCATCCATGAGCCTTCCAATCCAAATTAATTTGACACCTTCCCCCGACTGGAAAGATTACCAATTGCTTGACAGCGGAAATGGCAAGACTCTCGAGCGCTTCGGCAAATACTTGCTTATCCGCCCCCGCACACAGGCAATTTGGAATGCCAGCCTGCCAGCAAGCGAATGGAAGAAAGCCAACGCAACCCTTGTCGAAGAAAAACAGGAATATGGTGGTAAATGGAACATCCTGAATCCAATGGAAAAATCATGGACGATTGTTTATAAAGACCTGCATTTTCAACTTCAGCTCTCAACCTCAAGACATGTGGGCGTTTTCCCTGAACAAGCCACTCATTGGGACTGGATTCGCGATCGTATCGAAGCCAGAAAGAAACCATTCCGGATGCTTAATTTGTTTGGCTACTCAGGTGCGGCTACTGCAGCTGGAGCAGCTGCTGGTGCAGATGTTACCCACGTTGATTCTTCCAAACATGCCCTCACCTGGGCTAATCTGAATATGAAGCTTTCCGGTCTTCAAGACAAACCGGTACGCTGGATCGCAGAAGATGCACTCAAATTCATCAAGCGTGAAGCCCGAAGGGGTAACACCTATCATGGAATCGTCATGGACCCTCCTAAATTTGGGCGAGGAGCCAGTGGAGAGGTTTGGGATTTTTTCAAGAAAACCCCCGAGTTGATTGAGGCTTGTAAAAGTATCCTGGCTAAAGACGCTGATTTTATCGTGATGACTGCCTATGCCATCACTGCCTCAGCCGTCATCACCCACCAGGCTGTTGAACAAATTGTGGGACAAACCGGACATCTTGAGAGTGGTGAACTGGTTACGGTAGAAGAAAGCGCGGGACACGTCTTATCCCACGCCATCTATACCCGTTGGTTTGCTAAGTAATCGTTATTCTTCTTCTGGCTCTGCCTTGGAAATTTCCACACGCTGAACGCGGTGTCCATCCATTTCGGTCACAGTGAACTTGAAATCTTCCAAGGTAAATGATTGACCGACTCTGGGAATTCTGCCCATCTGATTCATTACAAAACCACTCACAGTTTGATAACCTGCCTTATTTTCTTCGGGCAGGTCATCTACACGCAGCATCTCTTTCAACATATCAATCGGAACCAACCCATCAACCAGCAGCGATCCGTCTGACTGTCTTTCAATTTCGACTTCCATATCAAATTCGTCCTGGGGAATGTCGCCGACAATCGATTCAAGCACGTCGTAGAGAGTAACCATCCCCTCAACCCCGCCATATTCATCCATGACCATCGCTTCGTGAATACCGGTTGCCTGGAATTGCTCAAATGCTTTAACTGCTTTCATGTTTCCAGGAAAAAAGACGGGCTCCTTAATAAAGTTATGAAAATCGAAATTTTCATCAAACAAATTAATTCCCAGCAGGTCTTTGGCGCTGACAATCCCCACGATTCGGTCCAGATCTCCGTCAGCAACCGGCAGCCTGGAATATGGGCTCTGCAGCAATTCGTTGATCATGGTCTCTTTGCTGTCCGTCAAATCCAGCCAATCCAATTCGGTATGAGGGGTCATGATTGCATCAACTCTGCGTTCACTGAATCTGAACACACCATCAACCATCACTTCTTCAGCCTCATCAAATACCCCCGTCTGTCGACCTTCCTGTATGTAACCTTTCAGCTCTTCTTCTGTGATAAAAGGTTCGCGGCTGACATCAATGTTAAAAACTTTGATACCAAAATTGGTCGATGCGCTCAAAACTTTAATGAAGGGATTGAGCACGCGTGTCAGACCTTTGATCATAGGTGATAATCCAGATACTACTTTTTCAGGTTGACTGACTGCGACCCGTTTGGGAATTAACTCACTCAAAACAATCGAAAAATAAGTAATAATAACCGTCACGAATACCAGAGAAATTGGATCAGCAATCGGTGCCAGCCAGCTAATTTGCTTAAGTACGGCAGCCACAGGACCCGAAAGATTAGCACCACCGATACCGCCGACAAGCGTATCGATTAAGGAAATCATAATTTGAACGCCTGAAAGATATTCGGAGTTTGGATCTTTGAGTAAATCCAACGCTATTTCAGCGCCTTTATCACCTTCATCAGCTCTTTGTTGTAATCGGGTACGTTTTGAGGAAACCATCGCGATTTCATACATCGCGAAGGAGGCGTTGACTCCGAACAACACAAAAATTAAAATGATGTTTGCATATATAGGCATTATTTACCTTTTACTTATCTACTATAAGCTTTCTAAGTGGTATTTTATCAAGTATCTAACAGGTCACCAGTTCATCATCAAGGAAATTGGTGAAGTTATGATAAATCCATTCTATTCTCCCATTCACAAAATCAATTCGGCTAACGGCACAGTTACAAAAAGAAAACCAGGTGCGCAGTTTACGATTTTCTGGTTCGTTGGGTTGGACGCTAAAAAGCATCCTTGCCATGGAATTAAAGAATCCACCGTGAGTAACCACAGCTACATGATCATTCGTTCCAAGGTGACGTTCTTTTAACAGATTTATTGCCGCGGTTGCTCTGGAGAGAGGAGCACCAGCAGGTTCAACCCCACCCTGCCACCAACCTCTTTCATTGATCGGTTGATGCAGCTTGAAATCGGGAAAATTCTCCTGAAGGTAAAGTGGGGTAACGCCATATTCTTGTGTGGTGGTCAAATTTCCACCGATCAGGGTCTCCAGATAGATGCCACCGATCTCATGCACCTCAGGCAAACCGTAAAGAGGGATCCCCAAAGTTTCAGAGAGAATTGTGCCAGTTTGGATCGCCCGCAACATCAGGCTTGAATAGAGATGTGTGAAATTAAGGTTATGTCGATACTCTCCGATGTTTTTCGGTTCATCCGAAGAAAATCGTGAAGATACGATATAGTTTGCGAGTGCCTGTGCCTGCCTGAAACCTAAATCGGTCAGGGGCGGGTCTGCGCTTCTCTCATATCCTTCTTCCTCTTTGTTTGCCCAATTAGCATTGTTGGTTGATTGTCCGTGACGAATAAAATATAGATGCATGTTACCTCTTCTAAGCGATTATACACGCTTGGTGAAACCATTTCGCCTGATGAACAAGATTATTTGGAGCTTTTGTGTAAATCAACAATTGATCGCGTCCAATCTCACCGACTGGTATGACTAACAAAATGATATAATCTCATACCGAATTTAATGGGATAATTGAAAATACTATGTTAGACAAACTCGAATCAATACTTGAACATTTTGACGATCTCGACCAAAAGCTTGCCGAGGTTGGGCAGAATTATCAGCTTGCAGCCGAACTTTCCAAAGAACGTTCAGATCTTGAGCCTATCGTCACACTCACCAAAGAATATAAAGACAACCTGGCTAAAACTAAAGAAACCCAGGAACTGATCGAAGTCTCTGAGGGTGAGCTGCTTGACCTGGCAAAAATGGAGCTCGAAGAACTGGAAGCACGCAAAGTTGAACTTGAAGACTTGCTCAAGTCCAAACTTGTGCCTAAAGATCCACGCGATGACCGCAACGTTATTGTAGAGATCCGCGCAGGCACCGGTGGTGATGAAGCTGGATTGTTCGTTTCCGACCTGCTGCGAATGTATCTGAAATATGCTGATATCCATCGTTATAAAACTGAGATCATCTCTGCGAATGAAACTGGCATTGGTGGATACAAAGAAGTCACTTTTACCATCAAGGGAAAGGGCGCTTATTCACGCTTCAAGTTTGAATCCGGTGTTCACCGCGTTCAGCGCGTACCCGAGACTGAATCCCAGGGGCGTATTCACACTTCCACAGTCACTGTAGCAGTCCTTGCTGAAGTGGACGATATCGAAATCGATATCCCTGAATCAGATATCGAAATTGACGTCTTCAAATCAGCCGGCGCAGGTGGACAGAACGTTCAGAAGAACATGACCGCTGTGCGCATTCACCATAAACCAACCGGTATTGTCGTTTCCTGCCAGGACGAGCGATCACAACTGCAAAATAAAACCCGCGCTATGAGTGTGCTCAAAGCACGCCTCTATGAAATTGAAGAGGAAAAGCGCCAGAACGAACTTGACGCAGCCCGTCGGTCCCAGATTGGCACAGGCGAGAGGTCTGAAAAGATCCGTACTTATAACTTCCCTCAGTCGCGCGTCACTGATCACCGCATTAACGTATCTTCCTTCAATATGGCAGGGGTAATGGATGGTTATGAGCTGGATACTTTCATCGATGAGTTAAGGCACGCCGAAGAAGCAGAGCGCCTGGCAAACTTTGAGAGCAATGGAAAATGATCATTTTCCTGAGCGCAATCTTCGCGATCAGTTAAGAGAGATTGACCAACCCCACCAAATTGCGTTGGCATTGGTGGCACATGTCCTTCAAAAACCAAAGACATGGCTGTTGGCTCACCCTGAAGCACACCTTTCATTTGCACAACAGGGTCAATTAGATGCCCTCTTGGAACGACTTGACGCTGGAGAGCCACTTCCCTATATCCTGGACCGCCAGGATTTTTTTGGGCTGCTTTTTGAGGTTAACCCCTCAGTTCTGATCCCACGTCCGGAAACAGAACTATTGGTAGAAGAAGCCCTACAGTGGCTGCGGGCAAACCCAGATGCACGCACAGGTTTGGATGTAGGCACTGGCTCCGGTTGCATTGCGATCAGCCTGGCTGTCAACTGCCGCGACCTGAAGATGATTGCAACAGATGTGTCTGCTGACGCCCTGCAAGTTGCCAACCGCAACGCCCATCGGCATCATATCCAGGACCGAATCCTTCTCTTGCAATATGATTTATTGCCTTCTGATTTACCTAAAGTTGATTTAATTTGTGCCAACCTGCCCTATATTCCCACTGCAAAATTATCACAAGTTAACAGTTTACCGTGGGAGCCAAGGCTGGCGCTGGATGGCGGAGAGGATGGGCTTGGTCTTATCGGTAAACTACTTCAAAAGATTGCGCTGCTAACATCTCTGCCGGGATTAATCCTGATTGAGACCGAAGAAACACTGGGTCAGGCAACGGTTGCACTGGCGAAGGAATGCTTCCCTGCTGCCCGGATAACACTGCTGAAAGACCTCCCGGGACGCGACAGACTGGTTAGAATTGAAAACAAAGCATGAAGGAATATAACACTCAAATTTGTTCCACTTCTGATCCTCGCTCGTTTAAGATGGCGATCGACCTACTGCATAGCGGAGAGTTGGTTGCGTTTCCAACCGACACCGTCTACGGACTGGCTGGCGACCCGTTCAACCCCGCAAGCCTTCAAAGAATTTATGCGGTCAAGCAGCGACCCGAAGAAAAAGCGATTCCAGTTCTGATTGGTAATATTGAACAACTGGCTCTGATTACCACGGACATCAATCCTAAGATACTGACATTGATGGATGCTTTTTGGCCTGGTCCGCTCTCATTAGTTCTGCCCAAACACCAGGATCTACCCCAACAGCTAACACCCTATCCCGGCCTGGCAGTCAGGATGCCAGCCCATGCTTTCGCTCTTAACCTGCTCCTGAAAACCGGACCTCTCGCGGTGACCAGCGCCAATCTATCCGCCCACAATAACGCTTTCAGTGCTGCTGATGTCTATGCGCAGCTCGGTGGACGGATTCCCCTGATTCTTGACGATGGGACCAAGCCAGGCGGGCAAGCTTCGACAGTTATCGACTGCATGCACGATCAGCCCAAACTTCTGCGCGAAGGACCTGTCCCTTTTCAGAATATTCTCTCAGAATGGAATCGAAATGAATAAAATCGCAAACACCTGGTTAGAATTTTCCATTGACATCGATAATTTCAGTTTCTCTATTGCCTCCCACCAGTTCCACCAGGCAGGGTTAACTCAAGCCTCATTCTCGTTGACCCCCGATGTAAAAACACAGCTAAAAGCTGTCAATATAGATGAAAATGTGCCATCTGCTCATGGACCTCTGAAAGTTATCACCGCCACCTACCTTTCGCAGCATCAAAACATACGTTGGGTGGTTGAGTTCGCTCTCCCCGATCAATATCCGTTTCTCTTGCAGCGCATGAGCGTAGAAAACCTGGGAACTGAAGTCTTCAGACCAGAGCGGTTTGTTTTCGCTTCGATCGAACCGGGTTCGCTGCAATTTTCCGACAAAGTTACTTCAAACACTGCCTTCTATAGCAACGGCTGGCAGAGCTGGTCACCATCCGGCACCTGGCGTTACGGGCAGCGTCAGGTACGCAGCCGGCTCAAGGGCTTCTCTTACCCCATGCTCTATGACCATGGCACACCTATAACCCGCAAACGCTCCAGTTTTTCTTCTGACATGTTTGCGGCTGTGCTCGACTCTGCCATACAGGCAGGGTTAATTGGAGGTTTCCTCTCTCAAAAGGAGCAATTTGGCAGCCTCGAATGCAAACTGCATCCCGAACCAGAGCTGAAAGTTTGGGCGAATTGTGACAGGGTTCACCTGAACCCCGGTAAACAGCTGCAAAGCGACTGGTTTGCCTGGCAGTTTATCGACACAACTGCCTCCCAGCCTTTCGAGGCGTATTTCGCTGCTGTATCGCGGGAAAACCAGGTGAAAGAGCGCATCCAAACCCCGGTTGGTTGGTGTTCCTGGTATTACTATTTTCAAAATATTACACCAGCAGAGATTCAGAAAAACTTAACCACATTGACTGAGCTAAAAGACGAACTCCCGATTGATTACTTCCAAATTGACGACGGTTTCGAGCAGGATGTCGGCAGTTGGTTCAAGTTTCATCCCGACTTTCCTGAAGGGATCGCTCCCTTTTCAGACAAAATTCGACAGGCTGGTTTTACACCTGGAATTTGGTTGGCGCCGTTCATCGTTGAATCCCGGTCAGAGTTGAAACGTGATCATTCTGAATGGCTTTTGCGCAGCCAGTTTGGAAGAACTGTCAACAGCGGTTTCGTCTGGAATTGGTTTGGGAGTGCCCTGGACCTCACCCATCCGGAAGTTCAGGATTTTGTTCGACAGGTGATCACAACTGCTGTGAATGATTGGAATTACCCCTACCTCAAACTTGATTTTCTTTATGCTGCCGCCCTTCCAGGGTTTCATTTTGACCCAACCCTCACCCGTGCTCAGATACTGCGAAAAGCCCTTGAACTGATACGCCAGGCGGCAGGAGAAGAAACACTGCTCCTAGGATGTGGCTGCCCGATTGGCTCAGGTATCGGCATTTTTGACATCATGCGCATCAGTGCCGATGTCAGCCCCGGTTGGGAACCGGAAATCTACGGGTTAAAATCCCCCTTCAAAAACGAACCCAATATGCCCAGCGCACGCAATGCCATTCAAAATATTCTCTCCCGAGCGGGCATGGATCCCCACTTTTGGGTGAATGACCCTGACTGCATCTTGGTACGCGAAGATTCAAACCTTAGCCTGGCAGAGGTTCAGTCACTTGCAACCGCCATCAGCATAACCGGGGGAGCCATCCTGATCTCAGACGATATGACAACGCTTGGTCCTGAACGGCTGAGAATCGCAGCCAACCTGCTGCCGCCATTACCGCCCAACCCGATCGTAAAAGACCTGTTCACAAGCAATATGCCTTCGCAGCTTGAGCATACCCTGAAAAATCCAGAAGGCGAGTGGAAGCTGATCGCACTATTCAATTGGGAAGACCAGCCTGCAGACTTGACCCTCAATCTCAACGATTGGGGTTTGCGTGGGCAGCCTCAGCTAATGCGCGAATTCTGGAGCGGAGAGATTGCCATTATCGAAGACCAGCACATTTTCAGGAAGGTTCCTCCTCATGGGGTGCGGCTGATTGCTTTACGCCAGCCATCACCGGTCAGTTACCTTGGCAGCGACTTGCATCTCTCGCAAGGGACAGAGTTGAAAAGCTGGGCTGTTGATAATTCCAAACTTGAATTCACGCTCGACCTGGGAAGAGTGATCGAGGGTAACTGTTATCTTTGGCTGCCATCTTCCCCTTCACAAGTGCTTCAGGACGGGATTCCTGTTGATTACCAGGCAATCGATGATAACATCTTCAAAATCCCCGTCAACATCCAACCAGATTGCAGGATTCAGGTAATTTTTTGACCTGTTGTGATGATTATTACAATGATGGAAAAATGAACGAAGCCTTCAACAGCATGTGACCAAAAACAAAAATGGGCACTGGAATCGATACCAGTGCCCATCATTTTCTCAAGCCTCAAACGACTTTATTTACTTTTCAATCTCGTCGATGATCTTGACCTCTTCCCTTTCTGAGGACCCTGATTTTTTCGCCCGGCGTTTGCTGATAGATTTGCGTATTGCTCGAACGAGGAAGTAGATACCAACACCCAGCGGAATCAGGAAGGGCAGGCAGGTGATTCCAAATCGGATCAGGAAGTCTACAATATCCTGGAAGCTGCGCACCAGTCTTTCGATGGATTCCTTCACCACACCCTGGGGTTTCCAGCCGCCGATCTCGATCGGTTTCAGGGAAGCCTCTGCCACAAAATCTACAGACAACGAAGACAAATCTGAGGATTCCTGCAGGTACTTAATGTGTCCCTCAAGCACTTCTATCTGGCTGCGAATTTCCGTCAGCTCACGAAAGACGCTCATCGTCGCTTCCAGATCATCTGTGTTTTCCATCAGAACCACCAGCTGATCCTCTGCGGCTTTAAGGTTGCGCAGCCGGCTGTTTGAATCGACGAAATCGGAAGTAACATCCTGACCGGACAAACTCTCAGACAGAATGCCGTCTTTGCCAGTAGCAGAAAGCTGCCGCACTTCCTCCATTGCTTGTTCAAGCTTAGCAGATGGAACCCTGATGGTGATATAGGTGTGTGCGTAAGAAACATTATTGTAGGTTGTATCGGTATAACGTTGGGTGCTGACCACGTACCCACCCAATTGTTTTGCCAGGTTTGAGGTCAAACGCATCGCTTCAACCGTATCCGCAACAGAAACTTGCAAAGAAGCTGTTTGGATGACCATACGTTCCTGGCTGCCTTTCATGCCAGACTCTTCAGATTCTGCCATGGGAGCCTCATATGAAACGCCTTCATAACCCATGTCATAAACTGCCATACCCGGGGAAGCAGAATTTTCGGCAGCTTTGGCACCGCAGGCTGAAACCAAAAGCAAAACGACCAAACTTAGAATAGCGATTTTCTTCTTCATTTTTCTCCTCTTATTAACAATCTCACTGATAAGACGCGGGTAAATACTCAAAAGTTCCGTTCCCGGACAAAAATAAAGAATCTCGTCGTCAGGTGTAGTAACTTAAGTCCCCGTCCGGAGACGTGTCGCCTGTCTCGGGGGAATGCCAAGCTTCATAATGCGATCCTGAACGCCAGTAATATCATATTCAACGCGGTAAAAACCCCAGGTTTGTTCTTCGTCATCCCAGATCACATAAGAAGCACGGGGGTCAAAATCCCGCGGCTGCCCTACCGAACCCGGGTTCAGAATAAAACGTCCATCTGCTTGCCAACGATCTCCATGTTTGGGGAAAAGTGTGTCAATCAATCCATCTTCTTTCAGGACAAAAATAACCGGAACATGCGAATGACCTACCAGGCAGCCCTGACTTTCAAAATGTTTGAAATTTTCTCTGGCATTTGATGGTCCCAATATGTATTCCCAAACCGGGTTTCGCGGACTGCCATGAACAATAGTCAGGTTATCCGAATCAATTCTAAGTTTCAGAAGCTCAAGAAATTCTCTTGAATTTTGGTTAATCAACCCAGCCTGAACCTTGATTGCGTCTGCCGCTTCGCGATTAAAACGATCAATCGGGATATATTCCATCAATGCCGCGTCGTGGTTACCCATTAATGCAAGCAGGTTTGGAAGATTTCGAAGCAATTCTATACATTCATCAGGATCTGGTCCATATCCGACCAAATCTCCCAGAAACCAGACTTGATCAACCGACCCGGCATCCGCCAGCACCGCCTTAAATGCATTCAGATTCGCATGAATGTCTGAGATTACCAGTGTCCGCATCGTTCAGGGCATACTGAAGCTGATGCTCCAGTCTCCATTCTCGACCTCGATCGGTGAAGTTAATCCAAAAATAGCTACCCAGGTATTGCCCGGTTTGAGATAGAAAGTGTGTCCCTCACTGTCAAAATATTGTATGGGCGAGGTGCTCTGTGGAGTCTTCCAGGTTACATCATAGACCATGCCATCTCTGAAGACAGTTGCTTTTTGACCATCTGGATTGCCAATCAGATCGATGTTATGCAGAGCGTCTTTCAATTGAGTGTAACGTGCCTGCAGCAGGATCACGTTCGAAAATTCAAGCGCTTCACCAGTATTTTGATCGATCAGTGGCTTAAATTGATCTCCCGTCGCTTCGCCATAAGCCCAGAGCGTGTATTTACCCGTTTCGGGGTTGTAAACCCAGCGGCTATAGTCTGCATAAGAGTAATAGACCCAGGCACTTTCGCCTTTTTGTCCGCCTTCGGGTACCTCTTCAGAAAAAGCCATCCCGTGCAAATCCGGGTTCTCATTACCATAACCGTTCTGGCTAAAATAATCAGAAAGAGCAGCAGAATTTGCCCTTACGCTGTAGACTACGTTTCGTCCGTCATCACAAACCCCCGGACAAAGGTATTTATCTGTAAAGTAGCGTCCGGGAATGTAAGAACCTATGTAAGGTAAAACATCGTTTAAGTCACCGCCGGTCGAACCTATCACGGCCTCATAAAGGCTTCCCAGCTGACCGTCAACACGGCGAATGGATCGAATCGGTCCAATAAAGTCGCTATCCTGTCCATAATAAAGAGCAGCAAAACGATTGGCACCCCAGCCAATAAAGTATTCAAACACAATGTCTGCCGACGAGAGCCCCCAATGGGGTTGGTAATCGATTTGGTGATTGGATACTTTCATGATCACCGGTCGGCGCTTCAACAAATCAGGGTTTTCCACCTCCAGACCTGTCAGAGGGTTAACGCCTTCAGGGTATTCATTGGGTCCAACGATTACCGGCGCAGGTGGCTGTGTGGCAGTCGGTGTAAGCGTAGGCTCAGGGGTTGCTGTTTGGGTTGGCTCAGGAAGCATTGCGGTTTGAGAAGCCTGGAGATCTGTAAATACTGCTGTAACTGTTCCAGCAATGGCAGTTTGTTGAGCCGGGCTCAATTCGCCGGTGTCTTTCGGACCACAAGCGGTGAGAGCAAATATCAAGACAAACAAAATAAGAAACAGGTTTCTGCTTTTCATATTACCTTCCTTGTTCATCTTCATTTTACCTCAAGCTTAATTTGTCAATCAATTATCCGTTGCTGCCCTTTGTTTTAGCAACCTCAAAATTTCAGTGTTAATCGCTTGTCAGAAGTTCCATTCGGCTGATACCAGCATCAAACGGGCGGGCTAAATGATGATGAACAACCATGGCAGCTGTTGACTGTTCTGGCACCAGCTGAAAACCAGATGTCAGGTTCATACCCAGCTCCTTTTCTGCCGGCAGCAGCTCAAAGACCTTGCGGTGTTCTTTCAACCATGGCAAAGCCGGGTAGCCCCACGAATAGCGAAAACCCTGTTCTGGTTCAAGCCCCAGTTCCTTGCGAATATGCAGGTGAATATATTCTGCAGTCGCTTCCGCCATTTGAACAGCGAGACCATGGAGGAAGTAACCTTCAGAATATTGGTTTTGCTGGTTTAATTGGTCAATACGATTTGTGGCATTGTGACCAACCGTAACAACTTGCAGGGGTAATACGTCCATCTGCTCACTGCCAAGCGGCAAAAAGTAATCGCTGAGGCATAGTCTTTCCTCGTCCTTCTGCCGGGGGAAGTTCAGACGTAACCTTTCGGAATACGATTTCAAATCCGGCAGATCCGCCTGGTAAACAATAACATCATTCCCATCAGCCAAAACCGGGAAGTAACCATATAGTGCCTGTGGGTTTATCCAGCCCTCGCGCTGAGCTTCTGCGAGCATGCGCTCTCTTCTCCGGTCAAATTCGGCACGAATTTCCTGCCATTCCTGACCGCGCAGTTGTTTTGCCCCCCAGTTGATGCGGTATAAACTGGTCAGATCAAGCAATTTAGCAACTTCCGCAAAGGGGATGTTTTCAGGTTTGTGGATATCAAAGGCTTCAACCTTTGGAATAAACGCTGCCGGGGTCACACTTGATTTCCAGGATTCAACAATTTCTACTTCAGCAGTGACCACAGGCTTTGTATCGCCACCACCTTCATGCTTGATGAAAAGGTCAGCCCGTTTTTGTGGGTCAACCAGTTGATCCATGATTGTTAGTCCGTCAAAAGCATCGTTGCAATAGAAGATGCCAGCTTTGTACCTGCCCAGATCGCCGCCTTCTTCGATTCTATCTGCAAACTGACCATTAATCGCCGCTCCCCCGATCAATATCGGTAGTTCTAACCCTCGACGCTGCAGTTCATAGGCAATCAGCGGCATTTGCTTGCTGGTTGTGACCAACATCGCGCTTAAACCAATTGCGTCCGCCTTTTCATCGATTGCACATTTAATGATCGATTCGGCTGGAGCCTGTTTGCCCAGATCGATCACTTCATAGCCGTTATTAGACAAAATTGTCTTGACCAGGTTTTTACCGATGTCATGCACATCACCGTAAACCGTTGCCAAAACCAGTTTGCCTTTGCTGAGTCCTTCCTGCTTCTCAAGAAATTTCTCAAGGTGGTTCACAGCTTGCTTCATCACCTCAGCAGATTGCAAAACAAAGGGCAAAATGAGCTCACCAGTGCCAAAACGTTCGCCGACTTCTTTCATCGCAGGCAGGAGCACCTGGTTCAACACTTCTACGGCAGCCTCACCCTTTTCCAGGTCAGATTCTTCCAGAAGCAGATCAATATCGTTCTCCATGCCATTCTTCTGGCGCAAAACAATGCGGTGGTAGGTCCTTTCTCTCACACTCATACCTTCAAACGGATTGGCTTTGGCCATCCCGTCCGCCTCATTAGCGCTGTGGGTATCAAACCAGGTCACCAGGGTTTCCAGTGCATCAGGCGTACGGTTGAAAATCAGGTCTTCAGCTAACGTTCTTTCTTCGTCAGAAATCTCTCCGTACGGTCGGATATGAGCAGGATTCACAATCGCCATATCCAGCCCGCGCTCAACAGCATGATGCAGAAATACGCTGTTGATCAGTTTACGGGCAGGTTGCGAAAGCCCGAAGGAAACATTACTGACACCCAGGCAGGTATGAACACCGGGCAGTTCTTTTTTGATAGCTTCAATTCCTTTGAGTGTTTCTATCGCTGAATCGCGCCAGATTTCCTCACCAGTGGCAAGGGTGAAAGTAAGCGGGTCAAAAACCAGATCTTCAGGTCTTAATTGAAAATTCTCTGTCGCCATTTTCACCAGTCGTTGGGCTATTTCGAGCTTGTTCTGAGCCGTCTTTGCCATCCCCTGCTCATCAATGGTCAGGCACATCACAGCCGCACTGTATTCTTTAGCTAACCCGAAGACACTGCCCACTTTTTCTTCACCTGCTTCGAGGTTCGTGGAATTAATCAGGCAGCGTCCCGGAGCAGCTTGTAGAGCAGCTTCCATAACAGCTAATTCCGTTGTATCAATTATTAAGGGTACCGGTACTTCAAGGCTCAGCCGCTTAACAATCTTCTTCATCAGCTCGGCTTCATCGCTTCGTTCGGTCGTTGCAACACTAATGTCTAATCCATGCGCGCCAAAATCAAGCTGATCGCTGGCAACCTGCATAATCGCATCATAATCCTCAGCCAACAGCAATCGTTTGAACGCTTTTGAGCCCTGGGCATTCATCCGTTCACCGATGATAAACGGGGCCGGACTTTGCTTTATCTGAACAGCCTGAACCGCTGATGAAAGCATGGCTTCGCTCTCAACATCGGTTTGCTTCCGATTAACCATGCGGATTCTTTCTGCAAGTGCAGCAATGTGTTGCGGTTCACTGCCACAACAACCGCCAACAATTCGCACACCGAAAGTCTGAACATAATCACTGAGCTGCTGTGAGAATTCATCTGGAAGCATCGGGTAAATCGCCTCACCATCAACATTCAATGGCAAACCGGCATTGGGAATACAGGAGATTGGCAAGGTCGAATGAGAGGTCAGGTATTGGATAGACTCACGCATGTGCTCCGGACCGGTTGAGCAATTGAGACCAATCACATCCACGCCCATCCCTTCCAGGATTGTAGTCACAGCACTGATATCTGTGCCCAGCAGCATCTTGCCGTTCACATCCAGGGTAACCTGGGCTTGAATCGGAAGCCAAATCCCCTCTTCCATAAAAGCCTGTTTGATGCCGTTGATTGCAGCTTTGACTTCGAGGATGTCATTAGAGGTTTCAATAAGCAGCAAATCGACCCCACCACGGATCAAACCGGAAGCTTGCTCACGAAAAACGTCTTTAAGCTCATCAAAGCTGATATCTGACATTTCCGGATCGTTTGTGGAAATCAGTTTTCCTGAAGGACCCATCGATCCGGCGACAAAACGTGGTTTTTCGCTTGTGGAGAATTCGTCTGCAGCCTCCCGGGCTAAAGACGCCGCCGCCTTGTTCAGTTCGAAGGCACGTTCCTGCAATCCATAATCAACTAAGGTCAGGCGGTTTGAGCGAAAACTATCGGTCTCAATAACGTCAGCCCCTGCCTCCAGAAAGGAACGATGCACCGACAAAATCGCTTCGGGTTTGGTGAGCACCAACACATCATTACATCCCACCCATTCCGGTTTGCCAAAATCTTCGTCGGTAAGGTTATTGGACTGGAGGGTCGTGCCCATCGCGCCATCAAAGATCAAAACATCGCGGTCAAGCGCTTCCAGGTACGAATTGTTTTTTTTCATTACTTCCTCCAAAGGTCCTTGCGATACAAAAAACGCCTCCTCGAGGCATCCCGCAACTATTGATTCCAGTCTCGAGTTTATCATAAGTTCCAACGAGCATCAACGAAAAAAGAATGCTTCAATCAGCTGTAAAGGGGGATTAATCATGTATAATTTCTTTATGCAAAATCCCTCACTTCAGCCTTTAAGATACTACCTGCCTGCAATCCTTGTTTTGGATTTGCTGGGCGGGGGCGGGTTATACCTGGTCATGACCAGGTCTTTACCGACTATCGGTCCACGCTGGCTGTTTTATTTTTTCCTTCTCATTCTGGTAACAGGTCTTTTTCTACCTGTCACCTGGTTCATTAATCGCCGTTTCACCTCCAACCCGCCAGCCGGACAAAACGTGATCATTCGCCAGGCTGTCTGGTTTGGTGTTTTTGCTGCATTGCTCAGCTGGCTGCAAATTGGTCGCGTGCTCACTTTTCCCCTCGGCATCATTATGGGCGTTGCCTTGATTCTGGTCGAATTCCTCATCCGCACCTGGGAACGCAGCCGCTGGAAGCCTTCTCAGTCTGGTTAAAATGAACCACTATCGTTCAATTCCATCGGTCGATCACCTCTTAAATCTGCCGGATATGGCTCCGTTGTTAGAAGAATATGGGCATGCCTGGTGTGTCAGTGCCATACGCTCCGTCCTGGATCAATTGAGACAGCCGACCAAAGACTCCGCAGTCGCTCCTGACAATCGCACCATCCTACAGGAAGTGGAAACAGTGCTTAATAAAGAAGCTGAGCTAACCCTCAGATCAGTGATCAACGCCACCGGTGTCATATTGCATACAAACCTCGGGCGTGCCCCGCTCAGCGAAAGCGCACTTGAAGCTATACGTGAGATCGGTGGGGGTTACTCCAGCATTGAATACGATCTCAAAAAAGGTAACCGCGGCAAGCGCGATATCCATGCCGCTGATCTTCTGAGCAAGTTGACCGGTGCTGAAGGTGCATTGGTCGTCAATAACAACGCAGGTGCTGTCATGCTAACTCTGGCTGCCCTGGCAAATCGCAAAAAAGTCGCCATCTCACGCTCGCAGTTGGTCGAAATCGGTGGTGGATTTCGCATCCCTGAAGTAATGCGCCTTTCAGGGGCCAAACTGCTCGAGATCGGCACCACCAACCGAACCCATCTCAAGGATTTTGAAGAAGCAGTTGAAGATGGTGCCAGCCTTTTCTTGCTTGCGCACCAATCAAACTTTAAAATCATCGGTTTTACAACCATGCCGCTTTTAACAGAAATCTCAACCCTGGCAAAAGCAAATTCCCTGCCAGTTGTATACGATTTGGGTTCCGGTGCATTGCTCGATGTGAATGAGTTTGGTCTTGAAAATGAACTGACTGTCCAGCAGGCGTTGAAAGAAGGTGCTGACCTGGTTTGTTTTTCAGGAGATAAATTGCTTGGTGGTCCTCAGGCTGGATTGATCGTTGGCAATGCTGACCTGATTGCGAAGATCCGCAGGCATCCTTTTTACCGTGCCCTGAGAGCAGACAAACTTTGCCTGGCAGCTCTTAATGCTACCTTGTTGGAATATCTCAAAGGAAAAGCGGAAGAGGAAGTCCCTGTCATCGCAATGCTCTCCCAGAAACCCGAAAAGTTAAAAGAACGGGCGAGCCAATGGCAAACTTATCTGGGCACAGGTGAAGTAATTGAAAGTAAATCGACCATCGGCGGAGGCAGCTTGCCGGAACAAGAACTGCAAACCTGGTGCCTTGCAATTACCCCAAGTTCAGCGAAACGGTTTACCTCCCGGTTACGTCAATTCAACCCGCCTGTAATAGCAAGGATCGAAAATGAACAGGTATTGCTCGACCCCCGCACCGTATTTCCTAAAGATGAAGAAATTTTATTAAGCCACTTATCAAACGCTTTAACAGAGGATTAAAAATGAAAAAAGACCTTGAACAATTAATGAAAAGCAACAATGCCGATGTACTTTGGATCAGCGGAGCTGCACAGCAAAACCCGTCGATGGTGTATTTCACCGGTGGAATTCATGTGACTGGTGCAGATTTATTCATCATCCCAGGGAAGACTCCGATCATGTTTCACGGCATGATGGAACGCGAGGAAGCCGCGAAAACCGGCTATGACCTGATCTCTTATTCCAAATACCCGATCAATGATTTCCAGAAGCCTGCAAAGGGGAACTTGCTTGAAGCCAATGCACTACGTTATAAGAAAATGTTCGAAGATATCGGAATCACAAAAGGCACCATTCTCCTATATGGATCCAGGGAGGTGGGACCTTTTTACTCGCTGGTGAAAAGACTCCAGGAATTACTCCCCGAATTGGATATCAAAGGCGATTTTGATGAAGCAGTGATCATGGAAGCCCGGGCAACCAAAGACCCCGCAGAAATTGAAGAAATCCGAAAGATTGGAAGAATTACAGTCGACGTTGTCTCAAAAGTCCAGGAATATCTTAGCGAGCAAGAAGTGGTAGGTAAAACCCTGGTAAAAGACGATGGCAGTCCGCTCACGATTGGTGATGTGAAAGCTTTGATCAATCTCTGGCTGGCAGAAGCCGGCGCAGAAAACCCGGAGTCTACTATATTTGCAATCGGCAGAGATGGTGGTATCCCTCACAGTGGCGGCACCCCGGACGACCCGATCGAACTGGGGAAGGCAATTGTATTTGATATCTTCCCCTGCCAGGCAGGAGGCGGTTACTTTTACGATTTCACTCGCACCTGGTGCCTCGGTTATGCCCCTGATGAGATACAGGAAGCTTACAACCAGGTCAAATCCGTATATGACCAGGTTGTGTCAGAGCTTGAACTGGGAGTGCACGCAGCCAGCTACCAGGAACGCACCTGTGAGTTATTTGAAGAAATGGGGCACGCCACGATTCGTCAGAATCCAGCGATTGAAGAGGGTTATATCCACAGCCTCGGGCACGGTCTGGGTCTGAATGTGCATGAAAAACCCTGGTTTGGGCGCAAGGAAGACCCAACCAACAACCTGAGGATAGGTTCGGTCTTTACAATCGAACCCGGGCTCTACTACCCAGGCAAAGGCTTTGGCGTTCGTCTTGAAGACAGCTGGTATGTTGCCGAAGACGGAAGTTTTCATAAGTTTATTGATTATCCAATGGAGCTGGTGGTCCCAATGAAAGGCAGTTAGAAGTGAAAAATAAACATCTTCGTATCCTGGGAATAGAAAGTTCCTGCGACGAGACAGCTGCAGCTGTCGTTGAAGGCGGTCGCGTGATATTGAGCAATGTGATTGCCAGCCAGGTTGATCTGCATGCCCAATTTGGTGGGGTATATCCGGAGTTGGCATCGAGAGAACACGTGCGCGCAATTTATGCCGTCGTCACCGAAGCCCTGAAAGAAGCTCACCTGCAGATAAGCGATCTGGATGCCATCGCCGTGACACGTGGACCCGGTCTGGCTGGTTCGCTCGTTGTTGGAGTCAACATGGCAAAAGCCCTGGCTTTTTCAGCAGAATTGCCGGTCATTGGTGTAAACCACCTCGAAGGGCACCTTTATTCCGCCTGGCTCTATACGGCAGATTCAAAGCCCACACCCGAGCCCAAGTTACCCATAGTTGCCTTGTTGGTATCCGGAGGGCATACCGAATTGGTATTAATGAAAGACCACCTGCAGTATGAAACATTGGGGAACACGATGGACGATGCTGCCGGTGAGGCATTTGATAAGGTCGCTCGTCTGCTCGATCTATCGTATCCCGGTGGTCCTTCAATCCAGCAAGCCGCCCAGACAGGAAACCCGCGTGCATTTAACTTTCCCAAAGCCCGCCTGGATGGCAAATACGATTTTTCATTTAGTGGTCTTAAAACAGCGGTCTTACGAACCGTGGAAGATATCCAAAAAGCCGGGAAACCAATCCCGGTGGCAGATATCGCTGCCAGCTTTCAACAAGCCGTTGTTGATGCATTGTATGAGAAAACGATTGCCGCTGCAGAAGAATTCAAAGCCCAGGAAATTATCGTGGCTGGCGGGGTCAGTGCCAATCGTGCGCTGCGCGAAGCTTTCCGGTCGCAAACAAAATTCCGTGTGCATATCCCACACATACGTCTCTGCACAGACAACGCAGCGATGATCGCAGCAGCCGCATTCCGCCACCTGGATGTGGGTGAGGAGCAAGACCTCGATTTTGATGTGCAGGCGAACATGCCGTTGGTCTCCAAAGGGTAAATTGGTTGGTCCAATTTTTTGATTGATGCCTATATATAAGGAGTTGAAATGGATGTAAGTGTTGTCTGGAAAGAAGGAATGGAATTGACCGCATATACTGAGGGTGGACACTCCCTCACAATAGATGCTTCGGAAGCAAGCGGTGGACATAATAAAGGGCCTATCCCGATCGCCTTTTTGGCAATTGGGACAGCTGGATGTGCCAGCCTGGATGTCATTGCAATTTTACGAAAGAAAAAAGTAGACTTCAGCGCATATGAATGCAAAGTAAAGGTTGAAAGCCGCGAAGAGTTTCCTCGTGTTTTCTCAAAAATGCATTTTGAATACATTGTTACCGGCAAGAACATCGAGCTCAAAGATGTGGAACGGTCAATTCAACTGACTGAAGAAAAGTATTGCCAGGCGATCGCAATGATGTCAAAGACTGCCGAGATTGTTCATACGATCACGATTATTGAAGAATAAATCAACACACCAATTGTCCGTCTCTTGAACAGACAATTGGTGTGTTTTTCTTCCAGCTCCGAAACGGTATACCCCTTGCAGGAAAGCACCAAGACCACACTCTTCCTGCCTGGTCGTATCTGTTTCAAAAGTCCGTGATTCAGACTGAAAGAGGAAGATCATCATGAATTATAGCCTTGAACAAGTTGGCGTAAGGGGTTGATATTTTGCCAGTTTTCAA
>Ga0209510_1002167_pt1 | contig 20669 bp, 14 predicted proteins | sample BiotimSIPDNA_FD_185749 | JGI IMG/M metagenome (GOLD analysis project Ga0209510, IMG submission 185749) | Anaerobic biogas reactor microbial communites from Washington, USA - Biogas_R1 time_0 SIP DNA (SPAdes) (version 2) | ecosystem: Engineered > Bioreactor > Anaerobic > Unclassified | place... | reverse complement strand
AATCCGAAGAAGGGGCCAGAAATCTTGCTGCTATATATTCAATATTAGGAACCTGTGAACTCAATGGTATCAACCCCTACGATTATCTATGTGATCTTCTTGAAAAACTTCCTGCAAGAAATTCTAACGATATTGATGATCTGCTTCCGATGAACTGGAAACCTTCTGAATCAAAATAGTTTTACCTCAAGCCCGAGCAAATACGCTGTTCACCGTTAGGATACGAAAAAACAGCAAAGAGACTGGGAATAGAATACCTCAAATCCTACACCCATTCTTCAAGTCATGCTGAATACTACCCTGGTTCTTATCCTATGTCGATAAAGTTATTATTCACTCCTGACACCGGCAGACTTCTTGGAGCACAGGTAATCGGTAAGCTGGGAGTAGACAAGAGAATCGATATATTTGCTACTGCAATACGGCATGGATTAACCGTGCAAGATCTCTCTGAGCTGGAGCTTTCCTATGCACCGCCTTATAGCAACGTCAGGGATGCTGTCAATATTGCAGGGTTTGTTGCTGAAAACATCCTGAATAAAACGGCAAAGGTAGTGTACCCTGAAGATCTGGAGAGAATGCGACAAAGTTGTACGCTGCTTGATGTACGCACAGAAATAGAGCATGAACAGAGTGCTATAAGCGGTTCAATAGTTATTCCTCTGGAGCAACTCAGGGACAGGCTTGATGAGCTTGGCAAGGAGAAGCCGGTGATAGTTTATTGTCAGGCGGGACTGCGGGGATATTATGCGGAACGTATTCTTACTCAAAATGGTTTTGAGGCCTATAACCTTTCAGGCGGATACAAAACCTACTCCACATTCGACAATAACGAGTTGGAAACTGAATATTTTGAACCGGTTAATAAGACTTTTGGTTCTTCGCCCGAATCAGACCACAGCTCCGTTGGTGCTACATTACTTATTGACGCCTGCGGGTTGCAATGCCCGGGACCAATTATGAAACTCAAAGCGGCAATGAATGAAGTTAAAGAAGGAGACACTATACAGATAATGGCTAATGAACTGGGCTTTGTGACAGATATCCCTTCATGGTGCAGAAGAACCGGAAACTCTCTTATGGCTTTGTCAAACAGTGATGGAGTCTATACTGCACTTGTGAAAAAAGGCAGAGCTTTTGGAGAATCCGGAAATGAAGAAGAGAAAAAGAACAGTAAAACGATGGTGGTCTTTTCCAACGATTTCGATAAAATGATGGCTGCTTTCATAATTGCTAACGGGGCTGCTTCAATGGGGGCTCAAGTCACCATGTTCTTTACATTCTGGGGACTGAACCTGTTGCGAAAAAATGAAAAAATCCGGGTAAAAAAGAATATAGTTGAGAAAATGTTCGGGTTGATGATGCCAAAAGGTGCTTCAAAAGTTAAGCTGTCCAAAATGCACATGGCGGGAATGGGCACTTTTATGATACAGCAGGTCATGAAACATAAAAACGTCTATTCATTATCCAGGCTTATTGATGAAGCAAGAAACAACAACATAAAATTTGTGGCCTGTTCTATGTCTATGGATATCATGGGAATTAAAAAAGAGGAGCTTATTGATGGAGTAGAGATTGGGGGAGTGGCAACTTACCTGGAGAAGGCTGATCAATCCAATCACAATCTGTTTATTTAGTGAGGAGCACTGTATTGTTTATGGTTGATCTAATATGCCCAGGGCCGGAATCGAACCGGCACCCCGTTTTCACAGGAGCGGATTTTAAGTCCGCAGCGTCTACCTATTCCGCCACCCGGGCGCATTAAAAAACAGTTACTTAATATGGGTTAAGATTCTTTTAAAGGCAAGAGAAAAAAAACAATGGGGGGATATCCGGGAGTTATGATATCCACCCAGGATTTTCCATGACTCAGATAATTTGTTCTTTTATCAGCTTTTCAACAGCTTTGTACAAATTTGATTCTAACGGATAGCCATTGTGTTTAATTTTTGTTTTGATTTCCTCTACCAGTTCGATTCTTACTTCAGGAATCGAGTTAACCACTTCTGTTAATTTCTGGAGGTTCTGCGATGCTTCAGAGAACTCCACCTGCTCACTTGGAACAGCCGCCATTTTCCCCGGGGCTGCCTTTCTGCCGCTCTTTGCGGTAGATTCTAAAGGTTTGGCCCCGTAAGCTGCACTAACTGATTTAATCTGCATAAGCTTACCTGCCTTTCTATGATAGGGAGTCTCTTCCTTCCCTGGAAGCTTTTCCGTCCCTGGCGTTTCTCCCTATGATCCATTAGTAATATCGGTAACATTTTAGAAATACTTGAGATAAAAGTGGGATATGAGGAAAAACGGATTAAAATACGAAATTCGAAATACGAAATTCGAAATCGCAATTTTGGGGTGGCTTCCTGTTAAATTGAAGTGCCATTCCGGGAATCTGGAAAGAAAGGATTAAGAAATCGCCTAAAAGAGATTCAATCCAGCAGTAAAGTCTTTCAGCAGGGATGAGGAGTCATTCTGTTGGGTAGATAACCACTCTGTTTTAGAAATGAGCCATTCCGCTGGGCGAAGAACAATTCCATTTTGACGAAGAATCATTCTGTTGGGTAAAAAAACTTTCAGTTTGGGAGGAAGGTCCATGCTGGTGGGCGAAGAGTAATTCTGTTTGGGAGAAGAATCACCTCGTTTTGGAGAGAGCTGTTCTGTCTGGAAGAAGAGCCATTCTGTTAGACAAAGAGCTATTCTGTTGGGGAGAAGAATCATGCCGTTGTGGAAAGAGCCATGGAAGAAGGGGTATTCAGTTTAGGAGCGTTTAGGAAGGAGCATTCTAATCGGATGGCCGTACAAATTTCATGGGTTGTTTTCTCAGAGTCAAACACTGTCTAATGGAAAATTTTGGATATTATAACCTACTCGTATTTTAGTGTGAAACTTTGCTAATTGAGAAAATTCTTCGCGCAGTCTCAAGAAGGTGGAGGTGAGAATTACCTGTTAGAGGTCGATTACCAGAATGGTGATGTCGTCATCAGGAACAGCGGTATCTCCACTGAAGGTCTTCTGGTCAAAAAGTATCAGATCTACAGTTTGTTCGGGTGGAACATCCAGAGTCTTAAAGCCGCATTTTGTTAATCTTTCAACACCGTACATCTCTTCAGACTTGTTTTTGGCTTCGATAAGTCCATCGGTGTAAAGCACAAGACGGATATTTCCGGGAATATAGCTCAGTTGGCTCTCTGAGAGCATCATATCTGGAAATACTCCCATAAACAGTCCATCTGCCTTGATTCGTGTACAGGTCTTGGCTACGCGATCAAAAAGCAGTATAGGGCAGTGCCCGGCTGAAGTATAACGGATTTTGTGATTTGTGGTATCAAGAATGGCATAGAAAATGGTAACAAAATTATCGGTTTTAACCTCGGACAAAAAGGTCCGATTTATCTTTTCCAGAGTTTTTTGGGGCGATTGTTCATTTGTTGCGAAAGTCTTAAGAAGAATTTTGGCCATGGACATGATCAGTGCGGATGCTACACCATGTCCGCTTACATCGGCTACAACCAACCCAAAGACTCCCGGGGCAATACTGAAGACATCATAGTAATCTCCACCCACCGCATCTGCAGATAAATAGCGGGCACCCAGAGAAAATGCAGAGGTATTTTCAAGATCCCGAGGCAGCAAGCCTTGTTGAATTGTACGGGCGTGTTCAAGATCACTTCTGATTTTTGCCTGTGCCAGTTGCAGGTCATGGTTAACCAGCTTAAGTTTATGGTTTGCCTGTTGGAGACCGATATTTGCCTGATCAAGATCATTAAGAATTCGGAAGTTTTCGATAACAATGCCGGCCATATTCAGTATTGCAGTCAGGGTGGTTATATTATCGCTGGAAATTGGAATATTACTGGTGTTCCGGTCCATCCACAAAACACCTTCTGCTTTGAAGCAGGAACAGAAGATGCAATTTGAGCGTCTCTGGTTTTCGGATTCTGCCGGATTCATTTGAGAAGAACCGGCGATGCTCCAGCAGTATGGGTTAAAGCTGCTGTGAGCGGGGCACATGGTGCGATCGCAGGATTTAGCTTCCCAGCATTTCTTGTTTAATTTACTTATCAGTGGTATTACCAGATATGATCTGGAATTGAGCTTTTGAAAAAACAGATCCTCTTTATCTGGCGCTTCGACCACTATGTGCCGGTTTAAAAAGAGGGCATCGGTGATCTCTCCACCCTCGAAACCCAGAGGTATTGAAAGTGCTTTTATTTCCTCTTCATTGATTCCTACCTGATAACCTGGCTGCAGGCAGAAGTTGTTTTTGTTGATTTTAAAAAGAATCACACGGTCGAACTCAATTATTTCCTGAATCGCCAGAAGAACTGTTTTAATGATACCCTCGAAGTCGGTACAGGAGTGAAGTACTTTAGTCAGCTCATGAATCAGTGATGTATTCATCAACTGGGATTTAAGCAATTCATTCTGTTCATTGAGATATTTGATAAGTCCTCTGGTTTCAGCTTTTTTCATTTTTTCTCCAATAACAATATATACTCTCTCCTGACGAATTTAAAATTTCAGCATTCAGGAATCGCTAACAAACTGCTTCCTCTTGACTTCCCCCTGCCAGAGGAAACATTTTTGTATACCTGGTATCTATTATATTGCTGGTATCCAATATTTTAACATAACGCTGGTATAATTTGCCAGCATGTTTATTTCAAGGAGGATTAATTGAATATCAAACACAATAAGCATAAAAAGGAGTTGAGAGAAGATCCTGTGATGGATTGGATAATCAACGCCAAAGATAATATTGTGAAATACCGTACCGCGGTTACTGGTTTTGCAATTGGAATTCTGATTTTGTTCGGAGCTGCTCTGACTTTTAAACAGATTAACGCCAAAAACCAGAAAAATGCGTTGAACTTATTTGGTGAGGCGATGATAGCTTATCAGGATAGAAACTATGATAAGGCAATTGATAAATTTTCTGCTACCGTAAACAGTTACAGCTCGACTCCTCAGGCTGTGTTTGGGGCATATATGCTGGGCAGCATTTATTCTGAGCAGAATAAATATCAGGAGGCTATAGACTGGTTTAAAAAAGCGGTGACTTCAAAAAAAACAGCCGAATTTGTGAGTGGTCAGGCTCTGGAGGGTATTTCTGCCTGTTATGAAAATTTGGGTCAGACCGATGAAGCAATTAAGTATTTGCAGGAAGCTTTGGGTGATAAGCGCATCAAGCATCGCCATGTCGCAATAAAATGGAAAATAGCATTGTTAAGCAGTAAAAAAGATGCAGAAAGAACAAAGCAGCTTTGCAAAGAAATTATGGCTGATACTAATGCAGGGGAGTATTATCAGAAAGCCGAAAATCTATTGGCTGCATTTCAGTTTAAGACTGCCGGATAAAGAATTCTCTCAGATTATACTCTAAAAATCGTGAACAAATTAATTACCCTTTGGAGGTCATGTGAAGATATTATTGTTGGATGATGCAAAGAAAAGAAAGGCTCAGTTGAAGGAGGCAATCCAGAAACAGTATGAAATAATTGATTGCACCAGCAGCAACGATTTGATGACTGCAGTTGAATCGGAAAAGCCAAATCTGGCACTGCTGGATATGGGGACCTGGAAAAAAGGGAAAGCAATTTATAACTACTTTCATATTGGCAAAAAACTTGAAAATGTACCAGTTATACTATATAATGCTGAAGAGGATGCATATTTTATAACCGATCGGGCTCGACATGATAAAGATCGCATTCTTTCCAATCCAACTGAAATCGAGACCATTATCGATACGGTGCAACAGGTATTGTAAAGTGGTTTATAAATGGGTGTAAGGGCCAAAAACGCTCTGATATTTGCCGATACGGATAACGGTGGAATCATTCATATTGCAAATATCAAGGGCGGAGTAGGAAAATCAACTGTCGCTACTAATCTGGCAGCATCTCTTTCCAAAAGAGGTCCTACACTGATAATAGATCTGGATGTTCAGGGGAGTGCTACAGTAGCTCTGGGTCATAAATCTGAAAATCCAGTACAATCTTCATGGGAGCTTTTTCGCAGACGTTTCTCAAGCGGTCAAAATTCACGGGCTGAATCTTTATTCCTAAAAGTCCGTGATGTTTTACATATTAAAAACAATGAACTGATAGACAAAGCTTTTAAGGTTGCCTCTATTACCTCTCTGGTAACCAATATCCAGCCTGGTCTGGATCTCATCCCTGCAAATTCTGATCTTTTTAAAACACCTTCAAGACTACAACTGGAAAACCTGGTTACTAATCTGTACTCCTGTCGTGACTATTATAAGTATATCATTCTGGATACTCCCTCTGTATGGAATTCACTGACCAGATATCTTTATCTGCACAGCGATCTCAATCTTATTCCGGTTACTCTCAATGCACTGTCTACTAAAAGTCTTCGAGACTATCTGTCAAATGTAAGCCGGCTCTCAGAACGTAATCCTGCGCTGAGGATCAGAATAATAAAGAATGAGGTGTTTGGCAATCAGGAATCCAAGCTCAAGGGTAAAACCCGTACCATGAGTGAAAACCGTAAATTCCTGGAAAACCTCTGTGAGCAGGTTTCATTTGAAGGAAGCAGTGGTATTTCACTATTGCCACAATCTATCATGTTTGATCTTGAAATCCCGGAATCTGCAATTGTCAGGGATGCTCAGGATGAGGGTATACCTCTGCAGTCTTTTAAAAAAAATGCTGCTGTTACCAAAGCCTTTGATGAGTTGGCAAAGAGAGTACAATATGTATTAAATACTCCTGTCCCTTCAGTAAGAAACAGAAAATTAGCATTTTTTGAAGCTGTTCCAAAGTTTTGTGCTGCTGCGGCATTAGTGGTAATTTATGGATTAAATCCGCGTGTGGATGAGTCAATTGCTCCCCGCCCGGTTGCCCCCCAACAACTGTCCATCTCCAAAGACAAAATCTATACCCATAGGTTCAGCCAGGGTGAATCGATCTATAAATTGGCAAAATTCGCCATCTGCCACTTCAGAGCTGTTGTACCCAGTTTCGAGGAAATAAATCAATATGTTCTGGAGGTGGTCTCAACTCATAATCTTACCCGTCTTGAGGGGGAGACAAAGATTAAAATTCCGGATCGCATTCCGGATGGTCTGGAAGTGGATTTCTATCCACCTCAGAAAATCACCAATCCAGAAGAGAAGCAACTTTTACCGGTGTATAGCTTCTTTAAAAGCATGATTGGTGATTCATTAGCTTACATTACCGGTGACTGGTGTGAGAGAGGTACCGGTGGAGGGCAACCTCACTATGGTCTGGATGTGGCTGCTCAGTATGGTTCGGAAATTATAAGCCCAATTGACGGGGAAGCTCGGTTACTTACAAATGAAGTAGCCGGAAGGACCGTGGGAGTAATCGCTGATGGTATGGTGATTTTCTTTGCCCATATGGACAGGAGATATGTTAAAAATGGTACCAGAGTCAAAAAAGGCCAGGTACTTGGTACTGTTGGCATGACTGGAAGAACCAGTGGGCCTCATGTTCACATAGGATACGGTATACATACCGAAACTGGTAGCGATGTCTCCTTTGGAGGGAGAAAATTCCGGGTTACTGATCCCAAACTGTTTTTCTACCGTCAGATGTTTGTCGATAAACTGAGAGCAAATGCCAGTTGACCCAAATTCAAAATCCCACCTGATTCTTTTGCTCTAACACCTCCCCCAATATATAGTGATCCTTCAGATTTATTAAAAGGTAAATGGATCACAATTCATTTACCAGCAATGAACTCGTGTAACAAGGCTCAGAAAACACACATTCGTGTCATAAATACAAATTTGTCATGCTGAACCTGCTTATCCTTTCTGTTCTTACCTGAAAATATACAGAAGCAATACTGGCATGGTAGTTGCACAACAAGTGCGGCGGGCCCGCAGTTGTGTGACTGATTTAGTAATGTACCATATCACTGGAAAGGATACATAATGACAAAAAAGATATTATCGTTTCTTACAGGAGTTTTCTTTACAGCTCTGAATGCCGCAAGCCCGCAGGTCGATTTCAATGGATATTTGGATGCAGATGTATGGGCTGATCTTACAGGCAAATACTATGTAAACAGCGAGCTGGACCTTGGCATGTCTTTGAAATTCAATGACAAAGTTAGTGCTCATGTATATGCGACAGTTAATTCCGCCAATAATGACAATATACCCGGAAGAGTACCTGCTGGTATCGGAAGCTCTTCTGACAGATGGCTGGATATGAAATTTGACGGATTTGATATCACTTTTTCAGGCTCTATTGGTACATTTTCTGTTGGAGATCTGGTTTATCAATATGGCAAATTCAATTACTACTATTACAAAAGATTAAGCATGATCACTCCGGAAGGTTTCACCAGAGGTATCAGATACAGTATAGGAAATGATCTTATCACTCAGGAGGTGACTGCAGGTATTTCAGATCTTGATGAAACGATTGCCGATGTTCAGGGTGTCACTAATCTTAATCTCAAAGAGAACCATTCACTTAACCTGAGTTACGGTGTTCAGAACAACTCCATGTTAAGCTTCTCTACTGGGAGTAAAGTGTTTGCCGGTGCTGGGTATCTTGGTAAATTCGGAGACATTCTGACTATGAAAGCCGACTTTGGTTATATTAATTTCCCCGGAGAAGAGCGGAAAAATGTGATTACTTTACTTGTAGAACCATTGCTAAGCTTTGGCAAATTCACAACTGCAATGACTGCATATACTATGTTTGACCCGGATTCTGCAAACACTGATCTTACTGCATCTCCATTATTTGGAATCAGTGACGAATTTTTCTTTTACATGGAACCAGGGTTTTCCTTTACAGAAAACTTTGCTGTCGGACTTCCACTGGAAATTCACGGATCGGATCTGGAAAATAAGGATGACAATGCATTCTGGGCAGTCCCTACTTTTTATATCTATCCAACAGAAAATATTCAGTGGTGGATCTGGGGACAGGTGGTCGTACCTATGGCTAAAAATATTAAGAAAAGCGACCTGCTTTATGGCATTGGCTCCGAAATTATTGTCAGTTTCTAAGCAAGATCTATCCCTTATGAAAGCTAATCTATCTGCTATTGAAGGCCTTGTTCCAGGCCTTCATTGCATATAACTAACCCATAATGGCATTTCCCGGATTTTACAGGAATATTCCAGAATTGTATCTTTGGCGGGTAGCTTCATATAGAATTACTGCACTGGCACAGGCAACATTTAAAGAATCTACATTGGAAACCATAGGAATACGTACCTTAATGTCACATTGGTTCAGGATATCAGGGGCGATTCCGACTCCCTCATTTCCCAGAACAATACAACAGTTTTTACATAAATCGACCGAGAAAAGACTGTGGCTTTGAGCATTGGGGTTCGCTGCAACTATTTGAAAATTATGTGAATCGCGCAACTGAGCCAATGTAGTTGCCAGATTTTCTGAGTAGATTATCGGCAGTTTAAATAAGGTGCCCATAGAATTTCGGACTGCTCTTCGTAAAAACGGGTCTGTAGATCTTTCTCCGACAATTAGTGCCTGTACTCCGTTTGCTGCACAGTTTCTAACGATAACACCTGTATTTTCTGCACTTTCAAGCCGGTCCAGTGCTACAAAGATCGCAGGTTCTGTTAAAACGGCCAGGACTTGCTCCAGAGACCGGGGCTGCGGAATCATGCCAACAGCCATGATTCCCTGGTGATATCTGTAACCGACAATATTTTTTAAAAGTGATGCAGAAGTGGTGTAGATATTAATTTTTTCCGGTCTTTTTTCAATAATCGGATAATAAAAATCCAATAGATCAGAAACCATCAGTATGGAGACCACACGTAAATCACTTTGAAGAAATCTGTTGACTACTTTGTCACCTTCGACTACAAACAGTCCCTCATCTCTATGTCGTTGAGATTTTTTTAATGTACGATATATTTCTATTTCAGGTAAATCCAGGGAAGAAATTTCTTTTATCAGCTCTATCATAAATTTGTCTTTGGTTCTGATTATTCCTTGTAATATAATGTGTGGATTGGAACTTATGCTCATGAGCCGAACAAATTATTCACAATGAGTGTAAAATGCACTTTGAATATTGAATTAAATGTGTGTATAATCTATAAGTATTATCCAAAATAGACGCATTGTGATTGTGGAAGGTAATTGTGGTTAGATATACAATAGATCAGGTCCGTGAAGATATGGTTCTTGGTGAATCTATAGTGCTGCCTTCAGGAGAACTTCTTTTGGCTGCAGGCTATAGAGTAAAGGCACGGTATCGTGAAAGATTAAAACAATTGGGCTTCCGTAATGTCCTGATCGATGTTGAAGGGACTGAGAGTGTAACTCCGAATGATGTCGTATCTGAAGCGGCTCAGAGGGAGATGAGCCAATCCATTGATTCCAGCTCAAAAGAACTCTCCAATGCTATTGAGCATTTTAGGATCAAAAGTACAGACAAGATTAAGGAGATTTTAAAGGAAAACAAGCAGTACCTGAACAAGTTTATAATGAATAATGGGATGGCTAAAGCTCTGGACAAGTTTGTGGAAGAGATCATGAGTCAATCCTCAATTGTACTCAATCTTTCAGCTATGCAACAGACTCAACCCAGTCTTTTGGGGCATGCGTTAAATGTCACCATAACCTCTCTTTGCATTGGTAAGAAATATAAATTGTCTTATGAGGAGATGAAGCAGCTTGGGATTGGTGCGCTCAATTACGAACTGGGATTGATTGCTTTACCCAAAGAACTGCTTGAAAAAAAAGTAACTGAGTACAATTCAGAGGAGCTGAAAGCTTATCAACAACATACAGTTTACGGTTTTCTGATGCTTTCGCAGAATCATGCTATCCCCTCAACCAGTGCTGCTGTTGCTTTGCAGCATCACGAAAGACAAAATGGAACAGGTTACCCTCAGGGAATAAAGGGGGATAACCGTCCACCGCTCAAGGACTTTTCAAGACAGAATATGATTCACAGGTTTGCTGAAATCGTGGCAGTTGCCGATTGCTACGATTCCTATGTTTCCGGTAGACCACGAGAAGGGATCGAGCCTTGTGATATTAAGACTTCACTAAGAAACATAATTCAAATGGGCGGAAATCTGCTCAATGCGGACATTATTAAGACTCTTACTACCATTGTTCCACTGTATCCGGTTGGTGCAAGGATAAAAATTGTCAATGCACCAACACCTCAGCTTATAGGCTATTATGGAGTAGTAGCGCGTGATAACCCGGAAAATCTGGAAAATCCACAGATTATTATATATGAGACTAAGAACCGGCAGAAAATCAAACCGATTCTGATAGACATGGCCAAACATAAAGGATTTACACTTGAACTGGTAATCTGAATCAGAAGTGTCCGGTTAATTTAGCAGATATAAAATTGCATAAGAAGTAGAGCAAGCAAATAAATTCCAAATCACAAGCACCAAATACTTAACAAATCCCGATAACCAATCATTTACAATCCAAGCAAGAGAAGAGCAGGAGTGGAGGTCCCGTGTCTATTCTATTTCAATTTTCGAGTTTTCCATTCCTACTTCTGTTACTGTTCCTGTTTCGGATTTCGAATTTTGAATTTCGAATTTTGAATTTTATTTTTCTATTCCTAATCCTTTTTAGAATTTTGGTATTGTAATTTGGAAATTATTTGGAATTTAAGAATTGTGATTTGGTGCTTTCGGGTCTGAAATTCCAAATCTTAAGCTGTTTTTGACAGTAATCTTCTGTTAAATTAACCGGACATTGCTGGATCTGAATATATGCTTTTAGTCAGGCCTGTTTTCGTACAGCTTTACAGAGCTGATCCGGGGGGCAGATGTCAAAAAAGAGTTACCTTTTTCCCTCAAAAGGTCGATCGAAGGTGCCGATTGCACTACTCTGAACAGCTCGTGGCCGAAGAAAAAATTGCGGGCATAATAGGAAGTAAATTCTTTTATCCTGCCGATAGCTTTTTCTGAAGGGAAGTCTTCACAGATATAATCCAGATGACGATTCCAGACCTCTGCATAATCAAAGTCTGCTGCTTCACCTCTTAATTCCCGAAAGATCCATGGTTTTATAACAGCCATGCGGCCAATCATCAGAGCATCACAACTGCCAGAAGAAATCAGTTCCAATGCAGTGTGATCACTTATATCACCGTTAGCGATCAGAGGGATTCTGCTCTGAGATTTGATCCAGGCAAAGAGATTCCAGCGCGCTTCTCTTTTCAGTTTTTCATCAGAAAATCTGGGATGAACACAGATTCCGTCGATTCCACACTTTTCAAACAGTCTGAGCCGTGCAGAGAAACGGTCCTCCCAGCCAGGCTCATTGTTTCCCAGACGGCATTTAATGGTCAATATACCATCCCAGCATTTCCTCATTTTATCAAGAGTAGCTTCCAGCAGTTCAAGATTGTCAAAAAGAGATTTCCCGCAACCATCTTTTTTGACCTCGGGTGCGGGACACCCAAGATTTATATCTATTGCAAAAGGTTCGATACTGGAAATGCGATCTATGATTTTTCTTATTGGTTCGTTGCCAGATAATTTTAACTGGTAAATGACATTTCCTTCAACAGCTCTCTTTTTGGTAAATGGAGACTGGTCCAGATTTTCGACCAGAAGAGCTTTTACTGAAAGCATCTCAGTGTAAAGGCAACCGTAACCACCGAAATCTGCTAATAGCCGTCTGAATGCGCTATGGGTAATTCCTGCCATAGGAGCACAAAGTAATGGCGGGATAACAGATTTATTTTTAAGTATAAGGGGTTTATTCAATAGATCCACAGAAAAACAGCCTTAAAAAAAATACCAATAAAAAGATACAGGATAAACGTGAGAAATCCGCCGTAGAGATATTCCTTGCCAATGTTGTACATTTCTGCGTTATCGGATCTGAGGAGGTTTCTGACAGAATGATTTATTTTGATATCAGCTATGTGGTATCCAATCGAGGGAAGAAAGAGACCGACCGTTGCGAATAATAGAGTCGGAATAAGAGCCAGTTCCCAGAATTCAACTGCAACAATGGTGTTGAAAAAAAACAGGAAAAGAGATATCAGAATAAGTGGAGAAAAAGCCCTTAAGGAGCGCTGGTATGAGTCCTGAAAAACCCTCGTATCTTCAAATAACCGTGTGTCATTGATATTGATTAATACATCCGGATTTCCATTGAGTCTGCTTTGTAGCGATGCAATAAAGGTTATGGTATGTTCGATGCATAAGGGAATTTTCATTACATTATCTGATGTACTGAGTTTAAGAAAACCGCGAATTCCAGGTATTCTGATGTATTGAAGGTTTTTAATATCTGAAAAACGAACCGATGTGGTTTGGGAGAAACCTTTTTTGATAATCTGATCATTTGTAATTATAATGGAGATACGGCGCATTTCATTCTTTATAAATCTATAAAGCAGGAAAATTACAAAAGCAGTAAAATTCAGAAGCAAAGAAGCTTTAATTGCTGAACGCAGTATTCCATCGTAGGCTAAAAGAGAAAAGATGGGAGGAAACCAGGAGATGATACAGAAGGAGGCTATTGCGTATAAGAATAAAAGTTCCAGATAAAGAAATCTTGGTTGCAATCTGAATAGTTCATTTTTTAAGCTTTCACCCATATTTTTAGTCTTTCCCCTGAATCCCTTAGCTCCTTAATTTGAGCCGGCAAAAAAAGTATACATCTATCCTAACTGCCAATCAACCCTGAAAATGGATTGCTCATAGGGTCCACCATTACCATGAGAAAGACCTTTCGGAGTAAATGAGAACCCATGATCAGAGGTCAAAACAAGAGTTCTTTTTTCTGCCTTGCACATATCAAGAAGTGATGGAATGTTTCTGATAAGCAAGTTCTGAAGCAGTGCAGGCATCTCGTGCAAGTGAATACTGCCTGCATGTGCCTGTTCATCAAAGACCGATATCCTGACAAGTTGTGGTTTATCAGGTGAGGATCTGGGAATAAGATCTCTCCACAAACGATCTTCATTCCCTGATATGGTAACATAGTCAATCTGAAGATTTGCCAGTTTATCTGCAGGATCACTTTCTGCTGGAAAATTGAAAAGTTCATTTATACTATCAATAGTCAGCCCTGGTACAGAAAGGCGGTGAATGCCGACTGTGGCAATATTAAAAAGTGCGGAATTGGCTGCAAAGACTTCCAACCAGACATCAATAGAGACTCCATCGATAAGTATGACCGTAGAACAATCGGAATATTTTATTTTTTTAACTGGTGGCAATGTTTGAAACCAGTCATTGCTCTCTGTCGTGATTTTTTCCATTTTTTCCTGAATCGTCCTTTTAAGCTGAGGAGTCGTCCAGGTATCGTTATAAAGAAATGCTGCTGCAAGACGAGCTCGCAGTTTCGAAGGAAAAGTGGATGCGCTGTTCCGGGAAAAATCTTTTAAAGCAACCAGGCGGTTCTTAATACGCATACCTTCTGAATTATCCATAAAACAGGAATAAAGGTGTTCTGGTATTGGTTCTGGAGTATTCAGTAAACGATTACAGAGGATATTCCAGGCAGTCTGTATGGCATAATAATGCAAAGGTTCTTTGCATAAAAAGTCGAAGAGATCGGCTGTAGAGGTCCTTTCAAAAATGACGGAGAGCTTTATTGATGGATACTGCTGCTCGAGCAATGCTGATAAGGACTGCAATTGCGTATTTATAATTTTTGGTTCATGAATGGAGTTTTGAAAAATATTCTGGTGCAGACAGGGCCAGAGAAGCGATTCCATCGTGTTGTATTCTGATGTACCTTTATTCTGCTCTATAGACAGGATAGTTTCACCTGAAGAATTTCCAAGCCACTCATTAAACAGTTCTCTTATTCTTGAAGGGGTGAGACGGCGACCGGCAAGTTCGTTTTCAAGAGCATCAAGATCCCTTTTTTCTATGTTAGTGAATCCAGAGAGAGCCTTATTCAGTTCAGAAACCGTTGAATCATCGAGAAGATCGCATAAAGCAAGGGAACCTGCAGAATCATTATCCTTTAGAAAAACATGCAGGTTCTGAAGTCGTTCTGAAGAGTACTTGTCTATGTCCCGCAGAGCGAATGCCCGGACGGAAACTGCTTCAAGCACCTGAGAAGTACAAAGAATTTCTGCATAATCACTAAGAATTCTCTGGATCAAGGCTTCCGGATCAGGTGCGTTGTTTTGTTCCGGAGAAGTGCCGCATTGATAACCACAACTGCACAGAGGAGAACGAAGCAACTCTTCAGCAGTATTCCTTGTACAAACGGCAGGAGCTGGTTTGTCCAGTTCATCGAGAAGCTGTTGGGTGCCTCTAGGACGGTCAAGAGCGACAATCGCAGCAAGGCGTCGGATTGTCTGCAATGCTTTTAAGGAATGTCTGGATACTGCTGCTTTTTTGCGCGATTTCTGAAAAGATGCGTGATCTGAGGAATATTTTTGCATATAACATTGACGAAAGGCCTCGAATGCTGTCTGCAGTTGTTCTCCTTCATCTGGAATAATCATTAAATGCGGCTGCCGTAGCATCATTAATACAGTGTCTCTGTATTGAGCGGTTTCCATGTCTGCAGATGATGCTTCAATTACCGAATGATGATGAAGATAATGATTGATAAAAACAATCCTTTCCGCGTGGCGGCCAAGAAAGCGGTCCAGTTGACGCAGGCTGGAAATATCCTCAGACACCAAACCGGAGCTTCTCCATGAAATCAGAAAGCGCTCCAATCCTTCACGTGCACTATAAGAGGTTTTTATCTCATCAAGAACTTTCAAAAGAGATATGCATTTGCATTTAATATTATCAAAATCAAAACTGCTGAAAGCTGAAAATCCTGAGAGTGATTTGATTTTTCGGTCCAGTTCACTTATCAGTGATGCGCCACTGGTTTTGAATTTCAGAACCGCCTGCCAGATATCACGCTGCTGTCTGAGTCCGAAAGATTCACCGGAAAGAGAGCCACCCAAAAATGAACAGGAACTAATAATAGTTTCCCGGTCAGCCTGATTGATAAGCTCTCCTGGAGCAACAGATTCGAACTGATCAATATTCATCAGTTTAATAAAGTCAATTGGTACAGTACGGCTTTTGTTTATTAATGAGATATGACCGCAGTAAGCGAGCGATGAAATGAGAAAGCATGCCAGATCACGCGGAGTGCCATATACATCAGTTTGGAGTTTTAAGAGAAGATTGGATACCGGAACTTGACCTGAGGCCGGCAGAAGGCCGAAAAACCATGAAAGGAACTGGTTGGATACAGGATTAGGAGACAACAAGTAATTACCGGATTTGACTTCTACCAGTCCTAACGGAACTGCCATAGTCTCGATTGCTTCAGATAAACCCTGAGCACGTGCGTCTTTTAGTGAAATAGATCCAGGAATTATGAATTCGTCGAAAAGTCGCTGATAGTAGCGCAGAGATGGGGGAATGCTTCTTGAAGCAATCTCCTTGAAACGGGGATAACGGGTTTCCAGAATCTGCTCTGCAGCAGCTTCTATGATTCTGTCAAATCGTTTTATCTCTCGTGCTGAAGGCTCCAGCTCTATTGAGGGATCGCAGAAATTGCCCATGTAAATCTGCTGCAGCAAATGTTGTTGGACTGCAGGTTCGAGCTTTTTCAACATCTCTTTTAATTGGGGAATCTGAGGTGCATCAGATGGGTTGGCGCTTCTGAGTTCGCCAGCAATCATTCTACACGCAAAATACTCCTTTAACAGTTGATTCTCTGCTGAATCCGAGGGGATAACCCATACCGCAGTGTTTTTGCAGTTGATTTTTGCTTGTTGAACAGAAATTACCAGTGCCATATCGATTCTAGCAGTATCAAGCAGTTCATTGATCTGCTGTTCGATTGAAAATTCATTACCAGGATGCAAATAGAATACTGCAACTTTTCGAGTACTTTGCCGCCATATGGTGGTACGTTCAACCGGTCTGCTCCATATTTGCGGGCCTGGCCATGAATAGGATTCGGGCATTTCGGAAAGAGGAAGGGAAAAAACTCTTGAATCATCTGGAGCGATATCATTTAAGACACGCTCAATTCTTGATCGTAAAATTTTGCCCTGATCTTCGCTGGAGCTTACTACGTAAATTGCATCCAGTGGATTGCCACTCGGGGAATCCTTTTTCCTGAGAAATCTGCTTTTTTCTGCGATGGGCTCCAGAAGTACTTCAGATACATACTGACCGTTAGCATCAGGGTCCTGAAAAGAAAGCATGCAGGAAACCAGCTCTGCTAGTACTCTTACTGAAGGAGCTGTTGCAGTTGGATGGATGGCATAAAGCACAAGAATCCGGATTAATCTACGACAAAGGATTCTGTCCTGCTCATCATCGATACATTCCTCAATAGTCTCATCCAAATGTGGTACGATATGAGAGGGATAGATATAGAAAGAAGAGAATTCTGCAATTCTGGGAGCAAAATGATCGTAAATCGCATCTGGAGATACCAGACTTGTACAAGCTCTCCCTAAGACACCAGTTATGTTTCTTCCAGGGTCACCTGCTATTTGAGAATGAACAAAATCGACAATGCCACGATGCTGTGAGAAAAGGTCTCCCAGACCTTCAAGAAGTGATAATGTCAATGGATGTACAGGATATATACTTCTGAAAAGGGCTGGAGTGACATTAAATCCTGGGAAATGTCTGCAGAATTCTTCGTAAATGTGGAAGACAATCGTATCTGCATCTGGTTTAATTTTTATGAGGCGACGGGAAATAAGATCTTTTATGTGAAGGGTTGAGAGATGCAGCTTAACAGGGAAGCGATCTTTGATCTTACGGAATGTGGCCTGAGCAACATCTCCGGTGCGCTCTATACTCTCCTGAACGGCTGCAATGATCCATAAGGGGCTGCTTTTACTGATTTCTCCCAAAAGCTGCAGTGTGCGGGCATCTTCGTTAAGAGAGGTGCTGTCTGGTTTGGAGCGAAAGAACTCTGAGAGTTCGTCTATAAGTAGAACAATACCGTTAAACCCTGCTTCTGTGGCAGCTTTGAGAGCGGTATCAAAAACCTGATATCTTTCTTTGGAATAGAGTTCTGAATTATCTAACCCTTTGCTTTTAATGAACAGAAGTCCCTTGGCATGTGCATCTTGACGATGCTCATCGATCCATTGTTCTACTAATGATGGTGAAATTTCGAATCTGGAGCAGAACTCTTTACATAGTTCCGGGTCACTGAGAACGCTTTTCAGATAGTTAAGAAAGCGGCTTTGAGGCGAAATGGCTTTTTTAATATTAAATGTGTTTAGTTTTTCTTCTATCGCTCCGGTTATAATGTTTTCCAGAGGAGTATTGCTTCGATAATTAACCAAAGAAATTGATACAGCGAGAAGATGTTTTGATGCTTCTCTGATTTTTTTCAATCCTGAATGTTGGGAAGTCAGATGATCACTTCCTGGGGCTTCTGAAAACCAGGCAGCCAGAGCTGCAAGAAAGTGACTTTTTCCTGAACCGAAATCTCCCTGAAGAAAATAACCCTGCCCGTGCTGCTGCAGAAAAGACTGGGATAAAACCTGAAAATGAGTATCCACATCTGCAGTGAAAACAAAAGAATTGACAATATTATCGGCTTCGCTTATACTTTGTTCAAGACGGATTACTGTTTGTACCTGTGGTACATCAATGAGGTCTCCTATAGTATACTTTGTCAGAGATGGTTGATTCATAAGGAGTTTTCCGAATCAGACTTTTCAGCATTGCCTGATGCTTCTTCCAGTTTTTTCTGAATCTTTTTTATTCTCCCGAAAATCCGCATATCATCCGGATGAAGGCTCAGCAGTTCATGATAAAATTTCCAAGCCCGTTCCAGGTTACTGCTGCGATTACAGGCGGCTGAATAGCTGGAGTTGAGAAATGTGTCTGCAGGTGATATTCGCAGGAGTTCCTCAAGTAAAGGGATGGCCTGCAATTCCTGGCCAGATTTGGCCAACGCAAAAGCTTTTTTACGTAGTATTGAAGGATCCTGAGTCTTGGTCTGCAATTTTTGATACTGGTTTACAGCTTTATCAATTTTTCCCGATTTTTTGCAAAGATAAGCATGTATTTCACCGTAAACTGGTGGTTTGGATGGAATTTTGGCCAAACGTTCGTATTTAAGACGTACAGTCTCCAGTCCGTCACGGGAAATCTCCAACATCACCAGAAGCCAGAGTGCGGATTTGTTGTCAGGTGAGAGCTGAAGCCATTGGTTGCATAGAGAGAACGCTTCATCTGTACGTTTTAATCCCGTAAATGCCTGGATTTGAAATTTGTAACTCTCCTCGGATGGTAAATTCCATTGGGAAATGTAGTCAAGCGTTTTGTTCCATTCTCCAAGACGGATAAGACATTCCAGAGCCCCTTTTTGCGCACGTCTGGCAAGTTTTTCATTGCCAACTAACTCCTCATACCCACTTAAGGCTTCTGATATGTCTCCGGATTTCAGCCGAGCATCAGAGTAGAGAAGCAGTGTCCAAGGGCTTTGTGGATCGATAGTAAGGGCTTTTTTTAGGATCTCCAGAGCTTCTTTTGTGTTTCCAGCATTACTAAGAGCTATAGCCTGCTGATTCATCCAGAAAATCTTCTGTGCAGGATTTTTCAGTGCTTCCCGTTCTGCTGTTTCAAAAGCAGCATTGTAATTGTGGGAGCGAAGGTATGACTTGAACTGTTCGTAGGCTGTCATAATATGATCTTTAATATTAATAGGGAAGAGAGATTGAAAAATAGCTAATGAAATGTAATATTACCACTATAAAAAATCATGCCTGCTTTTCGGACGGACTGTTCTTTTGCTTTTGGCCTGCCGGCAGGTGGCTTGTTCGGACGGACTGTTTTAATATTATGGTCTTGAGCACGCACAATGGACGGACTATTTTGTTCAGCAGAAAGAGTGAGTGAGAAATAATAGTCTGTTCTATTTTGTGGGTGGACTACATTTTAGCTTTTTGCAGGTCTTGTATAAGTGAGCGTAAATGAGCTGCCTTGGGCGGTCAGTTATCCCAATCTTTTCACAATTTCCTTGCAGTTATGGTCGAGACTCATAAATGAATTTTCCACTATGATATCTGCATACTTCACATAAAGGGCTTTTCTTTCTTCGAAAAGCTCTTCAAATGACTGATCTGCTCTTTTGGCTAGTCCTCTGGTGTTGAAGTTATGTATTCTTTTTTTCAACACGTCTATAGTTACATCCAGAAATATGACAATTCCATTTTTTTTCAGATGCATCATTGCTTTATGGCTGTATGGAGCACTACCTCCGGTGGATATTACATGATCATTGTGATTAACCTTTAACAGAACATTTTCTTCTATGCGGAGAAGCTCCATATAACCCAATGTATCGATTATTTCTTGAAGCGTTCTGCCTTGAGTCTTTTCGATAAGGGAATCGGTATCCAGAAAATTTTTACCTGTTTTCCGAGCCAGTTTAATTCCTAAACTGGTTTTACCAGCTCCTGGCATTCCTATTAGGATGATGTTAGATTTGATCATAACAGGAAAAATATAAATTTGCGGATAGACTGTTTTTGCTTTTTGCCGATACAGACGGACTACTCTTCACGACTGACGGACTAATTATTTAGGCAAAAAAGTGAGTAAGAAAAAAATAGTTCGTCTGAATGACTTGACTCGGACTATTCTTAATTTAAAGGTAAAGAGACGTTCGTAATTACTTTGTTTATGGAAATAAATCATCAGAGCTGATCAGATAAGTTAAAATATTCTC
>Ga0209510_1002163_pt1 | contig 20679 bp, 23 predicted proteins | sample BiotimSIPDNA_FD_185749 | JGI IMG/M metagenome (GOLD analysis project Ga0209510, IMG submission 185749) | Anaerobic biogas reactor microbial communites from Washington, USA - Biogas_R1 time_0 SIP DNA (SPAdes) (version 2) | ecosystem: Engineered > Bioreactor > Anaerobic > Unclassified | place... | reverse complement strand
CAATAAACTCTGCATATAAACTGTACGATACGGTTCTTTTGCAGACAATATCATATTGAGTGTGTTATTTCGGTCAATTGCAGCAAGTGGAGCCAAAAAATTCCGAAACGATTCAACCCTAGTATCAGACCACAAATTGTTATATGATCTGCTCATATAAGGCTCTGAAAAAATCAGCTCTGTGCCCCATGACCCCTTTTCGTCCTTCACCTCCTCTTCAACCTTCACCGTCTTATACACTACCGTCGGTGCCTTCTTCAAAGGATCCGATATTCCGGCATTGATTCTCGCAAGATCTGCCGGGTTGTTAGGCGTACCAATATTCTTATTTAATTCTTTTCGTATCTCACGCTGCGCCATATTATCATTTGCGGAACTCGAGCTAAGTTGCTGACCATTGTAGTTGACCGCATACTCCGCACTATGCCCCGTCGGATCCCAGTACATCAAGGGACTGTTGTGGCAATACGTGTAAAGGTTTAGGAAAGTGGGTCATTCTGCTGGCCGAGATAAGTATCTTCCTGCATGAAGCGCGCCGTAATCGGGTCGTACATGCGCGCGTTGAGGTAGTAAAGCCCCGTCTCTTTGTCATACTGATAACCTGCGAAAAGAATGCTGTTGTCAACATTTCCGGTCGTCTCCAGGACGTTTCCAAAGGCGTCGTAGTAGTATGTGGCGGCGACTTGGCCGGATGGGGTCAAAATGACGAAGAATCAATTGAGTATCTGTCTGATACCGATTAAAACTGGCATTTGCATAGCCTATTAAGCCGGAACTGTACGAGCACTAATTTTGAAATTTGTACTATTCATTAATTACTATTTCAAAGATGATGTCATCGAAGTTATCATCAGGGTGAAAGTCATTGCATTTGTATCTTCTGATATTCCCATGCAATTCAAGCATCATTGCTGCACCATTTAACCATGCATCAACTCTACCCCCGCCTGTATCCCAAGCATTCCATACCGTTAACTGTGATTTTTTTGAGGTTCCCTCAAAAGGAACATCTCCTTTAGCATCATCTGCCCATATTATGAAGTCATTTCCTTCGCATGAGTTAACACGCATTAAACCATCAATTTTTATGCGTATTCCTTGTTTCCATTCTGAATTTGTTGATATAACTCTCAAATAACCCGAAAAATTCTTTTTTACGGGAATTCGGTCAATTCTAATAAGCTCAAAATCCTTATATTTAACTGGATCTCCCTTTGCATTCATAAAATCCTTATCAAAACTCGGCATTATTCTAACTCCCTGTCTTTCTATATGGGTCAATTAATTGATGTTCATCCGGCCAAACTGGTTTTAAATTGTCATAATTATTTATGCCTGGCAAATTTGATCTCTGAGGTATTACATGGTGCAATTCTATTGATTCCATCGTCCCCACCAATTCATTATATCTTTGAGGCGCCAATCCCTTTTGCATTCTTGTAATATTTTCAGCTGAATACTTCTGCGAATTGTAATATGCTTCGTTCTTCCAATACCTTTGCCTTACAGTACTCCAAGCAGGCTGATTTTCTGCCTTTGTTAAGTTATCAACCGGCTCACCCACTTTCCATCCCTTTGTAGTATTCGTTGTTTCCCCTGACGTCGCCCCCGGACTTCCTTTGGCTTTGGCGCTGTTGAGTCCAATGAGCAATGAAACGACGGTCATCTCGACCGATGCAATACTTTTGGCTCGCATGTACGTATCTTGATCTAGATCCAGGGCGCCAACTAATAGGTCGTCTTTTTTCGATGTAACATATCCGACGCCTTGTCGAATATAGGTGGTGTCATTGTAGATGTATTCTAGTGATCCGGCTCCTCCTGTGCCGATTCCGACAGCCGTATCCATCCAGCCGCTCCAATAACCTGTTTCGATCGATTCGCGGATTCTTTCGTCGGCTTTGAATGTCTCATAGAACTCACCCCAAGATGATTCCCCTTGAAAGGCGTCCGAAAACGCCTGTCCGGTATGTTTGAGTGATAATGCGTAATCACCTAAAGAGTATCCGGTGTTCTTGGTCGCATGGTACAGTCCGGTTCCCATTTCTGCGGCAACGTCGAATGCGCGAACATATTTGCCTAATGTTCTTTTAATAATAAAGTTATCATCGTGGCGTATAAAGTCAACCAGTCCTTTTACTGATGGCTTGGCATTTTCATACGCTGCGTCAAAGTATTCTTGATTAAAATTCCTCAACTGAATGCCGAGTGCATCACTCTCAATGTTATAAAAACTGAGTCGACTCTTATCCGACGCGAGGATGTTGCTGATTGCTGCTTGTCTTGCATTTGTGTAGCCGTAATAATCCGTGTTCACATAGGCAAAGGAATATGCAAAATAGTCATAGAGCCACGGGTCATGCTCCACCAGACAGAGTATTTCGTTTTGTCTGGTCGATCGGATTTGGGTCATATCCATCAAATATCTATTTACAAGATCCGCACTCTCCTTCACCCCATCCGCAATCGTCACCCGACCCGTTACCGAAAGGGTTTCGAATTTTTTCGAGTAGGAATAGCCGTTGTTTGAACTGCCGGCGGATCGTCTCGCGGCATCACCGACACTCGAAGCGATGGGATTCCATTTGTTCAGGACTTTTCGCATTTCACGCTGTGCCATGTTGTCGGCGGCGGCGTTGGCGCCCAGTTTCTGCCCGCCGAAGGTGGCTTCCGCACTGTGCCCCGTCGGATCCCAGTACATCAGGGGACGGTTGTGGCAATACGTATAAAGATTGAGGGAAAGCGGGTCATTCTTCTGCCCGAGATATGTATCTTCCTGCATGAAGCGCGCCGTGATCGGATCGTACATTCGCGCGTTGAGGTAGTAAAGCCCCGTCTCTTTGTCATACTGATAACCCGCGAAAAGAATGCTGTTGTCAACATTTCCGGTCTGCTCCAGGACGTTGCCGAAGGCGTCGTAATAGTATGTGGCGGCGACTTGGCCGGATGGGGTCAGTAAGGCGGAAAATCAATTGAATATCTGGTTTTCAAGGTGCGGGAGTTTCCTGAACATACTAAAAAAAATAGCAATTCCACTTTATAAGAGAAAAAATGAAGTAACGGCATAAGCCAAGTCGGATTTGTTAGTGGTTATGGGGAGGAATACTCTTTTAACATCCTGTCCGAAATATTAGCGCAATCCCCTAATAGTATTGTTTCCTTATGAGTTCACTCTGATAATCCATAACATCTATTAATAATTAAGTTATCATCGTGGCGAATAAAGTCAACCAGTCCTGTTAATGACGGCTTGGCATTTTCATACGCTGCGTCAAAGTGCGCGTTTTTCTATTTTTCTCTCTTACTAGCCTATCCGAAATATTTGCGCAGTCCCATAACGTATCATTTTGAATAAACACCATATTCAAATCCAATTCCTGCAATCAACACAATTTCTTTTACTTTATCAAGAAATGTAATCCCATTTTTAGATGGTTCATATTGCATAACTACTTTTATATCTACTTTTTTGTTAACTGAACTTGGATATGAAGTTTGTATTTCACCACTTTCAACGAAGCTAAGATAATTATTAATTTTCTCTTGTAATAACATCAGGTGGTTATTTTCATTATCCCAATTCATTTCATCAATTATAGTTACGATTATCGCTCCTGATTCTTTATCTTCTCCGATTGCGTCTACTTGTTTAATTTTTCTTAAACTCATAAGCTCTCTCCTTTCTATTACATTCCTGGTCTTTTGATTTGTACTGTTGTTGGTGGAATTCGAGTTCCGCCTACAAATGGCGCTTTGCCTTTGCCAACTACAATCCCACCCGTTTCTGCTATCTTTGGGAAAGCTAACTTCTGGTTATTGGTAAGTGATGCAGTTGCTGAAGACTTAGCTTCTGTTAGTACAATATTACCTGTCGATGCATCATTACCAATTAAATCAATTCTTGTTTTAACACCTGAATCAGCTCTAATAGTTATTTGTTCGACTACATTATTTTGTGTAGCATTTAAACTATTTTTTACTTCTTGCTCAAAATTTAATCCTTGTATCTTATTTTTCTGAAGTTGAGTAAGTTCTGTCCCACCCTGAGCCCTCGCAGCCCTAAGCTGGAAAAAAGCTTCCGTTTGCGCCGTACTCGTAAACCCTTGCATCTGCACCTGCGCATTTCCACTATACGACATTCTATAGGGATCCGCTATGGGTGTATCGGCAACGGATACGTAACCGGAAGAACGGGCATTTATGCTGGATCCCAGCGATATGGCCAATCCGGAGACCATGACATAGGTGTTTGCGCCGGCTTTTCCATTGTTGAACTGCTCTTCGTTTAAGTTGAATGTATCGATAAGAAAATCGTCTTTTCGCTGGAAAAGATTCGAGGTCACATCGGATATCGATGTGTCTCCGGTTTCGATATACCAAAGTTGACCGATTATTCCCAGTCCACCCACAGGCGAACTGATGTTTATGGTGTTTTCAACTGCGCCACTGACAAAGCCGATTCCGATTGATCGTCTTGTGGCGGCATTGGCTTCAAGAATGTTGCTGTAGTCCGATGTCGAAATCTTGCCACTCACCCAGTCCAGCGTTGCTTTTCCGCTCGAAAAGGCCGCATACCAGATGTCACCGAGTGCATTTCCTGTATCCTTAATGCCTTGCCCAATCCCAACGACTGAACCAACGACCGATTGGCTCACGCACGAGTCGGCCAGAGCGGTCGTATTCGCGTATGGTCACGTTCCCCTTGGGGTCGGAGGTGGATTCGGCGACGTGGCCGGGGGTGAGGTTGGGAGTGAGATTCGGTTTTCAAGTTTCAGCTATATTTCTAGTTTCAGAAAAAGTCATTCTCTATGGTCATCACCCCACCCAGCCGTTTCGCTCCTTGATCGCCGCGAGAACTTCGTTGCTTTGGCTCAGGTCGTCGATTTTGATCAGGTAGTTCTCAGGGTCATAGGTGCCGTCGGCGTTGAGGATCATGAGGTGGTAATCAAGCGCTTCATAGTCGTAGCCACCATTTGTCGATATATTATGTTCTCTTGAAATCAAAAACAGTTCCTGCCCAGTTTGACTATAATCAAAATATAGAGCATGGTCAGAAATATCATTTTCCTTCGCTATAGAATTTCTGAAAGCATTCAGCGCGATGTCACTCTTATATCCCTTTCCCTTATCTGGATCAAGATCGGAATCGATGAATTCTCTACGTATCATTTTCTCTTCCGCTAAGGGCATGTCCCAATCGTTTTCTTCTTTTAAGGTGCTAAGTTGATCCGTAGTATATTGAGCAAACTCCTTTGTAACAAAATATGAAACGTTATCGTAGTAGTAGACTGCATCTTCATCAGATTTTTGAAGAATACATATCGCGAACATGCCGTTTGTTGTATTAAGAGAATATGAGAACAATAGTCTTCCTTGACTATCCGTTTCAATTACTTCACAACGCTTCGCTTCCGGACGTCCATATCTCGCTCCCGGAACGGCGTGAAAAACTTGTGTGCAGAGAATGACATCTTGTTTCGTAAATTGTTTTCCCTCGCAACCACAAATTGATAGGGACATCAAAATAGCAAGCGCCAGTGAACACACTCGATTCGCAATTTGCTTTGGCATAATTTTGTTCTCCGATATTGATCTCTCAAGGCGTTTATACAATGCAAGCTGGTTGCTATTGCATAAGCTTATTGGTAAAGTCTTTAAACTGTTCCAATCCTTAATCATTTTTGCGTCCCATAGTAATCTCCTCGGCTATAAGTACTGTCACATTTCCCACAGCTTCAAAGGTTTTTCCGGCCATAATAAACTTTGATCTTCAATGCCGGTGAGTTTATGTTTTATAATCTCTTCCTCCACATTTGCGCAAATTTCATCGGGCTTGTTTATCATTTCCAGCATACCTTCGCGCCATTTATCCACGCTGCCAATGATATTGAATGCTCTGTCCGGCCACTTAGAAATAATTTCTTTAAATTGATTCAACGCTTCCATTGCATATTCCATTTGACCAAGATACACAGCTGTCGTAATGATCATATTGTATGGCGAAGTTTGATGAAGAATATATCTGCCACTGAGATACTTATGAGTGGCTAATACTAGATCGTTGAAGTCTATTTTATCTTTATCTATATACGGATACTCAAGCTGTATTTGATCAACAAACTGCATATACTTCTTTTCATGATCAGTTATGTCAATACGCTTAATTACACCCTTATCATCAAGCACACGACCCGCCAAAGCAAGAGAAATGGTAGGAAACGGAATCGATAAATTATGCATGTGTACTATAGGAGTATAGTCATCGTTGGAACCGGAGGGTTCAAAACAAATACCAACCAAGACCGGGCCATACCGTTTAATTAGCCTGTCTGGTTTCCATACTATGAATGTTGGAAATTGTTCTTTCCAGTCTCTAGTTATTGACCTTTTCATTTTTGCATCAAATTTCATGGGTTCACCTCAACTTGATTAATTACGCCTGGTACATTAGCGATATTTTTCTCCATTTGAGCAGATGGCAACCCTTTTCCAGGATTCTTTACAAATTTGTAATCATATATCGTGCCCGTTAGTGGATCATAAACATCTGGACGTGCACTTCCCAAGAACCCTCTTTTCACATCTTCAAATTGAAAATATGACGTTTCTGCTAACAAATGCGTCTTTTGTCCTGTCATGCGTTGGTATCTTTCCAATACTTTTTGCGCATAAGTATGTTTCCATGTCCCCTGTGAGGCACCAGTTCCGGCCGAACCTTTTCCTAAGCGTGCCCCAGTACTCTCTGCCTTTGTAGCAATCTTTTGCAGAAATTCTTTGTCCGAAAGAGTATATGCAGGCTTCGGTGCGGTGCTTAAAGACCCTACAGTACTCGTAGACCCTTGCATCTTAACCTGCGCATTTCCACTATACGACATTCTATAGGGATCCGCTATGGGTGTATCGGCAACGGATACGTAACCGGAAGAACGGGCATTTATGCTGGATCCCAGCGATATGGCCAATCCGGAGACCATGACATAGGTGTTTGCGCCGGCTTTTCCATTGTTGAACTGCTCTTCGTTTAAGTTGAATGTATCGATAAGAAAATCGTCTTTTCGCTGGAAAAGATTCGAGGTCACATCGGATATCGATGTGTCTCCGGTTTCGATATACCAAAGTTGACCGATTATTCCCAGTCCACCCACAGGCGAATTGATGCTTAAGGCGTTTTCAACTGCGCCACTGACAAAGCCGATGGCGGTTGATCGTCTTGTGGCGGCATTCGCTTCAAGTATGTTGCTGTATTCCGACGTCGATATCTTGCCACTCACCCAGTCCAGAGTAGCTTTTCCACTCGAAAAGTCCGCATACCAGATGTCCCCGAGTGCGTTTCCTGTGTCCTTAATGCCTTGCCCAATCCCAACGACCGATTGGCTCACGCTCGAGTCGGCCAGAGCGGTCGTATTCGCGTAAGGTCACGTTCCCCTTGAGGTCGGAGGTGGATTCGGCGACGTGGCCGGCGGAGAGGTTGGCGGTGAGATCGTAGGTATAGTTCTTCCGCGCGAAAGCGCCCAGCTTGGTTGAAAGGGTCTATTCAATTGTCATGGTGCAAGAATGATACATTAAGGAAGTGCCCATTGGTGCCATTCGGTGCCATGTCTCATCTTAAACGAGCACCATTGCTATTTCCGAGGCGCTTCTGCCGTCAAAGCTTTTCTTGTTGCTCTTCTTGTCCTGATGATTTTGAGAGTGACGATCAATATACAAACAAACTCGTATATCTTTGGTATCGCCAGACTCCTTTTATACTGCTCGTCGTCTTAGTCAAACTGGTCTATAAGATTCTCATCCAACGGGTTGAGGATTTTTTCTGATAAATTCATTAAAGACTCACTGCCGGTTCCAATATATACTATTGTTCCGATGAAATCTGAAAGACCAAAAGGCGTCATTCTCTTCACTGATTCTTCGACGCCACTCCTGAAGATACCTAACCATGTGGACTTATAAATAGTTGAAGCCTGCATTGCTGAACCACTCATTGAAATGATGACCGCTGAGACGATAATAACAGCGAATATTCTTTTCATAAAGTCAATTTTCCTTTTTCTCGCCATTCATTTAGTATCATTTTTGCTTCAAAACTTGGTGCTTCATTTGAACTCATCTTAGAAATTAGTTCCAACTTTAGAACTGCACCTTCCTTAGAGTTTTCTAATGCAAGACAATGAGAGGCTGCCCATAATTGAACAGCGTAATTCTGATCATTTAGTAAGTTTAATAAAACATTTTTACTTAATTCCTCACTTTGAATCAACAATTTATATATTTGGGATAACTTCGCATAACTTTTGTTTGCAGTCTTATAATCTCCTTCACGTGATGCGTTCCAGTGTAAGACAGCATTATTTCGGTATTCTTCGATTATTTTATTGACATCTTTCATTATCAAGATACCCCAAAATCTTTTAGTTTTTGTATGCCAAACTCTAATTGCTTCTCATAGCTTTGTCCTGTCAACCAGTCTCTATCTGTTTTTCCTCCTGTAAATGTTGGGGGTGAGGTCCTGTTAATAATTCGCAAAATATTATCTTCAACTCTTAATGATTCTTGCTTTGGTACTTCTTATACCTGAGCTTCATTTCATCAGACATATTGCTGAAAGCAAATTCTATGGCATCATCACAACTAATAGGTTTATGTGACTCAACTATTGATTCATCTTCAATGAATAATGCCTTTGGCAAATTGTGGAGCGTTCGTAATAAGAAATATGCTTCTTTTCTTCCATCATTGCCTATTAAAACTCTTTGCAAATCTTCAAGTAATGCCCTGATGAATTTTATAATTACGCTCTGCTCTCTTGAAAAGGAATATGAAAGAGAACTATCGTAACTGCTACATCCTTTGTTTGATATAAACACGTCATAATGTTTAAAGCCATATTTTCTGGACATCATTTTAAGTTCTTCAATAATAAAATCCATTTCTCTCAAATGTGATTTGTCAATAATACAGATTGTTTTTCTCCAAATTTCGGCTTGAGATTTTAGCTTTTTTCTATACCACGGCTTCCAATAATTTGTGTATACTTTTCCCTTTTCGAAACAAAATCCCACATATAATAATTCTGATAACATGGTATAATTCATTCGATCCTCCCAGTCAATTCACAATTCTGTTAGTCAATAATTTTAATTGTTTTTCTGCCAATTTGATACCACTTCTTACTCCAATGCACATTCATATTTGAAGGCAAATCAACTGTACCAATATTCATGTTAGGGCCACTACTTTTTCCCAGCATTTCAAACGCTACAGTTGTATGATGACCCTCAACAAGGTAACTATTTACTCCATCCTTGTAAATGCTACTGTAAGCCTTTGAGGGGTTATATTCATTTGAGATAGCTTCTAAAACATCATTGAGTTGACTTCGCGAAAGTACGTCTTGACCAGGTCTTATCCCTGAATTATCTAGTTTCTGGAGTGCTTCATTTAATGTATATTTAGTAGAAATTAGCCCACTATTACTCGGCGCCGTACTCGAAAACCCTTGCATTTTCACCTGCGCATTTCCACTATACGACATTCGATAAGGATCCGCTATAGGTGTATCGGCAACGGAAACGGAACCGGACGAACGGGCGTTTATGCTGGATCCCAGCGAGACGGCCAATCCGGTGACCATGACATAGGTGTTTGCGCCGGCTTTTCCATTATTATACTGCTCTTCGTTTAAGTTGAAGGTATCGACGAGATAATCGTCTTTTCGCTGGAAAAGATTCGAGGTCACATCGGATATCGATGTGTCGCCGGTTTCGATATACCAAAGTTGACCGATTATTCCCAGTCCACCCACAGGCGAATTGATGCTTAAGGCGTTTTCAACTGCGCCACTGACAAAGCCGATGGCGGTTGATCGTCTTGTGGCGGCATTCGCTTCAAGTATGTTGCTGTATTCCGACGTCGATATCTTGCCACTCACCCAGTCCAGAGTCGCTTTTCCACTCGAAAAGTCCGCATACCAGATGTCCCCGAGTGCGTTTCCTGTATCCTTAATGCTCTGCCCAATCCCAACGACCGATTGGCTCACGCTCGAGTATAGGCGCTGTTGCTTCGCGTAGAACCCTTGCATTTCATAATACAACGCCTCGTAATCTCGAACCTGATTCTGAAGCGTCTCGTTCTCTATGCCATAGATGGTCAACTTGCTTTTGTTGGATGCAATCAAGTTGTATATGGTGTCTTGTCTTGCAACCTCATAGTAGTGATCATTGCGAATGTAATCGTAAAAATCATCTTCAGCTGCGAATGGATTGCTTATAAGAGTGCTTTCGGCCACTTGCCTCGCATTGAACTGCGACGAATACGTCTGCTGATACGCATAAGCATCTTGCGTGTGACTATATCCTGGGTTCAAAGGCTTCACAATCGCCGGCGAGTGATACGCCATCGTCTGTGCCTTAAACGTATCTCCTCCATGTCCGGCACTGACCTGAGCGGCCTCCGCGACATTATTGATATGCCGCCCAGTATGCGTCTGATTCATGACTTTTCGCGCTTCACGCTGCGCCATGTTATCCGCTACGGAATTCATTCCGAATTGGAAGCCACCCTGTCTATACTCCGCACTATGCCCCGTCGGATCCCAGTACATCAAGGGACTGTTGTGGCAGTACGTGTAAAGATTGAGGGAAAGCGGGTCGTTCTTCTGCCCGAGATACGTATCTTCCTGAATGAAGCGCGCCGTGATCGGGTCTCAAAGCCATCGTTATGGCAACGATGTCAGTACGTTTGTCGTACGTGATAACCTGCGAAAAGAATGCTGTTGTCAGCATTTCCGGTCGTCTCCAGGACGTTCCCGAACGCGTCGTAATAGTATGTAGCGGCGAAATTCCAGGAAAGATTATAGAATATTCATGAGAGAAGATATTCTATTTTCAAGGTTCGAGGATACTTTGAAGGGTCTGACCGTTTACTGATTCAATACTCTTTACAAACCCTTAGTTTGCAGAGTTTCCCATTAACATTTTTTTAGCATAATCTAATCTCTTTATCTGAACTGGATTTAGCTGATTGTCAATCGTACTATATACTTCCACTACAGTTTTATAGTCCTTCATATTCCAAGCTTTTTTAACCTTTTCCTCCGCTAAATTCAGTTCTTGTAAAAACAATGCATTTTCTTGCATTTGCTTTCTGTAATCTCCAACTGATTTAAAGTACTCAACAGAAGCATTAAGCGCATCTTTAGCATATGTTAATGTTATATGCGCAAGCTTCTCAACTACTGTATAAACATCATTATTATTACTTGCTTGATATAATACTTTTTCTCTTAACATGCTACACATCGCTACAATATCATTTAAATTTGCTATTAGCGGATTATTATTTTTCTCTGGAAGCATACCTATTTCAAAGTAAAGTTCATACGATATTCTCTCATGATAAATATTTATGTATACCTTGTCAGAACTATACTTTACACAATATAAGTCGGAAGCAATACACTTATAGCCGTATATGTCCTCCAAAAAGGCAAAATATTTCCTGACTGCATCTTCAAAGCCTAACATATTTCTATCAGTATTATTGCTCATTCATAATCCCCCTTACGTTGGTGGGTACCAGTAACCCTTATTATATGTCCACCCTCTACTTTGAAGAAGATTTCGTTCTGCTCCAAGAAAACCTGCATTCTCCATTGGGTATGGAGATACATCTCTTATTGGGTTTCCTTCATTCATAACACTTCGTAATATTCCATCATTTTGCTTCCAGTTTGCTTTTGGATTACCCAAATCTGGCAAATAGTCAGCTACTTTAAACTCGTTGCTATTTATTGCTCCGGGTTTATTTAAATCAGCCATTTTCCCGATTACAGGAGTTTTACCCTTTTGAACAAGTTTTGCAGGTACAGTCTTACCCATTCCCTCTGCCGTCGTCGCCGCACTCTGCACCGCTGACGCCTGCTTGCCTTTAGCAATTACGGCCTGTATCTTTGCCTGCACGGATTTAAACCCATTATATCCAGCAGATACCATTAACGCTGTCGGAAGTATGGCTTTTCCTTGCATATAGCTATCTTTATCTAGATTAAGATGATCAATTATAGCATTATCTGTGCTCGAAATCGATTGATTCACATCCTCAAGAAGCTGCGTGGAGCCGTCACTGATATAAGCTGCAGTTCCCATGACTGTCGAACCGGCGTGAAACAAGTCAAACGGGCTTTTAACCACGCCAAATGCAATAGATGTTCGCACATTGTTCTGATATTGACAGTATTCCCACCACTCTTCTCCAGTCATCGTTCCAAGTGGAATATTCACAAGCGATGTGACCTGAAGAATAGGGGCCATATTATATTTCACCACCCCACTAGCCCCATCTTTAGCTAGGTTACCCACCCCAACCAGTGCCATTTTCCCGACATTTAGCGTCCGGACGCCGACTGCAATCAACCATGGATTTTGATCGCTACTGTATTCTGCTACCCACTTATCCCAACCAGACATTTCAAGTGCTGTAGCCGCTTCCGTATTCTGAATATGTGCAGCCAAGTAATCTTCGTTAGTCCATAGGTTGTTATACGATCGACACGACATGGTGTGTAGCGCTTTAGCCGCACTCTCCTTCACACCCTCCGCAATCGTCAACCGACCCGTCACTGAAAGGGTTTCGAATCTTTTCGAGTAGGAATAGCCGTTGTTTGAACTGCCGGCGGCGGCTTTTTTCGCTGCATCACCGACACTCGAAGCGATGGGATTCCATTTGTTGAGGACTTTTCGCATCTCACGCTGTGCCATGTTGTCGGCGGCGGCGTTGGCGCCCAGCTTCTGCCCGCCGAAGGTCGCTTCCGCACTATGCCCCGTCGGATCCCAGTACATCAAAGGACTGTTGTGGCAATACGTGTAAAGATTTAGGGATAGTGGGTCATTCTGCTGCCCGAGATATGTATCTTCCTGCATGAAGCGCGCCGTGATCGGATCGTACATGCGCGCGTTGAGGTAGTAAAGCCCCGTCTCTTTGTCATACTGATAACCTGCGAAAAGAATGCTGTTGTCAACATTTCCGGTCTGCTCCAGGACGTTGCCGAAGGCGTCGTAATAGTATGTGGCGGCGACTTGGCCGGATGGGGTCAGTAAGGCCGTGACGTCGGCGTGGCCGTTTTTCGGTCAGTCCACCGGGATAATTGCGACGAAGGATTGGATTCCTTGACTTCTGAGCAGAAATCGCATATTATTGGCATGAATAGATTGTTCGTGTGCATAATTATGGCATATACAGCCGGAGTAGATGTTAAATGAAGCGATTATTGATCGATAAACTGATCTCTTGGAAAAAATCACCGCGCAGGAAACCGCTGATTATAAAGGGGATGAGACAGGTAGGTAAAACCTGGCTTCTGAGGGATTTCGGGCGGCAGGAGTACGAGGATATCGCGTACTTCAACTTTGAAAATAACCCGGCACTTTTCGAGCGTTTTCAAAAAGACCTCGACCCGCGGCGATTAATTGCGGAGCTGGGAATAATGAACGGTACAGCGATCCTGCCGGGCAAAACGCTTCTGATTTTCGATGAGATTCAGTTTTGCGGTGAAGCCATTACTTCCCTTAAGTACTTCTATGAAGCGGTGCCGGAATATCATATTGCCTGTGCGGGATCCTTGCTGGGTATCTCGCTGGCGCGCCCCGCCTCTTATCCTGTCGGCAAGGTAGATATTCTGACGTTGTACCCGATGAGTTTCCTTGAATTTCTCATGGCAAACGGCGAGGATATGCTTGTCCGTTATCTTTTCGACGAGATCCGAAAGCCCGAGCCGCTTGCGGAAATGTTTACAAGTAAACTTCAGGATTATCTGAAAACCTACTATATCACCGGAGGCATGCCGGAAGCGGTATCTGTTTGGCTGGAAACGAAAGATATGACTGTATTGGACGCTGTCCAGCAGAACATTCTCAATCTGTATGAGCTTGATTTTGCCAAACATGCACCTACACCCGACATTCCCAAACTCAGCATGATCTGGAACTCGATTCCCGGCCAATTGGCCAAAGAGAACGGCAAATTCGTCTACGGTTTGCTCCGGGAAGGCGCCGGTGCCCGGGCTTTTGAGAATGCGATCACATGGCTTGAAAACGCGGGAATGGTCCATAAGGTTCATCGGATCGAAAAGCCTTCCGTTCCGCTCAAGGCGTATGTGAACCCCACACATTTCAAACTTTACGCTCCGGATGTGGGGCTGCTTCGCAAAATGGCGGGGCTCAGCGCGAAATCGATCATCGGAGAAGATCCTTTGTATCAGGAATTTAAAGGAGTCATGGCGGAAAACTTCTGCTTGCAGGAACTGGTCTCACTTCTCGAAGATACGCCCTTCTACTGGACAAGCGGCAATCTTGCGGAAATTGACTTCATTGTCCAGTTTACGGATAAAATCGTGCCCGTCGAGGTGAAGGCGGCCACCAATTTGAAAGCCAAAAGTCTCGGAGTCTACCGGGGCAAATTCAATCCGTCCGTATCGGTGAAAACGTCCATGCGTAATTTAGGATATGTCGACGGTATATTGTCCTGTCCGCTTTATCTATTATGGAAAGTGGCTGAATTGATCCGGGAGATGTAAGGGCAGGAAAAACGGGTGTGTAAATGGGTGTGTAAATAGTTTTGTGCTAATGGAATTCCCATTACGGTAAAGAGTTGTTCACCCGCTCGGGGAAGAACACAGATAATTGTAGCAGAATTTGGCCCCAGTTGTGAATCCGGCCGGTCCATTTCCGAAGAACGTCCTGCGTGGCCAGATACAGAGATTTGAGAAGTGCCTCGTCGTTCGGGAAGATGCTTTTGCCCTTTGTGACTTTCCGGAGCTGGCGATGGTAACTCTCGATCATGTTGGTGGTGTAAATGATCTTTCTAATTTCCGGCGGGTATTTGAAGAAGGTAGAGAGTTCTGCCCAGTTCCGTTCCCAAGATTTGGCGATTAACGGATACTTGACGCTCCACTTCTCACTGAAGGCCTGTAACTGCTGTCTTCCCAGATCCTCGCTGGCTGCCTGATAGATTGGTGCTTGTGCCCGCGTAACATGTCCTTGTGCTGACGGAGTTGCCTGTCCGTCGTTAGCCGGATATACTTGTCAATGACATTCTAACAGAAAGGCGAAAGCCCCGGGTGTTGTAGTCCTGTTGTGACGCAGGACATCCCGAGGCTTTCTTGGTCATTGTACCGTGGTTATTGTATCAAGTTTTACAAGAAAATGGGAGAAGGAATTTTTGTTATTTCGGGGACGGAGCCTCTGAGTTGTCCGATTTGCGGCGGAAACCTTGCCGCCTACGATCGGAAAACGCGCAAAGTGCACACGCGCTCCGGCGGAAAAATCGTCCTTCTCCTGCGCCGATGGCCATATAGGCTGCTTTGTTCTGAATCATACCATCCTGACGCACCTTGAAATGAATGGCATCCAAAAAGACGATTGCGTAGACGCCCTGCAAAGGCCGATTCTGCCACTCTTTGACCATCGGCATGATTTTTGCAGTCACGTTGGAAATCAGTGTCGGAGATACATCAATCCCATAGAGATTTTGCAGCTGATCCTGAATTTCGCGGGTACTAACGCCCTTGGCATACAAAGACAGAATCTGATCTTCAATCCCGGTTACGTTCTTCTGGTGCTTCTTTACAACCATCGGTTCAAACGTTCCGACGCGATCTCGGGGAACCGTCAGATCCATTTCTCCGTACTCGCTGCGTACTGTTTTCGTACTGTGACTGACCGCTCCAGCTTGGCAGTGTGCTTGTCATCCTTTACCAATGCATAGGGTGAGCCTTTAAATACTTCTATGGCTGTATCTACGTCACCAGAGCACCAATATAGTAACTTCCCCATCAATGCAAGGTCTTTCTCACTCTCGCTAGTACACTTCTCGCTCTGATACACACCATTCCAGAGAGCCTAGCCGAACCCTGAAAACCGAATATGGAGAGCTCCACCTGCGAATCCCACGAGACCGACTAGGGGACTTCGAGCAGCAGACGGTGCCCCCATACAAGCAAAGTTCCGCCTATCTGGAAGAGACCATCATTCAGCTGTACCGAAAAGGCATCACCACCCGTGAGATCGCTGATCTGATCGAACGGATGTATGGCCAACACTATTCGCCAACAACCGTCTCGAACCTGGCCAAGCTGCTCGACCAAGATGTCCAGGCGTTCCACCAAAGACAGGTCAAGCCGAAGTATGTGGCGGTTTACTGCGATGCCACGTTCCTGAATGTGCGCCGTGACAAGGTGGGAAAGGAAGCTCTGCACATGCTAATTGGCATCGATGCGGAGGGTTACAAGGAGGTGCTGGATTATGCGCTCTATCCAACGGAATCCTGCCTCAACTACAAGGAGATGCTGCTGGATCTGAAGACGCGCGGGTTGGAACAGGTGCTGCTCTTCATTTCCGACGGATGTCCACCAGGTTAGAGGTTTCGACGGCGTCGCATGGTTTGTAATTCTGCATCTTTTTTTTTGAGCCAGTCCACCTCGTAGGTCAACTGTCCAACCTTGCGCTCCAGATCTGCCACATGCTTTCTTTCTTCTTCCAGTTCTTTTTCTGATGCCGTCGGTCCTCGCTTGAAGACATCGGTTGCCCGTTCCAGAAACTCGGTCTTCCAGCGTCCCAATACGACCGGGTTGACGCCGTGACGGGCTGCAATTTGGCTAACTGTTCCTTCCTCTCGAAGGACCTCCAGAACAACCTTGGTCTTGAACTCTGCGGTGTACTGATTTCTCTTATTCATGCCTCTCATTATACTTGTTTTTCAAATTCTGTGTCTCACCCTATGGGAGCAGTATATTCCGCCGGTAGTGCACGCCTGATTAACAAGGCCTGCACACATTGCCTGATGTACGGTTCGCAGCAGAATAAGAAAATTCTGGACGACGCACTTGCGCGGTATGTCATTGAACAGGAACTCGTTTAATGAGGGAAGGCGATCTCTGGATCGCTTTCTTCATGCTATACTATGGACAATCCTATCGGCTGATGAAGGACATTTTCTGTCGGCTATTGGAGGACAAAATCCGTCGGCACAAGCAATTGGCTATGTTATGGAAAATAAATATCCTACATAGACTTAAAGTGTTATGGCTTCACCTTTTTATATATTGTTTGTTAAATAACCTTATTGCATATACTGAGTAATATCATAATTCCCTATAGTTTTTGCTAACTGTAAGGGAGAAATACCAGATTTATTTTTTAAATTCATATCTGCATTATACAAAAGCAACAGCTTTATTATATCACCTCTTCCATTTGAACTAAAAACAGCTCGAAATAAAGGTGTGTTTCCATAGTTGTCCTGCAAGTCTATAATAGCATTACTTTCTAATAATAATTTACATACATCTACCAAAAAATTTTGTGCTGCATAATGCAAAGCTGTATATCCTAGCGAATCCTGAATATTAATATCTGCTCCATTTTGTATTAACAATCTTGCCATCTCTATTTTATTGTCAATGACTGCTTGTATAAGAGGTGTCCTTTTATCTTTATCCAGAATATTAATATTTGCACCTGAACATATTAATTTATTTAACTGCTCTTCTTTACCTGCTAAAACAACTTTAAATATATCCTCCATATAAATTCTCCTTTATTTCTTTTCGTATTTATGACTTCTATTTGAAGACGGACTCTCAATCTGATAATAGTCTGAATTATTCATCCTGTCATTAAATTGTTTTTGAGTCAAGCCTTCGCTTTGTGCTTTTGCCTTTTCTCTCCAAAACTCATTTCCAGGTTTATGACCTAAATCATACTTTCCCTCGATTACCATACCTGTATTAGGGTCTATAAATTTTCCATCAACCGTTTTTGGAGCATTTGCTTCTACTTGTTGTCTCACATTTTTTCTGATATAAGGTCTATGTAAATCATCAGCCAGAGAGCCTCCCTCTATCGTCGCGCTTGCCTGCGCCCTCGCGGCTCTAAGCTGGTAAAATGCTTCCCTTTGCGCCGTACTCGTAAACCCGGGCATCTTCACCTGCGCATTTCCACTATACGACATTCTATAGGGATCCGCTATGGGTGTATCGGCAACGGAAACGTAACCGGACGAACGGGCGTTTATGCTGGATCCCAGCGAGACGGCCAATCCGGAGACCATGACATAGGTGTTTGCGCCGGCTTTTCCATTATTGAACTGCTCTTCGTTTAAGTTGAAGGTATCGACGAGATAATCATCTTTTCGCTGGAAAAGATTCGAGGTCACATCGGATATCGATGTGTCTCCGGTTTCGATATACCAAAGTTGACCGATTATTCCCAGTCCACCCGCAGGCGAATTGATGTTTAAGGCGTTTTCAACTGCGCCACTGACAAAGCCGATGGCGGTTGATCGTCTTGTGGCGGCATTCGCTTCAAGTATGTTGCTGTATTCCGACGTCGATATCTTGCCACTCACCCAGTCCAGAGTCGCTTTTCCACTCGAAAAGTCCGCATACCAGATGTCCCCGAGTGCGTTTCCGGCACCCTTAATGCTCTGCCCAATCCCAACGATCGATTGGCTCACGCACGAGTACAGGCGTTGTTGCTTCGCGTAGAAGCCTTGCGTTTCATAATACAGCGCCTCGTAATCACTAACCTGATTCTGAAGCGTCGCGTTCTCAATGCCATAGAGGGTCAACTCGCTTTTGTTGCATGCAATCAAGTTGTATATGGTGTCTTCTCTTGCAACCTCATAGTAGTGATCATTGCGAATGTAATTGTAAAAATCATCTTCAGCTGCGAATGGATTGCTTATAAGAGTGCTTTCGGCCACTTGCCTCGCATGGAGTTGCGACGAATACGTCTGCTGATACGCATAAGCATCCTGCGTGTGACTATATCCGGTGTTCAACGGCTCCACAATCGCAGGCGAGTGATACGCCATCGTCTGTGCCTTGAACGTATCTCCCCCATGTCCGGCACTCACCTGCGCAGCCTCGGCAACGTTGTTGATGTGCCGTCCGGTCTGTGTGCGGTTCATGGCTCTCCGAGCTTCGCGCTGCGCCATGTTATCCGCCGTCGAGTTCATGCCGAATTGGAAGCCACCCTGTCTATACTCCGCACTATGCCCTGTCGGATCCCAGTACATCAAGGGACTGTTGTGGCAATACGTGTAAAGATTTAGGGATAGTGGGTCGTTCTGCTGGCCGAGATAAGTATCTTCCTGCATGAAGCGCGCCGTGATCGGGTCGTACATGCGCGCGTTGAGGTAGTAAAGCCCCGTCTCTTTGTCATACTGATAACCTGCGAAAAGAATGCTGTTGTCAACATTTCCGGTCGTCTCCAGAACGTTGCCGAAGGCGTCGTAATAGTATGTGGCGGCGACTTGGCCGGATGGGGTCAGCAAGGCCGTGACGTCGGCGTGGCCGTTGTACATGTAGTAGAAGGTGTCGACGCCGACGGTGCGGATCAGGAGGTTTAGGCCGTAGACGTTGCGTCCGGTGGTGTCGCCAAAGACATTGGTCTCGAGGATGACCTTGTCGTATTCGTAGAGGTAGTAGGTGGATGCGCCGTTGACGGTTTTTATGACGCGGCGGCCGTCGCCGTTGTAGGCGTTTTCGACCACGGTGCCGTTTTCGGTCTCGGTGCGGACCAGCTGGTTCCAGACGTCGTAGGTGTTGTTTTGGACGAGGACCGGTGTGCCGGCGATGCCGTCGGTGTAAGTGGTGCGTGTGGTGGTCCGTTGGTTGCCGTTGTTATCGTAGGTGTAGTCTGTGACTTCGGTCAGGACCGGTGCCTGGGTGGCGTCTGAGAGGTCGTGTTTTTCGAGCCGGACGAGGCGGTTTCTTGGGTCATAGGTGTAGGTGGTGCGAAGGACTGTGGGGGCGGAGCCGTTTTCGCCGGGTTCGGTGACGGTTTGGGTGGCGCGGTTGCCGGATGGGTCGTAGGTGTAGACCGTGATTTTTCCCGAGGGGTCGGTGACGCTTTGGAGGCGGCCGAGCGGTCGTATTCGCGCAGGGTCGTGTTGCCTTTGGGGTCGGTGGTGGATTCGGCGACGTGGCCGGGGGTGAGGCTGGGGGTGAGGTCGTAGGTGTAGATACCGGTTCCGATGAACGGAACGGTCTTTTGGATGCAGCGGTTAAATGCGTCGTAGACGCGAGTCGTGGTGCCGAGTGCATCGGTCATAGAAAGGACGTTGCCGTTCTTGTCGTAGGTATAGGTGATTTCTTCCGTGCCGATGGCCTCGCGCAGGAGATTGCCGTGGATGTCCCACTCGAATACGGCTGTGTTGCCGTTGGGATCCCGTCGGGTGATGTTGTTTCCGAGCGCATCGTAGGTGTAGGATATGACTTTTGTTGCGTCGTATACATACGCGCCGGGGGTTCCGGTTCTGCCACCGGGAGCGATTCGCTTTATCAGTAAGTCGCGGTTGTTGTACTCGAAAAGCGTTGCCTTCCCGGAAGGGTCGGTTTGGGATAGTGTTATCAGATTGAACTGGATTATTCAATTGTCAATGTGCAAAAAAGATAGATTGACGAAGTGCCAATCGGTGCCAATCGGTGCCATGTATTATCGGGGGTTAAGAACACGATAAATTAATTAAATATCTTTTTTCAAGGTGTGGGAATTCTCGAAGTAATGTCGCTGTCTCATCCGTTGTGAACATCTAAGCGTCAAAGGATCGCTGTATTCTCATTCAACTTTTCCCAAAATCGAAAAGTACATCTCTTACTTCGATATATTTATCCGGCCAGGC
>Ga0209510_1002162_pt1 | contig 20683 bp, 13 predicted proteins | sample BiotimSIPDNA_FD_185749 | JGI IMG/M metagenome (GOLD analysis project Ga0209510, IMG submission 185749) | Anaerobic biogas reactor microbial communites from Washington, USA - Biogas_R1 time_0 SIP DNA (SPAdes) (version 2) | ecosystem: Engineered > Bioreactor > Anaerobic > Unclassified | place... | reverse complement strand
CTCGATCATCCGGTCGGAGATCTCCGCTTCGGTCTGTTCGTCACCGTCGACGAGCAGCCGTTCACCGGCGTACACACCGCCGTCGTGCAGGCGGATCTTCGAGCCGTCCTTGACCTTCTTGAACACCTCCGGGCCGACACCGTCGACGAGGAGGACACCCCCCGCGACCAGGACCTCGGGGCCGAGGTTCGGGTAGCGGCCCGAGATGGACATCGACGCGTTGACGACGGCGGTGACGCCGGCGTCGACGAGCCGGTCCGCGGTGGGCCGGTCGAGGTCTACGACGTCGAGGACGACGATGTCGCCGGGACCGACCCTGCGGACCAGTTTGTCGGTGTTCCGGTCGACCCGGGCGATTCCGCTCACTCCGGGCAGCGTTTCGGTGGTGCGGGACAGCAGCGCCGGCATCTTCATGGGAAAGATGATGCTACCGGGACGCGAGTGGGTCGCGGAGGCGCGCCGGAACGATCCCGCCCCGCCCAGGTCGGGGATCGTGTCCCGGCGGTCAGGAGCAGCGCTCGGCGGAGGCCATGGCGAGCAGCTCCTCGGCGTGTGCCCGGCCCGTTTCGGTGTCGTCGAGGCCCGCGAGCATCCGGGCGAGTTCCGCGACACGTTCGGAGTCGCCGAGTTCCCGCACACCGCTGCTGACCACCCCGGCGGTGTCGTCGACCTTGTCGACCACGAGGTGGGTGTCGGCGAACGCGGCGACCTGCGGCAAGTGGGTGACCACGATGACCTGATGGGTGCGTGCCAGCCGGGCCAGACGACGCCCGATCTCGACGGCGGCGCGGCCACCGACACCGGCGTCGACCTCGTCGAACACCATGGTGGCACCGCGTTCGGACGCCGCGAGCACGACTTCGAGTGCGAGCATCACCCTCGACAGTTCACCACCGGATGCACTGCGAGCCAACGGCAGCGGGGCCGCGCCGGTGTGCGCGGCGAGCCGGAACTCGACGTCGTCGATCCCGGATTCCCCGGCGTGGAGTGTTCGGTCCCCCACCGGAAGCGGCGCCGTGTCGTGTTCGGTGGCCTCACGCTCGGCGACCCGCACGTCGAGCACCGCCCGACCCATCGCCAGCCCGGCGAGTTCCGCGCTGACCGCCTTGGCGAGTTTCGCGGCGGCCCTGCGGCGGGCCGCCGACAGCGCAGCGGCGGCGTCGGCGGTCGCCGCGGCTTCGGTGGCGACCTGCGCGGTGAGCGCGTCGATCGCCTCCGCGGACACGTCCAGGCCCGAGAGCCGGTCGCGGGCCTCGCGGGCCCAGGTGAGCACACCGTCGACGTCCGCGGCGTATTTGCGGGTGAGCGTCTTCAGCTCGGCCTGCCGCGTCAGAAGTGTGTCGAGCGCGTCGGGATCCGACGGCAGATCTCCCAGATAGCCGGAGAGTTCCGCGACGACATCGGTGACCACGGCGACGGCCTCGTCGAGGCGCGGCCCGAGATCACGCAGAGCCGGATCGTCGGAGCCGGCGATGCGGGCGCGGGCCTCCCCCAGCAGATCCAGCGCCCCCGCGGTGTCGACGTTCTCGTCGTCGCCGGCCAACGCGGTGTGGGCGGCGACGGCAGCGTCCCTCAGCGAATCGAGATCCGACAGGCGCCGCACGTCGGCGACGATGCGGATGTCCTCACCGGGTTCGGGTGCGACCGCGTCGATCTCGTCGAGACCGAACTGCAGCCGGTCGGCTTCCTGCGCGAGTTCACGGGATCGGCGGGACCGGTCGAGCAGTTCGGCGCGGGCGTCGAGCCAACGGCGACGGTGGGTGCGGTACTTCTCCAGCGGCGCCGCAACGGACCGTCCGGCGAATCGATCGAGGGCGGCGCGCTGCTGATCGGGCCGCAACAACCGGAGTTGATCGTTCTGTCCGTGCACGGTCAGCAGCGGGTCGGTGAAGTCCGACAGCACCCCGACCGGAACGCTGCGCCCGCCCAGATGGGCGCGGGATCCTCCGTCACGGTTGACGGTGCGCACCGCGATGATGCTGCCGTCCTCGTCGCGGTCGGCACCGGCGGATTCGAGCAGCCGGGTGATCTCCCGTTCGATGTGGCTGCTGCCCGGGTCGACGCTGAATCGACCCTCGACGACGGCCTTGGCCGCACCGACCCGCACCCGCGCCGAATCCGCCCGTATCCCGGACAGCAGGTGCAGGCTCGTGACGATCATGGTCTTGCCCGCACCGGTCTCACCGGTGAGTACCGTCAGTCCCCCGTGGAACCGTGCACTGGCCTCGGAGATGACCCCGAGGTTGTCGATCCGGATCTCTGCCAGCACCTAGAGTTTCCTTCCTCGCCAACCCTTCACCGGAAGATCGAACTTGCGCACCATCCGGTCCGCGAACGGCGCCGAATCGAGCCGCACCCACCGCACGGGGTTGCGGCCCCGGACCACCTCGAGGCGACCACCCGCGGGCAGGTGCAGGGTCCGGCGTCCGTCGCAGAACACCACTCCGTCGTGGCTGCCCGCGAGTGTCTCCACCGCCACGATCGATTCGGGACTCGTCACCAGCGGACGGGCGAACAGCGCATGCGCGTTGCTGGGGATCACCAGCAGGGCCTCGAGTTCCGGCCACACGATCGGGCCACCCGCGGAGAAGGCGTACGCGGTCGACCCCGTGGGTGTCGCGACGAGCACACCGTCGCAGCCGAACGACGAGACGGGTCGGCCGTCGACTTCGAGGACCACTTCGAGCACACCCAGACGCGAGGAGTTCTCCAGACTCGCTTCGTTCAACGCCCACCCCCGATCGACGATCGCATCGTCGACGCGGATCATCACGTCCAGGGTCATGCGGTCCTCGACCGAGTACTCGCGGCGCACCACCTGGCGCAGGGCATCGGCGAGGTGTTCGGCTTCCGCTTCGGCGAGGAAGCCGATGCGCCCCAGGTTGATACCGAGCACCGGCACCGCCGCATCGTGGGCGAGTTCGGCGGCCCGCAGGAAGCTGCCGTCCCCGCCGAGAACGATCACCATCTCGCAGCCGGCCGCGGCATCCGGGCCGGGAGCCACCACCCGCACCTCGCCCGGGCCCCCGGGATGCCCCAGGCCGGCACTGGCGGCTTCGTCGTCGAGGACCCGCAGGACGATACCCGCCTCCCCGAACAGACCGGCGACACGCTGAGCGGTCGCGGCGATCTCCTGTCGACCGGAATGCGAGACGAGCAGGATCTCGCGGGTGGAGGGCCCGGACGGACGAGCGTCCGATGCTGTGGTCACTGGGGTCCTTCCTGCACTGCTCGTTCGACGAGGTCGACGATGTCGGGAGCGAGATCACCGGTGGCGGGCTCGCCGGCCCGCAACCACAGGAAGTACTCGACGTTTCCCGACGGTCCCGGCAGCGGGCTCGCGACCGCCCCGAGCGTACGCAGGCCCAGCGCCCGGGCCTCCCGCGCCACGTCGAGCACCGCCTCGGTGCGCAACGCCGGGTCGCGGACGACACCGCCGCTGCCCACCCGATCCTTCCCGACCTCGAACTGCGGTTTGACCATGGGGAACAGGTCGGCGCCGGGTTTCACGCATCGCACGAACGCCGGCAGCACGAGGCGCAGCGAGATGAACGACAGGTCGGCCACGACGAGATCGACCGGTCCGCCGATCGCATCCGCATCGATGGTGCGCACATTCGTTCGATCCAGGACGTGCACCCGGTCGTCGGACTGCAGTTTCCAGACCAACTGGCCGTAGCCGACGTCGACGGCCACCACTTCGGCGGCACCCTCGTGCAGCAGCACATCGGTGAATCCGCCGGTGGACGCCCCCGCATCGAGGCAGCGCCTACCGCGCACCTGCGGCGCGAACGCCCCGAGCGCGCCCAGGAGCTTGTGCGCACCGCGGGATGCCCAGGACACCTCGTCCGGCACGTCCGTGACGATGAGCGGGGTGCCCGTCTCGACGGCCGTCGCCGGTTTGGTGGCGACCGTGCCGGCGATGAGGACCCGCCCCGCGGCGATCAGGTCGCTCGCCTGCTCACGCGAACGCGCCAGACCCCGCCGTACCAGTTCCGCGTCGACCCGCGCCCGGCGAGCCACGTCAGGTCCTGTCGACGGTCGACAACGCCTCGACGAGGACGTCGTGGGCCTGCTCGAGCAGCGCGGACTGCCGGCTGATCGCCTCGGCGGCGTCACCGGTTCCGTGCGCGTCACGGACGTGCCCGAGCAATCGGTCGATCTCCCCGTGGATGTGGGTCGGATCGATACCCGGGCGGGCGCCGGGAAGGTGTTCACCTGGACGTGGAATCGACGTGCTCATCGGACACCACGCTAGTGCATGGTCACCCGAACCACCCGCGCACCTCACGTATCGCGGGGTTCGACATTCGCACCTGCCGCGACGTCTCGGCGTGCAGCGCTCCAGCTCGCGATGACCGTGCGGGCGGCGGTGTCGGCACCGGTGACGGATCCGAAACCCGGGTTGTCCCACGCGTACGGCAGCACCGTCCGCAAGGCAGCCATCGCTGCGTCCACGCGACGTGTCGCGATGTCCATGTCGGACGCCGTGCACGACAGCACCGGCTCTCCTGCGACGACGTCGACGACCCAGTCCGCGTCCGCTCCGGGACGCAACCCGTCCGCGTCCTCGTCGAGCGACGCGAGCGACGACGCGACGTAGGTGGGGCGATGCTCGGGCCGGGCGCGTAGCAGATCGTCGACGGTGCTGACCCCGGTCAGGACCAGAAGCGAGTCGGCACCCACTGCGTGGGCCCCCTCGATGTCGGTGTCGAGTCGGTCCCCGACCACCAGGGGACGACGCGCACCTCCGCGGCGGATCGCATCCTCCAACAGCGGTGCCGCCGGTTTGCCGGCGACGACGGGGTCGGTTCCGGTTGCGGCGCCCACCGCCGACACCATCGCACCGTTGCCGAGGACGAGTCCCCGTTCCGTCGGCAACGTCGAATCGACGTTGGTCGCCACCCACAATGCGCCGCCGCGAACGGCCAGCGTGGCCTCGGCGAGGATCCGCCAGCCCGTATCCGGGGAATGCCCTTGGACGACGGCGACCGGTCCCGCATCGGCCGAACGGACCGGTACCAGTGCCACGCTCTCGATTTCCTCGGCGAGGGCGTCGGTGCCCACGACCAGCACCCGGGAGCCCGCCGGTAGCCGGTCGGCGAGCAACCGCGCCGCCGCCTGCGAACTCGTGACGACCGATTCCCGGTCGGCGCGGAATCCGAGTTCCCGCAGGTGGGCAGCCACATCGTCGGGTCGTCGACTGGCGTTGTTCGTCACATACAGCAGTCGGCTGCCGTCCCGGTCGAGGGCTTCCTTCGCTCCCGGTACCGCGTGGGCACCGCGGTACACGGTTCCGTCGAGGTCCAGCAACAGCACGTCGTATCGGCTGCGCAGCGTACCGCCGGTCGCGGCACCAACCGAGCCGCCGGGGGTTCCGGCAGCGGTCACAGGTCCCCGCCGGTCAGTTCGTCGACACGGTCCTCCGCGTCGGTCACACCGTCGAGGTCCGCATCTGCGGCGTGCAGGAACCACTGCAGACCCTCATCGGTCCGGCCCGCCGCTACCAGTGCGTCTGCGTACGCGTAGAAGAGACGTGCCGCCGGAGTCCCGGTACGGGACGGATCGAGGTCGGCGGTCTGCAGCGTCACGACTGCCTGGTCGATCTGCCCGAGGTCCATGCGGGCCCCCGCGACGACCATGCGCAGTTCCGCGGCCTCGTCACCGGACAACGCACGCGCCTCGTCGCTCCGACCCAGTTCGATGGCCTTCTCCGGGCGCCCCAGTCCCCGCTCGCAGTCTGCCATCACCGCGAGAAGACCGGTTCCGCCCGACATCCGGCGGGCCGCCCGCAACTCGGACAGGGCCTCGGCCCATTCACCGGCATGGTAGGCGGCGACGCCGGCGGCTTCCCGGACCACCGCGATCCGCCCGGCACGCTGCCGCGCGGCACGGGCATGCGCCAGCGCGGACCGCGGGTCGTCGTCGAGCAGCCGTCCGGCCATCACCAGGTGTCGGGCGACGGCGTTCGCATTCGCCTTGTCGAGACTGAGCAGGTCACGGCGGATGGTGGGGTCGAGTTCGGTGGCTTCGACGTCCTCCGGCAGGTCCGGCTCCTCCGGCCGCGACTTCCGCTGCGGTCGTGTTCCTTCACCACCGCGGGCAGGATCGAATCCGCCTTCACCGCCACGCCGGCGGGGCGCGCCCTCGCGGCGTTCGGGCCCCCGGGCAGAACGATCTCCACCGCTGCGATCTCCACCGCTGCGGGCAGGACGGTCGTGGTCGCGGGAGCGCCGGTCGTCGGTGCGGCCACCACGGTATTCCCGACGCTCGGCGTTGCCGCGTTCGGTACGATCGCGGGAATCCCGAGTGCCCGCACGATCGTCGCGGCCCCCGGATCGGTTGTAATCGGATCGGTTGTAATCGGACCGGTCCTGCCGTCCGCCGTGGCGACCACCGCCTCCGGGCCTGTCTCCCCGCGAATACCGGTCGGACGAACGGCCACCGTCCCGACCGGTTCCGCTCTCGCGGCGCTCGCGCGGTCGGTCTTCATGGCGATTCGCGTTGTCATCCCGGTCCGACCGCGGAGTGGATCCTCCACCCCGGAAGGACCTACGCTCGCCGTTGTTGTCGGACACAGGGGAATCCTTTCATGGAAACACGAAGAGGGGACCCACACAGTGGGTCCCCTCTCCGGAACGGGTGTTCGGCAGTGTCCTACTCTCCCACACCCTGACGAGTGCAGTACCATCGGCGCTGACAGGCTTAGCTTCCGGGTTCGGAATGGGACCGGGCGTTTCCCTGCCGCTATAACCACCGTAACTCTACGAAACCTCACGCACCCACCCCCCACCACCCCACACCAGGGACAGCAAAGAATCGATGTGCATGTTGTCTCAGACACCGCACAGTGGACGCGTAACACCTTCGTGGTAAGACCTCGGCCTATTAGTACCAGTCACCTCCACACATTACTGCGCTTCCAGTTCTGGCCTATCAACCCGGTGATCTGCCGGGGGCCTTACCCCCTCAACGGGGGTGAGAAACCTCATCTTGGAACAGGCTTCCCGCTTAGATGCTTTCAGCGGTTATCCCTTCCGAACGTAGCCAACCAGCCATGCTCCTGGCGGAACAACTGGCACACCAGAGGTTCGTCCGTCCCGGTCCTCTCGTACTAGGGACAGCCTTCCTCAAGTTTCTAACGCGCGCGGCGGATAGAGACCGAACTGTCTCACGACGTTCTAAACCCAGCTCGCGTGCCGCTTTAATGGGCGAACAGCCCAACCCTTGGGACCTACTCCAGCCCCAGGATGCGACGAGCCGACATCGAGGTGCCAAACCATCCCGTCGATATGGACTCTTGGGGAAGATCAGCCTGTTATCCCCGGGGTACCTTTTATCCGTTGAGCGACACCGCTTCCACATGCCGGTGCCGGATCACTAGTCCCGACTTTCGTCCCTGCTCGACCTGTCAGTCTCACAGTCAAGCTCCCTTGTGCACTTACACTCAACACCTGATTGCCAACCAGGCTGAGGGAACCTTTGGGCGCCTCCGTTACATTTTGGGAGGCAACCGCCCCAGTTAAACTACCCACCAGGCACTGTCCCTGAACCCGATCAGGGCCCGAGGTTAGACATCCAATACGATCAGAGTGGTATTTCAACAACGACTCCACGAACACTGGCGTGCCCGCATCACAGTCTCCCACCTATCCTACACAAACCGAACCGAACACCAATACCAAGCTATAGTGAAGGTCCCGGGGTCTTTTCGTCCTGCCGCGCGTAACGAGCATCTTTACTCGTAATGCAATTTCGCCGAGTCTGTGGTCGAGACAGCAGAGAAGTCGTTACGCCATTCGTGCAGGTCGGAACTTACCCGACAAGGAATTTCGCTACCTTAGGATGGTTATAGTTACCACCGCCGTTTACTGGGGCTTAAATTCTCAGCTTCGCAGCCCGAAAGCCACTAACCGGTCCTCTTAACCTTCCAGCACCGGGCAGGCGTCAGTCCGTATACATCGTCTTACGACTTCGCACGGACCTGTGTTTTTAGTAAACAGTCGCTTCTCTCTGGTCTCTGCGACCCAACCCAGCTCCGGAAGCACATTCCATCACCAGATCAGGTCCCCCTTCTCCCGAAGTTACGGGGGCATTTTGCCGAGTTCCTTGACCACAGTTCTCTCGATCGCCTCGGTATTCTCTACCTGACCACCTGTGTCGGTTTGGGGTACGGGCCGTGTGAAAACTCACTAGAGGCTTTTCTCGACAGCATAGGATCACTGAATTCCCCTCAACGGGTACGCATCACCTCTCAGGCACATGAGACACGGATTTACCTATGTCCCGCCCTACCGGCTTACACCAGGTAATCCACCACCTGGCCCAGCTACCTTCCTGCGTCACCCCATCGCTTGACTACTACACCGAAGGTCCCGCGCAGCAACCTCACCACACCCGAAGGTGCCGGCTCAGCATTTGGACGGTTAGTACCGATGATTCACCACTGGGCGCGTTCACACGGGTACGGGAATATCAACCCGTTGTCCATCGACTACGCCTGTCGGCCTCGCCTTAGGTCCCGACTCACCCTGGGCGGATTAACCTGCCCCAGGAACCCTTGGTCATTCGGCGGACGAGTTTCTCACTCGTCTTTCGCTACTCATGCCTGCATTCTCACTCGCACAGCCTCCACAACTAGCTCACGCTGCTGCTTCCACGGCTGCACGACGCTCCCCTACCCACCCACACCACTGCCGGAAAGACCGTAACCCTTCCGAGGTGTTGTGTGAGTGCCGCGGCTTCGGCGGTGTACTTGAGCCCCGCTACATTGTCGGCGCAGAACCACTTGACCAGTGAGCTATTACGCACTCTTTCAAGGGTGGCTGCTTCTAAGCCAACCTCCTGGTTGTCTCAGCGATCCCACATCCTTTTCCACTTAGTACACGCTTAGGGGCCTTAGCCGGCGATCTGGGCTGTTTCCCTCTCGACTACGAAGCTTATCCCCCGCAGTCTCACTGCCGCGCTCTCACACCCTGGCATTCGGAGTTTGGCTGACGTCAGTAACCTTGTAGGGCCCATCGGCCATCCAGTAGCTCTACCTCCAGAGTGAAACACGCGACGCTGCACCTAAATGCATTTCGGGGAGAACCAGCTATCACGGAGTTTGATTGGCCTTTCACCCCTACCCACAACTCATCCCCTCAGTTTTCAACCTAAGTGGGTTCGGGCCTCCACGACGTCTTACCGTCGCTTCACCCTGGCCATGGGTAGATCACTCCGCTTCGGGTCTAGAACATGCCACTACACCGCCCTATTCGGACTCGCTTTCGCTACGACTACCCCACACGGGTTAACCTCGCGACATGCCACTAACTCGCAGGCTCATTCTTCAAAAGGCACGCCATCACCCGCAGTGAACAAGTCACTCACAGGCTCTGACGGATTGTAAGCGCACGGTTTCAGGTACTATTTCACTCCCCTCCCGGGGTACTTTTCACCTTTCCCTCACGGTACTAGTCCGCTATCGGTCACCAGGGAGTATTCAGGCTTATCGGGTGGTCCCGACAGATTCACACCGGATTTCACGGGCCCGGTGCTACTTGGGTATCTCCCACGAGAGTCGGCACATTTTCGTCTACGGGACTCTCACCCACTACGGCAGGCCGTTCCAGACCATTTCGACTAATGCACCGATTTCTTACTCCCGCCCATCATGACAGTGATGAGAAGAAAGACCCCACAACCCCACGAGTGCAACGCCTGCCAGCTATCACACACCCGCGGTTTAGCCTCTTCCGCTTTCGCTCGCCACTACTCACGGAATCACATGTTGTTTTCTCTTCCTGTGGGTACTGAGATGTTTCACTTCCCCACGTTCCCTCCACACGCCCTATATATTCAGGCGCGGGTAACACGACATCACTCGTGCTGGGTTTCCCCATTCGGACACCCTCGGATCACAGCTCGGTTGACAGCTCCCCGAGGCTTATCGCAGCCTCCCACGTCCTTCATCGGCTCCTGGTGCCAAGGCATCCACCGTACGCTCATAAACACTTACAACAAAGATGCTCGCGTCCACTGTGCAGTTCTCAAACAACACACAACAACCCCTACCGGAACCCACCCACAGGCGAAGAACTTTCGCAGGTCATCGTCACTGAAAAAACACTCACGTGTTCCCTCAGGACCCAACAGTGCACCGATATAACCCCTCGAGTTCCTCCACACAGGAAGAAACCGATGAGAAGTACCTGTCAGCGTTCCACCCATGAGCTCCCGTGTGACACATACGGCCACAAACGGGCTCTGCCAGAGAACGATCCGACTGTTCGGACCATCACCCTGGAGTTGCTCCTTAGAAAGGAGGTGATCCAGCCGCACCTTCCGGTACGGCTACCTTGTTACGACTTCGTCCCAATCGCCGATCCCACCTTCGACGGCTCCCTCCCACAAGGGGTTAGGCCACCGGCTTCGGGTGTTACCGACTTTCATGACGTGACGGGCGGTGTGTACAAGGCCCGGGAACGTATTCACCGCAGCGTTGCTGATCTGCGATTACTAGCGACTCCGACTTCACGGGGTCGAGTTGCAGACCCCGATCCGAACTGAGACCGGCTTTAAGGGATTCGCTCCACCTCACGGTATCGCAGCCCTCTGTACCGACCATTGTAGCATGTGTGAAGCCCTGGACATAAGGGGCATGATGACTTGACGTCGTCCCCACCTTCCTCCGAGTTGACCCCGGCAGTCTCCTGCGAGTCCCCAACCGAATTGCTGGCAACACAGGACAAGGGTTGCGCTCGTTGCGGGACTTAACCCAACATCTCACGACACGAGCTGACGACAGCCATGCACCACCTGTACACCGACCACAAGGGAAACCCCATCTCTGAGGCGATCCGGTGTATGTCAAACCCAGGTAAGGTTCTTCGCGTTGCATCGAATTAATCCACATGCTCCGCCGCTTGTGCGGGCCCCCGTCAATTCCTTTGAGTTTTAGCCTTGCGGCCGTACTCCCCAGGCGGGGCGCTTAATGCGTTGGCTACGGCACGGATCCCGTGGAAGGAAACCCACACCTAGCGCCCACCGTTTACGGCGTGGACTACCAGGGTATCTAATCCTGTTCGCTACCCACGCTTTCGCTCCTCAGCGTCAGTTACTGCCCAGAGACCCGCCTTCGCCACCGGTGTTCCTCCTGATATCTGCGCATTTCACCGCTACACCAGGAATTCCAGTCTCCCCTGCAGTACTCTAGTCTGCCCGTATCGCCTGCACGCCCGCAGTTGAGCTGCGGGATTTCACAGACGACGCGACAAACCGCCTACGAGCTCTTTACGCCCAGTAATTCCGGACAACGCTCGCACCCTACGTATTACCGCGGCTGCTGGCACGTAGTTGGCCGGTGCTTCTTCTCCAGGTACCGTCACTTGCGCTTCGTCCCTGGTGAAAGAGGTTTACAACCCGAAGGCCGTCATCCCTCACGCGGCGTCGCTGCATCAGGCTTGCGCCCATTGTGCAATATTCCCCACTGCTGCCTCCCGTAGGAGTCTGGGCCGTGTCTCAGTCCCAGTGTGGCCGGTCGCCCTCTCAGGCCGGCTACCCGTCGTCGCCTTGGTAGGCCATTACCCCACCAACAAGCTGATAGGCCGCGGGCTCATCCTGCACCGAAAAACTTTCCACTTCCCGCCATGCAGCAGGAAGTCATATCCGGTATTAGACCCAGTTTCCCGGGCTTATCCCGAAGTGCAGGGCAGATCACCCACGTGTTACTCACCCGTTCGCCACTAATCCACCCAGCAAGCTGGGCTTCATCGTTCGACTTGCATGTGTTAAGCACGCCGCCAGCGTTCGTCCTGAGCCAGGATCAAACTCTCCGTTAAAGACTCTCGATCAACACCCCGAAGGGCCGATCAGTCATAGACAAAAGAGCCGAATCACTAGCATAAAAACTCAAACTAGCAAAAACACTGACCATCACAGACGGAAGAATGTGACAGTCAGCAACAACCACCCACAAAAGTGGGGTGGTCGCACCAAATAATATTGGCACTGACATTCATCGGCACACTGTTGAGTTCTCAAAGAACACGCACACACCATCATGCACGAGCCTCATCGGCCCACGAAATCCGGGGTTACCTGCTCCCGCCGAAATTCTTTCGAATTCCGGGGCGGCCACCAACCTTACCAGAAGATTCGGTGACCGGTAAATCGCTCAGGCGCCTTCGTCCAACCTCGTTTTCCCGTACCTCGCGGTCCGGGTCGGTGTCCGTGTCGCTCTGACCTGGAATAAGTTACGCGAGGATGAACCGGAACACCAAATCGCCAGGTCAGATGTGGTTTCGGCGTCATGGACACCCGTTCCGGGCCGTCTCACCACCCCCTGTCTCCACGGGGAAGTGCCGCCGGGACGCGTCCGCTCACGTGGGAGAGGGGGACTCGAGTAACGTTCTCGGTAACTGATCGAGGAAGGGTGCCGTGGCGTCGACGGGGAGCATGGTGGGGTTGTTCGCCGGCATCGGCGGCCTGGAGCTCGGGCTGTCGGAGCACGGATGGAACACCGAACTCCTCTGCGAGATCGATCCCGGTGCTCAGGCCGTGCTACGTCACCGATTCCCCGACGTCCCCCTCAATGCCGACGTGACCCGGCTCCGTTCTCTGCCTCGCGGTACCGAACTGGTCGCCGCCGGTTTCCCGTGCCAGGACCTCTCGCAGGCCGGTCGCACGGCCGGCATCACGGGGTCGCGATCCGGACTGGTCGACGAGGTGTTCCGTCTCGTGAAGAGAAGGAACGGACCACGGTGGCTCGTCATCGAGAACGTCCCCTTCATGTTGCAGCTCGGGCGCGGGGCCGCGATGCGGCACATCACCGACGCCCTGAGCGAGCTCGGCTACACCTGGGCGTACCGGGTGGTCGACGCCCGATCGTTCGGACTCCCCCAGCGCCGGCAGCGTGTGCTGATGGTCGCGTCCCGCACCGATGATCCACGCACCATCCTCTTCGGTCAGGACGCCGGTGCCCCTCCCGACGCGGATCCCGATTCGTACCCGTGCGGCTTCTACTGGACAGAAGGGGTGCGCGGGCTGGGCTGGGCGGTCAACGCCGTCCCCACCCTGAAGGGCGGGTCGACGCTGGGTATCGCGAGCCCACCGGCGGTGCGGTTGCCGTCCGGGGAGATCGTCACCCCGGGACTGGCCGACGCCGAGCGGCTGCAGGGCTTCGATCCGGACTGGACGGCGCCCGCGACCGAGGCACCCGGTGTCCGCGCCGGCCATCGGTGGCGTCTGGTCGGCAACGCGGTGAGCGTGCGGATGGCGTCGTGGGTCGGTCACCGGTTGTCCGCTCCGCTCGAGTACACGGCCGATCACGAATCACCGCTGTCGTCCGGCGACACGTGGCCGAGCGCAGCCTGGGGTGCGAACAGGAAGGCCTTCCGCGTCCACGAATCGTTGTGGCCGGTCCACGACCCCTACCAGGATCTCGGCGGGTTCCTCGACGATTCGCGTCTGCTGTCGGCGCGCGCGACCGCGGGCTTCCTGCGACGGGCACGTTCGGGCAGTCTGCGGTTCGTTCCGGGTTTCCTCGACGACGTGGAGAGCCATCTCGACCGGATGGGTGGATTTCCACGGGCGGTGGCGTAGCGCACGATGTCGTCGTCCGACCGCCCCTCGACCGATGCGGGCACAAGCGCGCGGATGAGTCGGCAGCGCCGACGCGACACCGCCCCCGAACTGGCGTTGCGACGCGAACTGCACCGCCGGGGCCTGCGGTTCTTCGTGGACCGCGCACCGCTTCCGGGGATGCGACGGCGCGCCGATCTCCTCTTCCCACGACGGAAGGTGGCGGTCTACGTGGACGGATGCTTCTGGCATCGTTGTCCGCTCCACGCGACCGCGCCGAAGAACAACGCGCAGTGGTGGGCGGACAAGTTGGAGGCGAACGTCCGCCGCGACCGCGACACCGATGCCGCTCTCACCGCAGCGGGTTGGACGGTGGTGCGGGTCTGGGAACACGAGGACGTACCGGGTGCGGCAGACCGCGTCGAGCACGTCGTGACGGGTTCGGAGTCCGGGTGAGGGTCAGCGTGTGAGTTCGGCGTAGCGCGCGATGTGCTGCTCGGCGGTGCCGTACTCGTATTCGATCGCGGTGAGGCGTTTGAAGTAGTGCCCGACCGCGAGTTCCTCTGTCATCCCCATGCCGCCGTGCAACTGGACTGCGTTCTGCCCGATGAACCGCGCCGCACGTCCGATCGTGGCTTTCGCCGCCGATACCGCCCTGGCTCGTTCGGTGTCGGCGGCGTCGAGATGCAGGACCGCGAGGTAGACGGCCGACACCGCCTGTTCGAGTTCCATGAACATGTCGACCATGCGGTGCTGCAACACCTGGAAGTGTCCGATGGGCTGACCGAACTGTTCGCGCTGCTTGCAGTACTCGACGGTGTCGGCGAGGACCTTGCGCATCGCCCCGACACCTTCGGCGGCGACGGCGGTGGTCGCTGTGTCGATCGCGAGCGCCAGCGAGGGCCACGCTCGGTCGACCTCACCGACCAGTGCGTCGGCGGGTAACCGCAACCCGGAGAACTCGAGGTCGGCTGCACGACGATCGTCGATGGTCCGGTACGGATGCGCGGTTACGCCGTCCGGCGGTGAGTGCACATCGAAGTCGACGAGGAACAGCGAGATGCCGTCGGTGTCGAGCCGGTCGCCCGCGGTACGGGCGGTCACGAGCAGGTGGGTCGCGAGCGGAGCGCTGCTCACGACGATCTTGCTGCCGTCGAGGAGCCACCCGTCCCCGTCACGTCGCGCAGTGGTCGCGACATCGTGGAGCACCGGCCCCGACGTCGGCTCTGCGGCAGCGAGCGCCGTCACGGCCTCACCGGCACCGATGGCCTCGAGGACGGACCTCGCGCGACCGCCCCCTGCGCGGCCGAGGAGTCCGCCCCCGAGGACCACCGCGTCGACGAACGGCTCGACGACGAGCGCATGGCCGAGCGCTTCCGCGATCACCATGAGTTCGACGGGACCGCCACCGATACCGCCGACGTCTTCGGGGAGGGTCGCGGCGAGGATGCCGAGATCATCGGCGAACGCGCGCCACACTTCGGGCTGCCAGCCGTCGCCGATCGTCGCGACCTTGCGGCTGCGGGCCAGATCGTACCGCGCTTCGAGGTACTTGGTGACCGAATCCCGGAGGAGTTCCTGTTCCTTGCTCAAGGAGAAGTCCATCAGAGCCCCAATGCTGCTTTGGCGAGAATGTTTCGTTGGATCTCGTTGCTACCCGCGTAGATCGAGCCGGCCCGGTCGTTGAAGTAGCGCAGCGGCGCGACGGCCTGCCAGTCGTCACCGCTGAGATAGCCGTCGGTGGGGGCCACGAAATCGGCGATCGGTCCCCCGGGTGCCGTCACGTGCGGTTGGTACGCACGCCCACGCGGACCGGCCACCTCGAGGGTGAGCTGGGTCAGTCGCTGGCTCAACTCGGTGCCGAGGATCTTGAGCATCGACGACGACGGTCCCGGGTCGCGTCCCTCCGACAGTGCTGCGAGGGTGCGGTACTCGAGGATTTCGAGGACCTCGGTGCGGATGCGGGCATCGGCGAGCCTCGATGAGAACGAGGGATCGTCGGCGAGGGTGCCACCGGCCGGTCCCGGCTGGTGCGCCGCCGCGTCGGCGACTCTCTCCGCCATCACCTGCAGGGCGGGGGCCGCTGCGGCACCGCCCCGTTCGAAGACCAGCAGGTACTTCGCGACCGTCCAGCCGTCGTCGATGCGTCCGAGAACGTTGGTTGTGGGCACCCGGACCTCGTCGAAGAACACCTGGTTCTGAACTTCCTCGCCCGAGGTCATGACGAGCGGCCGGATCTCGATTCCCGGTGAGGTCATGTCGATGAGCAGGAACGTGATGCCCTGCTGTTTCCTCCCCGTTCGCGACGTACGAACGAGAGCGAACATCCAGTTGGCCTCGGTGGCATGGGTGGTCCAGATCTTGCTGCCGGTGACCACGAGGTCGTCGCCGTCGCCGACGGCCGCCATCGACAGGGACGCGAGGTCGGAGCCGGACTCGGGTTCGGAATAGCCCTGGCAGAAGAAGACGTCGCCGTTCAGGATCCCGGGGAGGAAGTAGTCCTTCTGCGCGGGTGTGCCGTAGGCGATGATCGCGTGCGCCACCATCTTGATCCCCATCGGAGACAGCGCCGGCGCCCCGGCGAGGATCGATTCGCGGACGAAGATGTAGTGCTGGGTCGGCGTCCAGTCGCAACCGCCGTACTCGACGGGCCACGCCGGAGCCGCCCAGCCTCGCTCGTGGAGGATGCGCTGCCACTCCATGCTCGCTTCGTGGTCGGAGTAGACGCTCGTGGCGAGGCGTCCGGCCCGGCGCAGTTCGGGTGTCAACTTCTCGTCGAGAAACGAACACACCTCGTCTCTGAAGGCGGCGTCTGCCGCCGACCACGCAAGTTCCATGTCGTCTCCCAGCAGAGCCCGGACAGCCGAGCTCGATCATCTGCGAATCTTCATTAACTTTTCAGCTCGGATCGGAGCGTACTGACGGCTTTGCCACGACGTCAACCGGCATATTTCACAGAACTTTGCGACACACATACCGCGATCCAGTGTTCACGTCGGCCTGCCGTGTCCAGCAACGGTCACCTCACCATTAGCTGCATCACATCCGTTTCGGCGCCCGCAGCACATCGGAGGACCGGAGCATGACCGAACCGTCCGGCCCGTCCCGACACCACCCCCGACATCGACGCCGAAGAGGTCCACATCATCGAGGCGGCCGCTCACCCCCGGAGCGTTTCGCCCGCGGTTGGCACTACCTCGCCCTTCTCCGAGACTTCGCCGGCGCGAGTGGTCATGGAGGACTTCACGGACGACCACGATCATCGGCACTCCCTGCGTGTCAGGGTGAGTTGAGTCCACCGGTTCACAGCAACCCCGCCTGCAGGGCATGGCATGGCATCGACGATGCCGTGAACCTCAGCCGCCAGCTAGTCGTACCAGATCATGACGTCCTGCCGTCCGTGGAGTCGCATGTCCCGTCCCTTGCGGTGAAGATACCCACAGAATGCCGATGCACCCCGCTCAGCAATTCGTGTCGATTCCGTGTCGTGGTGACCCGATAACCGGATATGAGAAAGCCCCCGCCTGCATCACTGCTGGCGGGGGGCTTTTCTGTGTGCGCCCGAAGGGATTCGAACCCCTAACCTTCTGATCCGTAGTCAGATGCTCTATCCGTTGAGCTACGGGCGCATGTTATTCAGTTGTCGTCGGTGACGCTACACCAACGTGGCGGAGGCGAGAGGATTTGAACCTCCGGTCCCCGGTAAGGGGGACAACTCATTAGCAGTGAGTCCCATTCGGCCGCTCTGGCACGCCTCCTTGCGGGGATTCGATTCTCTCGAACCGCCGGATCGAAACATTACACAAGCCCCCCTCGAAAACGCAAAACAGCTGGTCAGCGCATGTGACTGTCGAACCAGTCGAAGATCCGGCGCCGCGCGTCGACGATCGCGGCCTCCCGCGGATCGGTGTCGGGGTCGGCGGTGGCGTGTTCGACGGGCGGCTCGTCGGGTCGATGCTCCAACCCCTCGTAGGTCACCACCAGAGTCGGGGCGTCCGCCCGTCCCGCCGCCTCACGCAGTCGCTCGACGTCACTGCCCGGCGTGTGCGGATCGTCGACACCGTACAAACCGAGCCACGGCGCGCGCAGCGCCTGCACCAGTTCGACGAGCGGCAGAACATTCGGGCGTAGCCGCTCGGTGATGCCCGACGCCGCGACACTCACCACGGCGCCGAGTGGGCGTTCGGCGGCCACCGCCATCGCCGCGACCCCCGCCTCGTCGAAACCGATGATTCCGATGGTGTCGGCACGGATACCGGCACGGGCGATCCACGTGAACGTCGCGTCGGCGTTGACGAGCGCCGCGTCGCCGAACAGCGCCGACTCGTCGCCGTCCGGGCCGCGATGATGCAGATCCGGCGCCACCACCAGCCACCGCTCCTCCGCCAGCGCCCGCATGAACTCGAGCAGCGTGGGTGAGAACGCGTGGGCACGATGCAGCAGCACGATGCACCCGCGCGGCGCCGATTCGGGCCTGACCACCGTCAACGGCAGTTCTCCGGAAGCATCCTCCAGGCGCGCGGAGTCCTTGCTGATATCGGGCATGTTGTCCACGATGACACGACCGTCGTGGTCCCGCAGGTGAACCGCGGGGGCATAATCGCCTGGTGACCCCACGCATCCGTCCCGGCCTCGACACGATTCCCGCCTACGTCCCCGGACGCAGTTTTCCGGGTGCGGTCAAGCTCGCGAGCAACGAGACGACCGCCGGACCCCTGCCGAGCGTGCGCGCGGCGATCCTCGATGCAGTGGACAACGCGAACCGGTATCCCGACAACAGTGCCGCCGATCTGATCGCTGCACTGTCGAAGCGACTGTCGGTGCCGGCGGACCGCATCGCCGTGGGCTGCGGCTCGGTGAACCTCTGCCAAGAACTGGTGCAGATCACCTGCGACGACGGCGACGAGGTGGTGTTCTCGTGGCGATCGTTCGAGGCATACCCGGTGATCTCGGCGGTGGCCGGGGCGAAAGCCGTCGCCGTGCCGAACGGGCCCGACCACGGTCACGACCTCGACGCGATGCTCGCGGCGATCACCGACCGCACCCGGCTGATCTTCGTATGCAATCCGAACAACCCCACCGGCACGCTGATCGGGAAGCCCGACCTGGAGAAATTCCTCGACGCGGTGCCCGACGACGTCGTCGTCGCCCTGGACGAGGCGTACTTCGAGTACGTGCGCCCGGCCCCCGGCGAAGACCTGCCCGACGGACTCGAACTCACCGCGGGGCGCCGCAACGTGGTGGTGTTGCGCACCTTCTCCAAGGCGTACGGGCTCGCCGGGATCCGGGTCGGGTACGCCGTCGCCGATCCGGCGATCGTGATCGCACTGGGTAAGGTCCACACTCCGTTCTCTGTGAGCGCTCCTGCGCAGCGGGCCGCGATCGCGTCCCTCGAGGCTGCCGCGGAACTGCTCGATCGCACCGACGGGGTCGTCGCCGAACGCGAACGTGTGCGCGCGGCCCTCGTCGCCGCCGGCTACGACGTTCCCGCCAGCTACGCGAACTTCGTGTGGCTCCCCCTCGGTGCTGCGGCTGCGGCGTACACGGATGCTGCCGCCGAGGCCGGTGTCGTGCTGCGGGGTTTCGCCGGGGACGGAGTCCGGGTCAGTATCGGTGACGTCCACGAGAACGACCTGTTCCTGTCGTTCGCCACGGGAGCCGGACGCGCCTGCGCGGGACTCGACTGACCGGCGAGACCCAACCGTGACCCGTGGGTATCGATAGCGTGACCGGCCGCTGGCAGACTCGACCGGTCGAGTCGGCCGTCGAGCGCGCCGGATCGTCGAACTCCGCGAGCGACGAGGGAGAAGGAAACACGATGCTGCCAGGCAGGACACTCCGACGTGTCCTGACCACGGCACTCGTCGTCGCGGGGCTGTCCGCGACCACCGCTGTGCATCCGGCGGGGGCAGCGCCCGAGAACACCGTTCCGTTGCGGATGATCGCGTTCGGTGACCTGCACGGCAGTCTGCTACCGCCGGAGGGCCCGCGCAGCGAGGTCGTCCGGTCGGACGGAGCCTCCGTACCCGCCGGCGGCGCCGCCTACCTCGCCGCGTACATCCGGCAGCTGCGCGGCCAGGCCGACCACTCGGTGCTGTACTCGACCGGCGACACGTGGGGGTCGTCCCCGCTCGAGTCCGCGATGTTCCACGACGAACCGACCGTCGAACTGCTCAACGATCTCGACCTCACCGCCGCGGGCCTCGGCAACCACGAATTCGACAACGGTGCCGCCGAACTGCGGCGGCTGCGCGACGGTGGATGCCACCCGGAGGAGGGCTGCCGGTACGGGGAGGCGTTCGACGGCGCCGACTTCCCGCTGCTCGCGTCGAACATCACCACGGACACGGGCGAGCCCGCCGCGCTGCCGTACTCGGTCACCTACATCGACGGCATCCCCGTCGCCGCGATCGGAGTCATGCCGAGCAACACCCCCGACTACGTGCGCGCCGACTCCATCGAGGGTCTGCATTTCGGCGACGAGGTGGACGCCGTGAACCGCACTGCCGACGCACTCGACGCACTCGGGGTGCGGGCGATGATCGTGCTGTACAAGGGTGACCTCGCCGAGACCACCACCGATCCCTGCGATCCCGTCGACGGACGCGCCAGGGCCGTCGCCACCTCGGTGTCCCCGCTCGTCGACCTGATCGTCACCGCCGACGGCGAAGGCCACTTCAACTGCAGTTTCCCGGACCCGCTCGGCACCCAGCGCACCGTGGTGCAGGGCGCCTCGCACGGGCGGATCCTGTCGGTCGCCGATCTCGTCATCGACCGCGCGGATCGCGATGTGCTGCGCGACCGCACCGTCGCGTTCAACCAGGTGGTCACCCACGACATCACACCCGACCCCGGCGTCTCCGCGTTCGTCGAACGTGCTGTGGACCGCTCCGCCGAGACCGCGCGACGCGAAGTGGGGCACGTCGCGGCCCCACTCACCCGAGACACCACGTCCAGCGGCGAGTCGACACTCGGCAACCTCGTCGCCGATGCGCAACTCGCCGCCGGTGAACCCCACGGCGCCCAGCTGGCATTGATGAACATCGACGGGGTGCGGGCCGACCTGACGGCCGACGGCGACGCCGTCAGCTTCGGTGAGGCGTTCGCCGTCCACCCGTTC